>Ga0307507_10004270_pt1 | contig 25762 bp, 31 predicted proteins | sample 7_EM_MG_FD_207223 | JGI IMG/M metagenome (GOLD analysis project Ga0307507, IMG submission 207223) | Populus trichocarpa ectomycorrhiza microbial communities from riparian zone in the Pacific Northwest, United States - 7_EM | ecosystem: Host-associated > Plants > Roots > Unclassified | place...
TATCTCAATTTGTCTTCCTTTCTCATTTGCTGTGTTGAGCAGATTTTCCCTCTTTTTTCTGGTATTCTGCAGTTGGGAATGATTATTTTTTACTTTTTAGGCTTGAATTAGCTCTGCTATCCATTCTCAATTGATATCATCTGGTTTTGTTGACTTTGGTTAAGAATTGGTTGAGCTGTTGCCTTTTTTCACTACGGTTGCCATGTGTTCCGCTTCCCGGTGTTGTCCCGGATCCCGGTGATTTACGTTAACTAGCTATAGAGAAAGAATGAGGAAGGAAAAATATTTGTAATACATCAATCTAACAAGTGTGCGGGGTCAATCGTCTGAGGGTGAGTGAAGCCTGATCCGACAACACGATGGTACTCCCTCTGCCTCATCCTCCTCAAGAAGGCAAAGTGGTGCCTATTTCGCTGAACCTCAATTTAATCTTGGTCCGGCATCTGGCCCCGAAGGCTCTCCGGGAGTCTAGGGCTCAAGCCGCCATGATACATAAAATCGATATCGGCAGCCATGGTATTGGTGGGGGCGATAGGTGGGGCGGCGGGTGCTCTCGACCTGGGTACGAAGGTCAGAGCCAAAGGCTGGACTGGCAGAGGCTGTGGGAGAGGCCCCGGTGGGGATAGTGGGGCGGGTAGCTCGTGTGGAGTTGACTCTATACGGGTTGTAGGTGAGGGGGTTGGGTGGATCTGTGATTTGAATACTACTGAGGTCTTCTGGTGATGCCTGAGTTGAGCGTAAAAGGAACTGTGAGCTATGAGTTTTATGAGAGGCTGATATAGGGGTTGTTGATGATAGATAGATACTCAAAAAAAAAATTTCACAGAGAGGGAAATACGACCAACAAGACCACTAGAATTTTCCGCCATACTATTAATCATGGTGTTGGCGGCACTCGCCAACCCATCCCCTAGGGCAAAAGAAAGGCGAACAAGAGGGGTAGCCCTGGCGTGCTCATCTCCGTTAGCAGAACTTTGGATCCCAACCCGCCTCCAGCATCTACCCATTGTGCTGTAGAGGTCTGCAAGGTCTGACCTGCCGTGTTTAACAGCCAAAGTTTGGCATCAGTTTTTATATCCTCCAGGGTTTCCGCCCACCCCGCCTCGCATAATACCATCGGAAATTGTGAGCCATCTACCTTCACGAAGGCATCAGGGAGTTTCTCTGTCGACCCACACCAGTCACCTTTAAACCCAGTAAAAGCTAAACATTATTAGTTAAATTCCATAAATAATTCATCCACTGGCATTACTTCCAAGTCATCGTCATGGAAAGATTGCTCCAGCAGGTGGATGAGGACAGGACAGTTGAGGTGACTAGTGTTAGTGTACTCCAATACCAGTGTAGCTCCCGAAGAGCTTGAAAGGGCCTGGAATGATTTGTTCCTTTTGTAGCCAAGTTAGTAGGGATCTTCAGACACCTTCCTCTGTATTTTCGCCCAAATTTGAGTCAGAAATATCTGTCGATTTAAGCATTCTCCCCTTTTCGTTTGCTCTCTCGTAGAGCGAACCCAATGATAGATTCCTGGCCCATCTTGCTATCTACCTGATCTAATTCTGGCACCGAACCGGAATACCCCACCATAAAACCTGTGATAATTGGAGATTGTGGTATGTAGTTCAGGATTCCCTACTCCGGAGAAGAGGCCAAAGACATCGTAAAAAAGCGCTGCTCAGCTCCTCTAAGAGACTCGTAAAGCCAAAAATCACCTCTAGAGAATGGGCGAAAAACGCAACACAGACACAGCTCCTTTCCCTCTTTTGAGATAGGCAAGAGGAACAAAACTACGAGGCCTTACCGAGAGAGGAAAGCCCAACGACGTGGCACTATGCATTGTTCAATCATTCAAGTTATTGCGGTATGTTAGGGCTAGAACGAACCCCTAAGTAATCAATACGACTAGGCTAATTAAAATAGCACCCGCCGGCCCGTGAAAACTATTCGACAGGGTTAGGGTTAGCCTTCTGCCCATAGCAGGGGGTTCTGGTCTTGACAATAGGCGGTGTTTCTGGTGGTCACAGTATAGTGCGTGAGAGGTTTTATGATACAATACGGATATGCTGTCACGTGATCTGGGCTAACACCCTATGATATAGAAGACGAGCTCTTAGCTGCGGTGATTGGGAAGCAAATGAGTCACTCTGCCCTCCCCTAGCTGAACTGGAACACCTAGCGACATAACCCAGCACTCGAGCGGCATACCGGTAGTGTCAACCACAAAACTCCAGAAGATTCTGGGCGGCAAATTATGGTAAGGGCTTTCTTGTGCACTTGCACTCATTAATTCTACTGCGCTCTTGGCATCTGGCCCAAAGGCCATGGAAACTCGCACACAGGAGTCAAAAAAAGAAAGGCAAGACAAGAGAAGACAGAAAAAAAGAAAAGTATCTAAACCAAGCAAGCAGATAGCCATATCACATTCCGATTAATCCAGACCTCCGACTCAATCCTTTAACTCTGACCGGGAACTCGGGCTTGCGCTTAGGATGAGGAATGCTTAAAGACCTTGATGACAACTTGCACACAATCCTCCACTTGCCCAGCTGTCACCCGCGGAAGAGTTTATGACATCAGCACCAATTATCCAACTCCCACAATTAAAACTACAAGATGCGGGGGAGCGAGGAGGATAACTTACACCCACTCTGCAGATAAATTCTCCATTCCACTCCGTTATCCTTTACGCAAACCTTCCTGCCCCCGTCAGGCCCCAGCTCCAACTGGACGGTATTAGTATCTGGGTTACACCCTGGATACCCGCCCCACAGAACCGTCGGCTTGACATTCGGCAGCGTGGCCGGGAAATAGACCTCTTCGAGGCCATTATACTCGCTCGGTCTGGTATATACTGGAATTTGCTCGGGCACCCCCTGGGGCTGGGCGCTGTAGAGTTTCTGCGAGGTTAGGCGGAAGGTGTCGGAATGGAAGGGGATGCCGGGGTAGACGATCATCGCGTGCTCGACTGGTCCCGTGGTTTTGCCCCCAAGGCCCATGTAGCCTATTTCGTGGTCGTGTAGCGGGTGGGACTTGTTTTGGATATAGAGGATGAGGGTTTCTTCGAAGCTGGTGTAGAGGATCGGATTCACGATGCAGGTTTGGCGGCGGGAGACGGAGGCGGCACTGGCCAGGAGGGCGTAATAGAGGGTTAGGATGAGGGGGATCGAGAACCTTTGGAAAACCATTTTGATGATGTTGCTGCTTTGTTTGAAATACCGGTATGTTTACTTGGAGCTGTCGAGGTATTGTCTTTATAGGCAAGTAGGCTAGGGAAGAAGGGAGGATAATATGCTATTGAGCTTCTCTGCGCTAGATAGCTGAAGAGCAAAGAATTGTGAACTGGCTTCGACAATTCGACCCTTTTATCTCGTTTCCGCTTCCACCTCTGAGACCACTAGACTGTCTCCTCGTATTCAGACCGATCATTACCACATGCCAAGAAATAATTCACACCACTCATCACTAACTTCTACAAATCGCGCCTGACCCCTCCTTCCGTCCCTAGAGTCTTTCAGCAAGGTTCCAGAAGTGCAGTGCTACATCGTCGCGCGTTTATTCCCTGTTCTTTCTTAATTCACTTGGACACAAAGGAGCATTGTGTACAGGTACTACTCCCGGTGCACTGTAACACGATCACACTGCCTACTAATTTGCTCCGAGCCCGTATTCTTGATTCTGTTTGTTGGGGGTGTCAAGACAGATTGTAGAGTACCGTACGAGGGTCAGGGAAAAGTAATGGCGCTCGAGTGCTCACACATAAAATCGGCGCAGTAGCAGTACACCCAAGGAACATAGCCCTGAGAGAGGATCTCTATCTCCTTCGCCCCAGTTGACTCCGAACAAACATAATTGATGGGGCAGATGCATGGCCCCCAATTCAACACATCTAGAAAAGAAAAAAAAAGCCCCCCTAGGCTCTGGGCTCTTGTTGGGCAGTGGAAGGTGTGTGCTTCCAAAAGAGCTGGTCGCGAATAACCAGTAATTTTGGTTAAAACTAGCATCAACACCCTTGCTCCGTACTACTCTTCGATGCCCAACCTTTGTACAACGGTAGGGGTGCGGAGTGGACGAATCAAGAAACGATGTATTGCAGGCTTGTAGAGCTGAAATTCCAATCTTAAGAAATGGATGGAATGAAATATTTAGCCAATCCGGAATACGAGACGAGAAACCTTCTTAGACTGGACCGGTATTAGTTGAGCAATAGAGTGGAGAGAGGTGAAGTTTGAGCCTGATCCAAAAAAATAGATCCTTCTCGTATTCGTGAGTGAATGGAAATGAGTGTTACTGTAAGAACTGAGAATCTTGGAGGGACTCGGGAGTTGCCTCTTGTAGGGTTCGTTCGATCTTCCCTTTATTTGTCCTAACAGAGAGCTGAAAGACAATAACTTCACCGTGTTTTCTCTCCTTAGTCCAATTCTAGATGTCCTACTTGCCGCTGTTTTTACTGCAGAGATTTTTATGCATTGTGGTAGTGTTGCGCTATTCAGTACGGTACAGTACAAGTATGTTAGTAGCGAAAAGAGTGCTTGGTGCATAGTTTTTGATGCTATGCTATCCCTTGGGGTGCCTGAAACAGTCAAATTTGTAGCCAGGCACACTAAGCCTTGTGATTTGCTGAGAATATTTAACTTGGGAAGAGCGCTGAGTCATTTGGGCGGTAAAACGCTGAAAATCGTATTTTCTCACCAAGTCTGGCACTCTGGGGCTGAATCTGGCCTTAGAGTCCTGGCTATCATACAAATTTGACTATTTCAGACGCCCCAAGATAAGAGCTGGCAGACTGGTAATTGAACTTGGATCAAGGGCGTTAGGGTTGCCTCTCCTCGTAAGGTTGGTCTTTCCACTTGTCTCATCGGAGGGCTGAGAGTCGGCTTTTTCGGGGTGATTCCCCAACTTTATCCAAAGAGGGGAATTCTGGACGTCTCAGCGTAGGGTTTAGTTATTCAAGATAGCTATAGGGAGGGAACCACAGCTACTATTAGTAGGGTACCGGCTACCGAATGGAGTTACGGGTAGTCTACTTGGACTTACTATAGGATATCTCCTTGGTGTAACCAATCAAACTACCTCAGAGGGGGTTGACTGCTATTCATAATTGGCCCTCTACGTTGGTGCTCCATAGACATTAGGACACATACCAAGTTATGTATTCAGTCTACCCATGCAAAACCTATTCTATACTAATATCCTAATATTAGTGAGGTTTCACCTCACAGCCAAAGGTTCAGCCTTCTAGCTAAAGTTCTGTTCCCCGCTAGGTCGCTTGCACTCAGAGGCAGGTAACTCAGGTGTTAGAGCACCGTAACTTTACAGCCGAGTCACAATCCTGCTCTCCAATATCAGAAGGCAAGCCAGCGTCACCGTGCTAGCAAATACCTGTGCACTCCAATACCTCCCATCCTAGGACATGATCCACACAGCTCCATTAGGGGTTCCGGTCAGCGCTGCAAAGCTAATAGTGCTGAAAATCATTCCCATCCTGATACCCACTTGCCTAAATCTGTGAGAAGACTTTGGCGGTTCCTAGGAAGGGGTTTGGATACCCACCGCAGAGACCCCGTAGGGACAGACCCAGGAAATGAGTCCGCTGGACGATAGGTGAGTTCACGCTAGGAATGAAGTTCCATCTACTAACGACATCTGTATGAATAAGTCCATGGGCCGATAGGTGAGTGTTAGCGAAGTGCCAGGTAAAACAAGTGCGAAAAAGCCGCCACGTTCCATGATGATTAAGCTGTTGAAGGTGGGAGAGAGCACTCTAGAATAGCGATGGTAATAATGATGAATTAAGGTAAACATTAATAACTTTGCCATGAACGGCTAGTCAACCCCTAGCCATAACTATCACAGAGATTAGGCGCATGAAAAGACACTGATACCACATTTGTAACAGTACCCTGAGGTTCTAGAATGTCGCTGCCATGAGGTCACACATAGGTTTGTTAGTGTACTCCAATACCAGTGTAGCTCCCCCAAGAGCTTGAAAGGGTCGGGAATGATTTGCTCCTTTTGTGGCCAAGTTAGTGGAAATCTTCAGATACTTTCTTCTGTATTTTCGCCCAACTTTGAGTCAGAGATATCTGCCCATTCGGGCTTTCTCCCCTTTTCGTTTGCTCTCTTGTAGAGTGAATTGAATGCCATGTTTCTGGCCCATCCTGCTATCTACCTGATCTAATTCTGGCGTCGCACCGGAATATCCCATAAAAAAAACTGTGATAATTGGAGATTGTGGTATGTAGTTCAGAATTCCCTACTCTGGAGAAGGGGCCAAAAATACTGTAAAAAAAGCGCTGCTCAGCTCCTCTAAGAGACTTGTAAAGCTAAAAATCACCTTCTCTGGAAAATGGGCGAAAAACGTGTTGGAATATGTGTCCCCTCGTACTTGACTTTCTTGTACCCTATCCTCTTTTGGAGTTGTCCGATCTTTATTGAAACGCACTACTGTACTTCTTTCCATGTTGGGTAAGTCATGCGGTAAGATGGAAATCATGGTAACGAAGAACGATGTAATAGAGTACGTATTTCAGAAGTCATGTCAATAGCGCATTTGCTTTCTATAAGTAGTGGCGGCCTCACCCTTGTTGTTAGGCAGCGCGTGCGAATATACTCGAAGACAAATTCAACAAAACGCAACACAAACACAGCTCCTTTCCCTCTTTTGCGCAAGAGAAACAAAACTACGAGGCCTTACCGAGAGAGGAAAGCCCAACGACGTGGCACTGTGCATTGTTCAATGATTCAAGTTGCTGTGGTATGTGGGGGCTAGAACGAACCCCCAAGTAATCAACACTAGGCCAATTAAAATGGCGCCCCCCGGCCGGTGAAAACTATTCGAGAGGGTTAGGGTTAGCCCTACCACCATAGCAGGGAGTTCTTGACTACCGGTATAGACCGTGTTTCTGGTGGTCACAGTATGGTGCGTGCGAGGTTTATAATGTGGATATGATGTTACGTGATCTGGTTTAACGCCCTATGATATAGAAGACGAGCTCTTAGCTGTGGTGATTGGGAAGCAAATGAGTCACTCTGCCCCCCCTAACTGAACTGGAACACTTAGCGACATAACTCAGCACTCGAGCGACATAATGTCAACCACAAAACTCCAAAAGATTCTAGGCGGCAAATTATGGTAAGGGCTTTCTTATGCACTTGCACTCATTAACTCTACTGCACTCTTGACATCCGGCCCAAAGGCCATGGAAACTCGCACACAGCAGTCAAAAAAAGAAAGGCAAGACAAGAGAAGACCGAAAAAGAAAAGTATCTAAACTAGGCAAGTAGGTGCCATACCACATTCCTGTTAATCCGGACTTCCGACTCAATACCTTAACCCCAAACAGGAGCCCAGCTCACACTTAAGATGAATTCTTAACGACCTTGATGACAACTTGCACACAATCCTCCACTTGCCCAGCTGTCATCCGCGGAAATTTTACGACATCAGCACCAATTATCCAACTTCCATAATTAAAACTACAAGATGCGGGGGAGGGGGATAACTTACACCCACTCTGCAGATAAATTCTCCAATCTATTCCGTTAGGCTTCGCGCAAACCTTCCTACCCCCGTCAGGCCCCAGCTCCAACTGGACGGCATTAGTATCTGGGTCACACCCTGGATACCCGCCCCACAGAACCGTCGGCTCGACATTCGGCAGCGTAGCCGGGAAATAGACCTCCTCGAGGCCATTATACTCGCTCAGTCTGGTGTATACCGGGATCTGCTCGGGCACCCCCTGGGGTGGGGCGTAGTGGAGTTTCTGCGAGGTTAGGCGGAAGGCGGCGGGAGGGAGGGGGCTGCTGCGGTAGACGGTCATCGCATGCTCGACTGGTCCCGTGGTTTCATCCCCAAGGGACGTGTAGTATATTGCCCGGTTGTGTAGCGGGTGGGACTTGTTTTGGACGGAGAGGGTGAGGGTTTCTTCGAAGCTGGTGTAGAGGATCGGATTCACGATGCAGGTTTGGCGGCGGGAGACGGAGGCGGCACTGGCCAGGAGGGCGTAATAGAGGGTTAGGATGAGGGGGATCGAGAGCCTTTGGAAAACCATTTTTGATGATGTTGCTTTGGCCGAAACACCCGTATGGTTGCTTGAAGTTGTCGAGGTATTGTCTTTAGCAAGTAGGCCAGGGAAGAAGGGTAGGTAATAGGCTATTGAGCTTTTCCGCACTGGATAGTTGAAGAGCAAAGAATTGTGAACTGGCGTCGACAATTCGACCCTTTTATCTTGTTTCCGGTTCCACCTCCGAGACCACTAGACTTCCTCCTCGTATCCAGATTGATCAGTACCACATGCCAAGAGGTAATTCACATCACTCATCACTAGCTTCCACAAACCACCGCTAACCCTCCTTCCATCTCTAGAGCCTTTCGGTAAAGTACCAAAAGCGCAGTGCTACATCGTAGCGCAAGTATTCCCCGTTTCCTATTAATTCCCTTGGACATAAGCGAGCATTGTATACCGGTTAGCTCCCTGTACACAGTGATGTGATCACACCGCCTACTAGTTTGCTCTGAACCCGTATTCCTGATTCTGTTTGTTGGAGGTGTCAAGACGGCTTGTATAGAGCGCGGGGGCCAGGGACAAAATAGTGGTGCTCGAGTACTATTATAGTTCATAGAATCTGAGTAGCAGCGGTACACTCAAGGAACATGGCACTGAGAAGATCTCTATCTCCTCCTGGCCCAGTTGACTCCGAATAAACACAATTGATGGAGCAGGTTCCTGGCCCCTAATTTAATACATCTTGCAAAAAATAGCTCCCTCTAGGTTCTAGCTCTTGTTGAGTAGTAGAAGGTGTGCGCTTCTAGACGAGCTGGTTGCTACCAACTAGTACTTTTGACCGAAATTAATATCAACACTCTTCCTCCATACTCTTTAATCCCTGACTCTTGTACAACGGTAACAGTGCGGAGTGGACGAATCAGGAAAAGATGTACTACAGGCTCGTACTCGAGTAAAGCTGAAGTTCCAATCTTAGAAAATGGATGCGCGATGAAATATTTCGCCAATCCGGAATAAGAGGCGAGAAACCTTGTTAGACTGGACTGGGTACAGGTATTGGTTGGATAATGGGGTGGAGAGAAGCGACGTTTGGGCGGGCCCAAAAATAGATTCCTCTCGTGTCGTGAGTGAATGGAAATGCGCGTTTCCGTAAGAACTGAGAATCTTGGCGGGACGTTGGAGTTACCTCTTCTTGTAGGGTTTGTTTGATCTTCCATTTATTTGTCCAAATGGAGAGCCCGAGAGAGTCGGAGTTGATTTACTCCTTTTGTAGCTATGGTAGTGGAGATTCCTAGAAACCTTCCTTCGTATTGTCGGCCAAGCCAGAGGAATCTGTTGATTGATTCGGGCTTCCTCACCTCTTGTAAGAGTGAGCAAAAATGGAAGATTTCTGACCCACCCTACTCTCTACCTTATCCTACCGTAAAAACCGTGACAATTGAGGATTGTTCTAGAACTCCCCACTTCGGAGGGGGGGCAAAAAATGTTCACAAAAAAGAGCTGCTCGACTCCTCCGAGAGACTTGTAAAGGCAGAATGGCATCAGACTTGCGGGAGGCGGCAAGTCGAATGACACAGCATAATCTTCAATTATTACAGTTTTTGCGGTATGCTATGCAATTAACACACAGCGAAGGCATAATAATACTACGGTTTCTCACTAAAAACCACCCTAGAAACCAAGTCCAAACCCTGCCATAAACCCTTTCTAGCGAAACTTCGGCCAAAAAAAAAAAAGTTAAAAAAAATTCGCCGACCCACAAGTCTTGGCATTCCCCTCTCATTGGCATAAATAGGCTCGCTCCCCCCGTCCCCCCTCTTCTCTCACCATGCGATTTTACTTCATAGGATCATTTCTATAGTAAATCGTCTCATCTGAAACTCTAACCAGAGCCACAGATTCTCCAACCTGGGGGATGACTACAATCTCCTCGAGGTCCAAGAGTGAAGTCTTTTTTAACCTCCGCTTCGGCGGTGGTGGTGATGATCTCGACCCGAATTGCTGTTTTCTCTTTGGAGTAAGCGATGAGGGTGGGCTTCGATGGAAGTCTGACAGGTTCCTTCCTCGGTAAATTTGCTATGCTGTATTTAGTGTTAGGTTGTACTCGTAGCGCATGTTTGAAAATTTAATGACATTTTTAGGGAGTAGAGTATAGTAGTGGACAGAGCTCCCTTTGGGAGGGGGGGGGGGGGGCAAGGCTAATGAGGTTTTTGAAAGCCTGAGTGTTCGGCAGACTCCCTATTTCTCACCTGTGAACATGATCTCGAAAGCCCACTCGCCCCCTTCCAGCAGTCAGGCTCCAGTATCAGCTTTCCTATCCTCTGGGATCGCCCTCCCGGAAATTTGGCTAATATGCAAAAGTACACCTAAGATTAAAAATGGAGTATCGATAGATTGTGAGTGACTTTGATAGTTACTGCTAGACGATAATTTGTCTCTTGAGAAGGGAAGGTGTTGCCTTCGCAATTTTAAATAACATAGATGGGAGGGAAATGGGGCTTCCGGAAAAGCGGGGACCCGGGCCACCAAACACCACTACCCCAGAAACAACTTGTCGTTTCCCGCCGTAGTAGAACCTGCCTAGTTAAGCAGATTAGGGAAAATGCACGTTACAAGCAAACATCCGCTATAAACTACCATCCCGCTTCTACAAAGAAGGAACTATGATACAAGAGAATCTTTCAGTCTTGGTACCCATATTTACCCCGAAAACCATAAGAAGCCCGTGCCGGCTCCAATCACCCCGCCTCTGCTACGAGCCAACCCGAAAAACAGTCAACAGACAATGTGATGGTGTATGATACTGTGCTGGAAGCAACAGGCTGGAGTACCATACTCCACCAGGAAAATGCATTTTCCACAAAAACTCTCGCTCCTGAGCAGCTACGTTTCGCTCTGAATCCCCGATTCCTAGTTTTCTGCTGAATCATTTAGTATAATAACTCGGGCTGTTATTGTACTAGTACATGATGTCCTCCCCCACTCTATCCCTACCTTACTTTTGAAGGTCTCATTCGCCTGCACGCAACGCCCACTTCTGACACAGCCGATAGTGTATGATACAGTAGGTCCATGGCAGGTCACGGCAGCCACCGAATCGCACGGCACGCATCGAGACTTACCTTTCATTCCGAGCGTCAATTTAGTATTCGGATACGAGTGATTCTCGGTGACGAGTTCATTCTTCCACCTGGCGGAATGAAACGAGCGGTGAATAGTATTTTAATTAAGAGAGGGGGCGCCGGAACCACTTCTGCTATTTCAAAACGTGGTTCAAGAACTGGTCCTCTCACGACTGGGACGATGTCGGGCACCTAAGTTAAGGTGGAAATTCCTAAGCAGAGTATCTAACCTCAATTCGGCGGCTTGGTAATCTCACAACATAGAGAGCCTCGCCCTCTAATTATTAACATCGCTCGGCCACTCTTGAAGATTTCTTTGTCTGCAGCGCTGTTGCTTTGGCGTCATTTCCCGAAGCCGAGGCAATTCCGCGCCCACAGCAAACTAACCGCCGGAGAGGTGGCACAGATTGTGATCAGCTTCGATCTCGAAAGGCAAATGTATATTACAGTTTGTGAGGGGGGACACCCGTCTGGAGCCTAGTCTTATAGTCTCTATCCAAGTTACGAACCCGCTGCTAGGGTCTTCGAATTCCATTGGTCGGGGGAGTGCTCGGACCAGCCCTCCAAATCCGCAAATTTTGTAGATCGCAGGAAAATAACTGGTTAGGATGATTACTGTGCAGTCTTGTTTGCTGTGGTCGGCCAAGGGAGTGGCATTCCGAATATCCTAGAGCTTGCTCCAATCGCTTCTATCTAAGGAGGGTGCAGTATCGCCTTTCCAGATACCAAGCTTTCCCTAGCGTTGGACATTGAAACGCACGGATGGCACGAGCAGTTTACACGCAATCGTCCACGGAAGCTCGGAGGTTTGCGGGGTTGAAAGTACGGCATATCCTCGGTGTTCAGGCGCTACAAAACGCAGAGAATTTCTCTTGGATAGATAGAGATTAGATTAAGCAGGGTCTGATCCGGCTTTATTCATTACAATAAAGTTCACTTCTACACTTTTCATTGTCTGTTCCTGGGTATTGATAAGACCTCTCTTTTAGCTTCTATGTCCCTGTACGGCACCTATCCGTCTTAACCAACCTGAGACAGGACTGAGTTGACATTCCAACAAGGATGCAGCTGAAGGACAACTAAATTATGCTCGGCTGCTCAGGACTGCGCGGTGAATTCTCCGGAGGTCATGAATTGAATCGAACTGATGAGGCTACGGTACTAAAAATCTCGTCCCGTATCTTGGTCCCGCCATCCAATAGCTACCCTCAGCTAAAACAAAACCTCCTCAAAAAAGCACCTAATTTAACAAGCAAAAAAACATATCACCCAACCAGAGATTATCCAACCACCTCACCCCTACATTATTCTCAAAGATTTAATTACAAAGCCCCCCCCGTTCCCTTTCCCCTCCCCAGATCACGAACAATCACTCACTCACTTCAAAGTTCAAACTTGACTCATGGGTCCTCGACCCCTATCACTACCATTCCTCCTCATCATCCCCCGAATCCCATAAGCACTGAACCCAAAGCTAACCAAAAACGCCGCAAACGCAAACCAGTGGAAAGCTGTCATAGCATTCGCCTCGCGGCACCTTCTCGAAGGAGAAATGTATCCCCCACCGTTGGTAATCCCGTTTTCAAGGAGGTATCCCTTACCAATCCACCACTCCATCAGCCACCCACCACACGCAAAAATGTGGAGGGGAGGTAAGAGAAAGGAAAGCAAACCTCTAGCCCACAACTCTTCCCTCCTAGCTGTGCCGCCATGGCTATCCCAGCGCTGAGTAAGAAGACGCAATTCAAGCCATCGAGAGTAGTGCTGGTGATTGGGTGCTCGATTTTACTAAAGAGCGTGGCTGGGATGAGGTACACCAAGAGTGTCAAGACGGCAAAGACGGCGGCGAAAATGCTGAAGTTTACGCGTGTGGGTGTGCCGCCGCGGGCTTGTTGCTCGATTAAGGCCCCTGATAGGCCGAGGATTATGATTGTGAAGGTTAGTTCCGCTAAGCGTAGGAGTGCTGTTGAGATAGTTTTCAGGGAGAGCATGGTTGTGGATTTATGGTAAGTCAAGTTGAGGGGAGGAGAGGGGGTGAAAGGAGGTTTTTATGAAGGGAGGTAGGGAGAGGGAAAGTAAGAGGCGAGGGTGAGGTTTTGAGGACGTCATGGTAGTTTGGTATGAAACCTGATTTTTGCTGCACCGTTATGGTGTTTTGCTTAATACTTAGGTTGGGCTGGGTGTTGGTTGGGACTTCTAGAATCTAGTGATAATCACTCATAGCATCGCAGTAGCAGCAACTGGCTCAGACTAGCCTTTTAATCGCTACGAACCACAAGTCACTCTTGAAAAATTCCGATTCACACACTTCGTTTCATAAATTTCTAACCCACCAAGACCTCAACGTCATCCCTCGGAGAAACCACAACACTGCAACCTCAAAACAAGGCGTCACGGAATAGGTGCCATCACACCCCGTCCGCCTAACCTTCGAAACAATCCTACATAGCCCTTAATAATCCCTAAACGAAAGAAGAAACACCTGGCACAAAGAAACGAACGAGTGACGACTCATGTTTATGAGAGAAGAAAAGATATCTCTACTAGGATGCATGATACTGTGATATCTTAGCAGAAAAAAGTGAAAGAGCGAAAAGTAGAATAGAGTAGAGTAGAGTAGAGATTTGAAAGGGGAAAAAAAAACAAAAGGTAAAGAATAAAAGAAGCCATCCAATCCGACAGTCACTCCCAAACCCGCCCGCGCAAACAAACAAATCAAAAACAAGACAACTAAAGAGAGAGAGATCATTCCGTAGCCTCAGCCAATTGAATGATCAACCGGCTAGCAAGCTCCAAGAACGGGAACGGCGAGCTAACTTCCTTCTCCCCATCAGCTCCATCGCCCTCCCCCCCGCCCCCATCTTTCCCCTTCCCCTTCCCCTTAACGGCAATCTCCTCCTCCTTTCCGTCATCGCCTTTAATAACTCCCTGCCCATCACCCCCCAACTCCGTTAGAAACCCCACCTTCTTCTTTTTCCCCAGCCGCTCGTAGCCCGCACACTTGAAGTCGACCAAGTAAAAGTTGTGTTCCAGCTGGTAGAGCTGTATCTCCATGTGCACGTAGAGACCTTCCTCACCGAGGGGATTGGTAGGTGGGTAGCTAGTTCGCTTGGTAGTGGAGGTGTGGGAGGACTTGCGCCAGCGGCAATGAATTATCCACGGATCCGTAGGGACGGTTTGTGTGCGCTTATTCTTGTTATTGTTTTGTTGGGAGTGGTCGTGGTGGTTGTGGCGATTGTGTTGGGAGCGCCAGTCGTCTGTGTCTGGGTTGTCTGCTTCCTCACCTTCCGCTTCGTGAGAGGAGGAAGATTCTGTATCCGAGTTTGTGTATTCCTCGCCTGGAGTCTCGCCTCCAGAGTCGGAGTCACTGCCGTCGCCATCATCGTTTTCGCCGTCTTCATCATCGTCACACTCTTCCAGTTCCCATTCCGCGCCGAGCTTTCGGAGCGCGCGGTATATGCACCCGACTGCTTCTAGTGGGGAATTGCGGCTCCGGATACCGAATTGCCAGCGGGTTTGGCGCGGGCGCTTAGCTTGCTGGGCGTGGCCGGGTGGCAACGGCGTTAGCCCTTCGATCCTGCTGCTCGAGGATTGGATTCGCGTGTTTATCGGCCGTAGTCCGCGGCGGGTTTGTTGTGGGGTTATTTGAGGTGAGGATGGTGCTGGTGAGGGTGGGGGCGGGGCGCCCGACATGTATGCCTTGTGGTACGCTGGGAGGCTGGTTGGTAGAATAGAGATTGAGGAGGAAGGGGAGGGGCCGACATCTCCTGGGGTTGCCACGTCCTCTGGAACGCCGGCGATGCCGAGGCCATCTTTTGTGCCTGGTAGAGCAAATGGTGAGGCGGTTCGTTGCGGAGTTTGGGCGTTAAAGCTGGGGGAATTCGGGGTTTGAGGGTTCGGTGTATGTCGGGGGGAAGAGGGGAGATATGAGTTCCAGGCAGGCGGAGATTGAGCGAGAAAGTTTTTGATGTTGTGGGCGTTTGAGAGACGGGCTTTATACTCATTAGTTTACTAGTAATTAAGAATGGAGGAGAGGGGAAGGGTACAATCTCTCATCATCATCTGATTCTCTCTCACAATCATGTACGCGTCTTTAATGGCGCTGGGCTCCTCCTTATTCAGTGCGTCCTGAACATCATCTTTCGCATACCCCATCGTAGACCCTAACTTTCCCACCACCGCATCGTGAAGTTCGCCTTTCAGGCGCTCTGCAGGTCCCCGCTCAATACTCTTCCACGTTGGTAGCCTGGAAAAATCCACGCCTGTATTAAAGAATTCTTCTGGCGGGGGGCGAAGGTACTCTGGAAGCCCTTTGTTGAACCAGGGATCCTGTCGGATGTCCGCAACCGTTATCCGGGATAGCGGGTTCACCACAAGCATTCTTTGAATCAGGTTGCGTGCTTCGGAGCTTAAAAAGTGGGGGATTGAATAATTCCCCTCTGCGTAAATCGTCAGCGGCCACATGTGACATGAGATGGTTTACAGGGCAAAAAAACAAACACATACGTCCAATCTTTTTGAATAGCGTGGGTATATAATCGTCGTCGAAGGGTAACCTTCCGCAAAGTAGAACATAGAGAATAACCCCACAACTCCAAACATCGACTTCTGGCCCCGCATACAACTTTCCAGAGATGACCTCCGGCGCAGCGTAATTTGGACTACCACAAGACGTCTTGAGAAAGTTCCCGTCGGTCATGATGTTGCTAAGACCAAAATCTGCAATCTTGACATTGAGAAAATCGTCTAGCAACAAGTTCTCCGGTTTCAAATCTCTGTGCACAATCTTATGGCGGTGACAATATTCCACGGCGCAAATTATCTGCTGGAAGAACCGTCGCGCAGAGTCCTCTGTCATTTTCCCGTTCGTGACAATATACTCGAATAGCTCTCCGCCGGCGTACTCTATGACCATAATTATGTCGTTCGGCGTCGTTATCACCGTATACCTAAATCACCCGTCAGCCCCCCCACTAATGGGGGAATTCTTTTTTTTCCGTAGACGAGAACAAACAGCTTAATAATGTGCGGATGCCTCAACAACTGCAAGTAGGCAATCTCCCTCTCTACCCGTCCCGCCATATCCCTATTATTCAACTTCTTCCTTGAGATAATCTTCAAAGCGACCTTCTGCCCGGAAACCTGGTGCACGGCCAATTTCACCTTTCCGAAGGAGCCCTCGCCAAGGGTCTTGATGATATTGTACTGCCCGAGCCGGTGCTCCGCGTCCGGTTTGTGCGCATCGTGGCGGCGGGGCGGCCTTTGCTGCTGCTGCTGTTGAGAGTGCGATTGGGATTGGGATTGCTGGTACTGGTGTTGGTGGTGTTGCTGTTTGTATGGAGGGATGGCCAGGTCCCCGTCCGTATAGGTTGGCGGCATGGCCGGTGAGCGGGGGGCTGATTGAGACGTGGTTGATTATTTTCTCCTCTTTGCGAAAAGGGTCTCCTGGTTTCTTCTATCCGCTAAGGCCTTTTAGCGGTTGCGCGGTAAGGGAAGGACTTGCGTAGAGGTGGTAGAGGGAGGATATTAAGTCGAGGCGAGAGGTAAAGTAGGGAAATAAAGAGTAGTGAAAGGAATGGGGGGGGGGGGGTGGCAGGAGGAGGGCTTCCGGATCGTGGGCGATAAGAGAGATCGAAGGGAGATTAGATGCGACGACGTCACAGTCAGCCTGCCTACTACCCTCCACAGCCGGCTAGCCCTTCATTGTATTGCACAGTACAGTGCCGGTAGTTCCCATCACAGCCTCGTCTCGCCCCGAACCCTCATCATACAAGTACTGCGAGACCCCCGTATCATACCACAATACTCGGAGCACCGATCCCAATCCCCAGGGCGGAGGGGGAGGCGGAGGAGTGGGCTTCATCAGAATCACCCGCTTTCCCACCCCATCATTTCTCCCTCCTTTTCTTCTTTCCCCATCACGCAGCGGTTAATGCCGTTATCGTAGTCGTCATATTTGTACCGGTATGGTCAAGCTTTTTTTCCTTTTTCCTTTTTTATTTCTTTGATTCTTTGCTTAGCCAACTGTGGTTAGGTCGAGCCTACCATTCGAATGGTAGGTTTTATGTGCAGTACTGTATTGATACAAGTACCGGTATCATACCAGTAACTTGAAGGAGGAGCAGTCCACGAGTACAGCAGTGCCTGGATGAATCACGACAGAGGAATCGCGAGCCTACTTATATAGCCAATAACTTACGGTAGCCAGCTGACCCGATACCTTGGGAATGGATCACCGTATCACACTACTGGTATTCAAGTAATCGCATCGAGTAATACCCCCATTATTGAGAATATCCCACGTAAACCAGCGTGTTAAGGACGGTATACCCCTACCTCAATATGTATCGGATGTTCTCTCACTCGTGGGGGTAAAGGACCTACCTTTCTTTCTTTCTCTGTTGTTGGCGATACTTGAGTAAGTGCAATGGGGCATGGAGATTGGCTGGTGGTCTACGAGCATAGTAAACTTAGGCTGCTGTCACAGGGAAGCTGAAGCAGGAAATTCTAGTGGTAAAAGTAACCGATAGTAATAACTTACAGCTGAAAAAAAAAAAAAGAGTACCAAATAGCACAAGCCACCTCTAGGCAAGCACCGCCACATGTGCCTTCGGGTAATCAACCAACCCTACCAGCCGGGAACTCTGCGGGTAGTATTTCATGCCGCCGTCCAGCAATCCCTCAAAACTTTTCTGAAGGTTTTAAAGGGGGCCTCCTCATCCCTTCTTCCACACCTCACGTCATCACCCTCCAGTACCAACTATCGCTAGATCCATCACCAAAACCACCAGCACAAATTACCGGGCCAAAATGGCCTCGAGAACCCTCCTCCGCCTCCTCCCCCGTCGATTGCAACTGCCAAACCTCCTAGCACGTCCCATTCATCCAACAACAGCTTCCCTCCTCCGCAATCTCCGTCAACCCCTTCGTCAGTCCTTCTCAACAGCAAAAACAACCGCACCGCCACCCCCAGCAAAGCCCACCACCCTCTCCGCGAAGCTAAAACACCTCTCGCGTGAGTATGGCTACAGTGCTGTGGGTGTGTACCTCCTCCTCTCAGCTCTCGACTTCCCCTTCTGCTTCCTGACGGTGCGGTACCTGGGTGCGAAAAAGATCGGTGAGTTGGAAACCAAGATAGGAGGCTTCGTCAAGCCGTATTGGGTTTCCTTACGGAGTGCTATTGGGTATCCACCTGCGCCGGTGCCGGTGGGGGGTGGGGAGGCAGAGGTGGGGGAGGGGAGGGGAGGGCAGGAAGTGGTGCACAGTGCGGAAGGGGGGGTTGAGAAGGCGGCTAGTATGTTTTTCCCTTCTTCCTTTCTTGGTTGAGGTGGTTTGGAGGAAGTGGCTAATGCGGGTGATTGGTGGGATAGGTATATGGACGGAATTAGCACTCGCCTATGCGATCCATAAATCCTTTATATTCATCCGGGTGCCGTTGACGGCGGCGGTGACACCAAAGGTCGTGAAGGTTATGAGAGGGTGGGGATGGGATATTGGGAGGAAGGGCGGGGCAAAAGAGGCTGTTAAAAAGGCTAGGAGGGGGAATTAATTGGGGGGAGGTGTAAAGTTATGAGCAATTCATCAGGAAGTGTATCCTTTTTTCTTGCGTTTTTGTTTTGTTTACATACATTCTGTCGCCCCTCACTTTTGTATACGTGCATTGCGATTGCATGGCATAGCGGAACTGATTACATAGAAGGTTAAAAGGGAAAAAAACACCACTCACCTTCATTCAATATTCACTCCGCTCTCCTCTCTTTCAATACAACAGGCCCGAACCCCTCCACCCCCACCAAAAAAGCAGTCAAAAACCTCCCCCGGCGCATCCAAACTCCCCATTTCGATCTCCACCTTTCCACCACCACCACCGGTACACCCCCAAACAAGCACCACCCCCCCACAGTGTGCACAAAAACCCCTTATCCCACCCGTGTACTCAAACTCTCTATACGGCCATCCCACCCCGCCGGCTCTTTGCCCTTCCGAGTCTTCATATCCCGGCGGTTGTTCCTCCGTCCCTGCGCGACGAGGCCGCACACCGGGGATGTATACCGCCCTGGGCATTTCAGGGACTCGCAGCGTCTGTGTAGTAGCAGCTGGTGGTGATGGTGGAGTAGCTAGTGAGACTAATTGAATCTGAGAGGAAGATAGCTGAAGGGTTGTTCTAGTGAGTGTTTTGGGGTGGTTTGGGGATGTGCTGTTTGAGTTAGCGCACTCGTACACGCTTTTTCCTCGAAGAGGGGTGGGGAGAGATAGAAGATACCAGTGCGTGATAGAGACTGTGCTCGGAGGAGGAGGAAGCAGTATCCGGTAGCGAAGGAGGGAGCATTGGCAGCCGCCTGTGAATGATTTCGGCGTCATAGCTTGCTAAAGGAAGGATACCGTAGGAGCAGTCCTCAGATGATAGATAGGGTTGATATGAACTTAAAGTACTAGACTCTAAAACTAGGATAGAGCCGTTGCTAAGGACTCAGTGCCGTTTTATAAGAGCTCGGAGGTTCATACTTCATCACTGTCTCTATGCACCTTGAAGGTGGGTCAATGACTCATTTCACTCTACTCTCTCTCCCTCCCCGATCCACGGTTCAACTACACAGTACCGGTACTGCACGATGCTCGCCTTGGTATCTATATATGCCGTGTCCAGCGGGGGGACAATGTACTAGTACGTACTTAGCCAGAGGACGCAAACACAGTCCCCACTATACGCCTAAGTTCTCCGTCGGAACCCCTTCCGGCAAAGGTCTTGACACACAAATTGACATAATAATTGACCAACCCCAGCTAAACCATTCCCTCCCCCTCCAATTCCTCACCCCAGACGACCCAAGCATAAATCGGGAATACGAGAAGGACAATACCCCACCACACTTAGCGGCCGAAGGTTCCAGAAGGAAAGAAAGGTCTGCCAGGCAATGCCAATGATGCCAATGCTTCACGCAGCAGGCTCTCGCGGGGCGGGAGCTACTCTTCGCACAAAAAAAGCAAGAGTAGGAATAATACGGGAATCCCTTGTTCGGTATTTATATCACTACCACAAGTAGATATTATATCCAGGATCGTTCGCCTTAAATTTTTTGATTTTTTGATTTATAATTGTCCTCCCCCCGTCTCGTTCTCCGATTGGATGTGTTCGCGGAGTTGGTTTGTGGGGGAGGGAATACCGATACTGTGGGTTGCTGGGGGGCGGAATTGGAGAGTGGATTGGCAAGAGATTTATTATATGGAGAAGGCTGGTGTTATACTGCACTCGAGTAGCGGTAGTGGTAGAGTCTTTTTTCTGCTAGTGATAGAATGTTTCTCTATTGATTGCACATTCCTCGAGTACAACTACGGTACCACCAAACCGCTTATTGCCATAACTGGGTAGTATCTGGTCACTTTGCTTGAACAAGCACAAACCGGGCAACCAAACCCCCAATCACATCCCTTCTCGCTAGTTCAGATAATAGCTTCCCCAAGCGGATAGTCCTGGGTACGTGCCAACTCTTGGCAAAGACAGCCAAGTAACGACGTCAATTCTGCTCCCGACCATTAAAAAATAACCATTCGTTCCTTTTTATCCATCCATGTGTGTATCAACCGCCAATTCCAATCATGACTTCGAAAGTCCAGGGAAACATCCTCACCCGTATTTATTACACATGGAAGTCGCTGAAGTTACCATGGCGGCGTAAGGTCTTTGTCGGTATGTTGTCCCAGGAATAATAAATCGAACCCGATTATCCCTACAATAACCGATTTTCTGACAGTGAGGAAAAAGGAATGGACCTTGAGGGCAACTCCTTCTGGGAAATCCCTATCAGCGTGCACGGGCGGGTTCGTCGGATAGTCGCGTATAAAGATCCCAAGCGGGACCTGGTAGACTACAAACTGCCTCGTACTGTGTACCTTCTGCTCCGCACGATGCATGCATTCATCTATCCCCCTTTGCTAATGCCTTATCCTCACTATAGCCCAATGGACCCAGTGGCTCCGTCACAACCGGGCTGCACCAACAATAGCGGAGCTCCATGCGGACATTGCTCGGCAAGCTCAACTAAAACAGCTCGTAGCTGCCGCTGACGCCCGGTGGAATTCAAAACCTTCTTTGCTCGACGCAGCCCCGCGTCCCCCAGTCGATAGTGCATTGGAGAGCAATTCCAAACCCTGTGGTGATTCCGCCAGTGGGAAGAAATACATCGAGGGCGCGGGAAGACAGGAGTAGGGTTTGGCGGAAAGGATAAAGGAGGATAGAACTGTCGGGGAGAGTGTGGATCGAGCACATGGAGCGAGTGGACGAAGTCCGAGGTGGGGAGGTGGAGGAAAACTCAAGGCTGGAGAGTGGGATCCAAACGCAGGACCGCCGAAAAAGAGAGGCCTGGAGGAGATTAAGGGGTTAAGTTAGTGTGGGATGTTTGATAAGGGGACACTGTAAAGAGGGACTTTAGAATTGCTAGAAATTAGCTACTGAAGGTGCAACCCGCGGCCCTTGGCCTGCCCTTCTTTCCCCTGGGTGTGCAAGACCCCCGAACCTAATTCACTATTTCTCCCTGTGGAAATATGATAGCTAAAATATAGATGTTAGTAACCTATCTTCTCAAGTTTGTTTTGCGGTATTATACCGTATAGATCTAGCAAGCGCTATATAGTGTACACCCACCACAGAATATTGTTGGCACCCTACAAGTGCGAGGCACTATAACGGCTTTCCTATTGCTCCAACCCCCATCTCATCTAACGCAAGGGGGCCCCAGCAAATAAAAACATCTTGAATCATCAGTATTCAGCTAAAATAACTACATTGGGGGAATAAAAGAGAGATACCGGAGGTAGAGGAGAGGCGATATGCGAAATGTGTAGGGTGGTAGACAGGCAAAGCGAACCGTCACTGAGGAAGAAACTCGAAAGACCCAATCAAATCTGGGAGTAAACCTCTTTCCGCTCCGAGATAACAGCTAAGGAACTCCTACCCGCGAATCCTGAAACATTGAATCGCGACCCTGACAGTAGATTTGCGCACGATGGTATTCCATAGTGACTGCCAAGCAGCGATAATCTTCACTGTATCTCACTCGCTCCCTCTGCACTGCCCACTGTGGGAGATAAAGTGTGCGAGGTGAGGGGTTGGAGAGATATTAGGGACTCGTAGGGTATGAGGATTATAGGGCGGTATGAATCGGTAGTAGAAAATGACCAATATCTTATATCCATTGTATTGGTACTTTTGCTTGAGGCTGCAGTACTTATACCTATGAGAGATATCTTCGGGGTCAACGATCCTCTCAATAAGTTATTAAGTAAAGAATTGTACGTTTTACTACTTGCTTGTTCTACCTTCTCTTTAGCTAGGCAATCTATATTTGACTCTCTCACTAGGGCTATAAACTAACAACCGTCTCCCTTGAGTATCCTTATTCCATAGACGTCTAAGGCTATACCCCTTGTGTCTGCTTTTAAGAAGACTGAACTAATTTAATCAATCCATGAAGAAAGGGCAATGGTTCTACTAAAAAACTAGAATAGTATTGTAAGGCCTCTTCAAAAGGCTCAGTGAATACTGGATATTGCACAAAAAGCGGAAGACAATTCGGTTAAAAAAACAGCAGGGATAAATTTCCGACGGGGTGGAATGCTCTAGAGGGTGAGAACCATAAGCAGAAGTTACAGAAGATTGTAAGCCATGATTTTGGGAAATTTGTCGCAAATAATCCATGCTGTGTAATATATCTGCGGCCGAACCATTACTTAGGCTCCACTGTTCGACACTTCTTGGGAGTGCCGCCACCCTGGATAGGCACGCAATGTCTCTCCCAGTGGTGGACACCTTAATACGGTTGAATTCCAAAACACACCTGCTCTGTCACACCGGACTCTATACCGACGGGTTCGGCCACTAATAACCGTAAATGGATGTTTGGGAGAACCCTGAGCACATCCCAGTCTCGTACAACGGCAGCAACACCAGAAACAAGCCTTATTTAGGGAGAACATCTATTTCCCTAGATTTTTAGGCAGTTAGAGATCTCTGCAATTTTCCCCGCTGCCCCTGAATTTAGGCCTTGGAGTCCGCTGTGGGCCGCGGAGTGATAAAGGAAGGTTGTAATCAGGAGTCATAAACCGAAATTAGTATTTAAAGAAGATTGATTCTCAGTCAGCTATGTCCCCCTCGCAGGCCAATTCCTCCAGGTAGTCAAAGATGAAGCTCTCACTCATTCCGTTTCTCGCCCTTGCTACCATCTCCGCTGCAAAGCCTACGCCGACAGCAGAGAGTAAAATATTCCTTTGCTCAGATAGTACCGCGGCAGAATACGGTCCCCAAACCACGGGCATCCAAGGTTTTGGATACTACCTCCACCCATTCTTTACCAGCACGTTTGTGAACCGCGCTAGAGGAGGCCGTTCGACACGTTCATTCATCAACGAAGGGCTATGGACCCAATTACTCAGCCTGACTTCTCCAGGTGACTACGTGGTCATTGAGATGGGCCACAACGACGGCGGCACGCCCGGAACCGGCGGGGACGTTGGTTATGACCGTGCGGTTCTTTCCGGTGTCGGTGAGGAGACAGTGGTAGTGAAGAACTCCACCGGCAAGGATGAAGTTGTGCGGACATTCGGAAGCTACCTGCGACAGATGATTGCAGACTTGCGGGCTATCGGCGCCACACCGGTTCTTTCGGGAATGGTACCGCTGATGAAGTGGACTAATGGCAACACTGCTCTACAGAAGACCTGGCGGTTCTCTGAGTATTCAAGGGAAGTTAGTTTAACTCCACACTGGGTTTTAGCAACAGTGCCATTGACGAAATTTAGGTATCTAAGACGGAAAATATCTTATTCTTGGATCATACTGCGTACTCTGTTGCTCGATTCCAGGAGCTGGGATATACGGAGGCGAAAAAGATGTTCCCTAATGACGACACTCATACCAATTCAGTTGGTGCTAAAGGTAGGTTTCCCCAACCTTCAACCGCTATAATACGACAACTAATGGTTGGTAGTGAATGCGGAGAGTTTCGTTACTTCCCTCCTGTGTGCTGACGGACCGGGTGCTGCCAGCTTCAGGGAGACGTTGAGAAAGAATGCAACGGAGATCGGATATGGCTGCTTGGGTGCAGCATAGCGACCGTAGGGTGCTTGTAGCGGAATAGAATATGATTGCGAGCTAGCCTTGCGGGATAATAATGTAGAAAGGATAATACCATCATTCGAATGGCTGACTCCTCTACCCATGGATTTTGCTAAAGTTGAATCCGGCAATCAACAACAGTACGCCTTTGTGACCGGGAGGCTGGCGTACCACGTGGTTACCATTCATACTTCGGTAGTATGCCATATTCGGTATCAAGATCCACATGGGAAACGAGGGAATCCCAATCCATCTGGTGATCTTAACTACGCCTGGTGCCGTCTGTATAATTTATTTTGTAAGGATTCGAAGATGGCACCGTGGGAATTGAAGATATTCTGATGGGTTTTTTTAAAAAAAGTTATTTCCTGTTTGGACTGGGTGCTATGCGTTGCCCTTGTATCTTTGTGTGTTGCCCGAGATACTGCTTTGGTGGTCTCGATGGGGAGTGAAATAGTGTGCATACGGTTTTGTCGATATTATACCTTGGCTTGTATATCACGGAAGGAGTTGGGATTTTATAGGGCTAGACCAGGGACTGTTATTGGGAGTATTTGTGGGAGAAATTTTTTCAAATATTTACTTTCAAGCACGTGTACGGAAGGAATACTATAGAGGTAAAGAAGCAAGCAGCACTCCTCCGCCAGGCGATCGGGACAACACCCCACTCAAAGACAACAATCAGGCTAATTTATTGCATTTACCTTGACTTCTTTTTCCTTTTCTTTCCTGAACCTTACCAATTTAACCTAATATAAGTGGGGAACACATTTTGAGGAGGGGAAGTTGAAAGATTAATGAAATTCTCATTATCTACTTTGTTTCTTTGATTCTGCAAGTCTCAACATGATATTTACACTGATTAAAGTGCAGACATGTTTGCTGCATTAGTGGCATTTAACATGAGAAACCTTTTCTAATGGAAATGCAGAGGTTCCAAAGGGGGCAACAGATTTTACTTTGGAGAGAACTGAATGGAAAAAGTCTGTTCAGGTAGGTTTTTCCATATTTAATAATTCTAATCTCAGAATAGAAATATTCTAATAAGAATTATAGCAGGAAAATATTAGCTGAAGAGTACTTGAGAGAATTAATTGAACTCAATACAATTACTCAAAGCTTGATTGGGTGAATAACTTAAACTACAGGGTTAAGAATAAGGTAATTAAACTTTGCTGCAATCAGTAGAGGCAGAGTTATCTCATTATTTGGATTGGGATAAAATTTGATGAAGAAAAAGTCACATCCAACTATTTCCAATAACCCAGAAACTAATGCGAAGGCATATAGTCTTCATTAAATAACCAACTGGAACCCCAGAAAGTATTACAATTCAAGTTGAATTTGTAATTCCTGAGATTATTACTGAGGGGTGTTGTCACAAACGGTGACTAAGCAAGGCAGACTCTCACATGACTAATAGTTATTAGTCATCGGTTTGTTATCTTTCACACTATGAGATCAGTTGACTCATAGGCTTTTACATGACGACGTAATAGCGTGTCATTGGTTTATTGTTATTGGTT
>Ga0307507_10004271_pt1 | contig 25757 bp, 22 predicted proteins | sample 7_EM_MG_FD_207223 | JGI IMG/M metagenome (GOLD analysis project Ga0307507, IMG submission 207223) | Populus trichocarpa ectomycorrhiza microbial communities from riparian zone in the Pacific Northwest, United States - 7_EM | ecosystem: Host-associated > Plants > Roots > Unclassified | place...
TATATTCTATTTCATTACCACATTATTGCTACGGTTTTTCTATTTCATTTGGGCCAGTATTGGGTTGGGAATACGCGTTTGAAAACCCTCCTCAATGAGGTTGACGTTTTTCCATTCTCGCACTATACCGTACTATGCTGTGGGGTACTACCAGGCAATTAATTAAATTTAGGTATGGGGCAACGCATAACTAGTCATGGAAACAGCTTGACTGTTAAGTTGTTGGAAGGTATATACCCCCTAAACGGTCAAGGGACCCGTATGGGACCCTTAATCCACTCCGACCAGATTAAGTGAAAGTGGGGTAGCTATAGTGAAACCTTCTGTGAGAGAAATTACTTTATTACTTTTCATTCTAACTAAGTCTTTTCTTTTACTCCTGTGTTTTTTTCACTGCCTTTTTTAAATTTCGATCGTTGATGTTGCTCTCGGGTGCTCGTGTTGCCATTTGGGTTCGCTAGGGGCTGACCGTCTAAGGGATAGTATGGATAGTGGTTATCTTTTCTTTCACTTCTACCACCTGCCGGGTGCTGCTGCCCTAAGTTTTAGTGTTTTCTTTCTAGCGCAAGGGCATGGCATCTGGGCATTTCTATTCCCTCATCTGATCCTAGAACCATATGCAGCTTCTTTGATAACAGCCCTAAAGCCCGCAGGGCAATACATGACAAGGGTCTACAAGTACTCCGAAGCTGACTCGCTGTCGTGGTGGGCTGCATCGGGATATACCAGTGCCCCGGTTCCGCCAAAGCATCTTTAAAATTTATACCTTACTGTACTCGGATAACTTATGACATTTCTGTCAAAATTTAAGAATGGGTACTATCCTGAGCTAGTAAAAGATTATATTGTCCTCTAAAAAAATATTTCTGGGGTTTGGGTCATCTAATAAGCTCGCTGTCCTATGCTCACAACCCAAAATTACGCTTTCTTGCTTGCTGGTAGGCTGTGGTAGTTGATCTTCACTACCTGCGAAAAACTCGGTAGCCCTGGTAAAGCAGGTGGAAAGTAAGGAGGGAAGAAGGAAGATTTACATGCAAGGATCTGAATGAGCTGTTGGAAACTGTAGCCACGGTCACGGTTGTGTTCTCGCTTTCTCCGTTGCAGCGGTCAGGAGTGACACCTCGTGACCGCTTGCGTCAACCCCTGTCACCTCTCAACACTACGTTTCCCTTTCTTCTCTTTGTTTTTCTTCTCTCCTTCTTTCTATTAATCTATCTCTTTTGTCTATCAAGCAATATAGGTTGTTAGCCCTCTTTAGAGACCGCACATACTGGAACTCGTGATACCGCTCGCTTCGCTTGCCCACTCCGAGTCCCGATACATCTCAACATGAGCAAAAATACTATAGTGAGATAATGCCTACGAGAGCAAGCGCTGGCGCTCGAGGTCTCGAGTGGGAGTTTGCTAGTGCTACGGAACTTCCCACTGCATGCGAGTGATTATACATGACGCTCTGAAAGTTAGGACATTCGAGCCCTCGGTATTGGTGGCTGTCCAGTTGCGCAATATCAAAAACTTTGGCTTCCAATACCGTTTGCTGGTATTGCCAATTAAAAGCTGTAATTTTTTCGGCAGGCTGAGTGTTTCCGATGGGGGAATGTAACGTGGGATTCTAATACCCCATATCCAATGTTCAGAGTTTCTAGCTTTGTGAGGGGTCCCATTGAATTGACTATGATTGGTTTCGCGGGAAATGTAAGGGTTAAGTTATCCCGCTATAATACATTTCTGGTGTGCCATATAGTGTATCTACGACCTCCCTCAAATGGAGATGGCCCGCGGAGGGGGGTTTTGGAAGGGTAGCGCTCTCGGCACTTTGTTGAACATCGGTGGATCTCCCTTGGCTATCTGGATCGTGGCGCATCTTCAGCTGGGTCTTGAGCTCGGTACTGCTTGAAAACACTCCGAAGAGTTGAGGGACGGCCTCGCTCTAATGCAATCTCTTCGGATGTCAGTTCAAGACCTTGATGAGGGGAATTCAACCCCGGGTCGGAAAGGGTTTTTCGAGTGCCGGGTTTTGAGTGGTCCAGAGTGGATCTGCCTGGTTTGTATGTAAGAGGGGGGTGACGTTACACATACCAAAGTCCTTCAACTCGGAAAGCTTGGCATAGGCGCTGTTAAACCCCTGGGGCTGATTCCCTCTATTCTCTTTATGTCTTTTTTCAGGGCCTTTTTTTCAAGTGGGGTTTGCCGGTGTGCGCTGCAGGATGGATTCGAATGGTGCTGGTAATTGGCGCGCTGTCGCCCGGACTTTTCCACAGTACCGGTATCGTAACGTACTTTTCCATCAGCGAGGACGGATGTGATGGAGGACTGGACGATCGTGCGCAGGTATTAACGGGAGGAAAGTTGGTTGTGGTTGTATTCGCTATGGAGGTTGCTATCTAATAGTTCACTCTAGTAGTGAAAACTCTGCTCGCAGTTGAGCCCTATCTCCACTCATACCCTATACCTCCATACATGCCCAAATGCCTCCTCTAGTATGGTTCAAGACGTCTATAGTGTGGACCAGGGAATTTGAAACGGGGGACGCCTTGGCAGAAATATTATATGCTTATGTTCAATTCATGTACAAATCATATTTTTCATAATGATTATCAAGCCACAGTACTTATATCATAAGTCTGCCATCATATTCTATGAAGTGTGGCTTGAAAATTCTAAAATAACCATGCCTGAGTTGGGAATTGAACATTAATACAACTTTTTCAAAATGTGGCTCAATGCCAAGGCGTCCCCCGTTTCAAATTCCCTGGTCCACACTATAGACGTCTTGAACCATAAATATATTGAGAAAAATAATCTCTAACCCTAAGGTTATAGATGTGATATTTGGCAAAGACTATATGAAAATCAAATCTTCAGCCAATTTTAAATAAGTATTATGTTTATTATTTATAATAATATTATATAGATAGTCAATCATGTATTATAGTTATTAAAATTTACATTCTAAAAGGTTCTTACACTCAAGCCCTAAGCCTACATACTTTGTTCTCAGATTTATTCTATAAAAATTTATTGTGAAAATAAAAATATATTGCAATATTTTTGTACGCACCAAACACACCCCAATATAAAAAGTTTGAGTTTTGAGGATTTATGCCATAAAAAGTCACTTATACTGTAAAAGTGGTCCGCCGAACAGAGCCTAAAACAAAAAAAAAGAGTTGATTCGCTTCCTTTTGATTTGGAGCGAGAGAGCAACTGTAAATTCAAAATGATGCATAGGTTCCCGAGTAATCTTGACTTTTTCCCATCTCTTCTCCGTTCTCTCAACTTTACAGCCATACTTTATTCAACTATGGTTTGTCCCTCCCTCATCATCTCTTCCTTTTTCATCTCTTGTTTTCTACCCCTACCTCTTTCATATATCGCCGCTCTTAGTTTCCCCTTTTGCTTTTCCCTTCACCTTATTTTCCTCCCCCCCTACCCTGTCTTGTCTCGTGTAGTAGACTATCCAGCCTCCTTTTTTTCACAGCGAGATATATCTACTAGTACATTGGCTACGAGTGATCACCCATGATGGCGGGATCGACAAGGAGGAAAGACTATGCAAGGGCGAATCACCCCTGACTTCAGTCAAGATTTAGGGATAAAATATGGTGTACTATACTATACTATGCACGGGTGCGATAGGGTGCTTCAAGTATGATAGTTCCATTACGATTTGAAGTTATAATGCTACGACTATATACTTGACCAACTAGTAAGGAGATTCCCCGCAGTTTTTACTTTGCATGCGCTCGGTTTATAGTGCCGGTGTTCTGGTGGGGTTGGACACAGTCATGGCGCTTAGAGGAGCAGCCTTCTTCTAAATGCACGGTAAGATAATATTATGACATAATTTATCTCTACAAGTATTTGTATGATATTAGCCAACTTTTTAAGTTATCTAGTAGCACAAACCATTCCATCAAACCCACCCCAAATCCGAATCCAAATCTAAATCCAAAAACAGATCAGACCCACAGTTTATGTAACATAAAAGTGCAAATCTAAGCTTAATCATCAAATTTGATTTTTTTCGAAGTTTGCGTCCTGTTCTTGAAATTAGCCCCAGACCTCGCAGAAAAGAAGAAAAAAGAGCGAAAAAACAAGGACCAGCAAGGAAACAAACCCATCAGTCTCCCTATAAAACGCCCCATAAGCCGAGTGCTCCTTCTTCTTAACTGTAGTCCCAAACTTCAGCAATGCCTCAGGAACCGGCTGCCCAGCAGCCTTAAGCACATTAACCAGCGCTCCCGAAAGCGATTTATCGAGCTCAGTGAAGAAAGTATACGCCATCCCATCCGCCCCGGCCCTCCCCGTCCTCCCAATCCTATGCACATAGTCCTCGATCGTGAGAGGGAACGTGACATTTATTACCAACTTGACCTTCGGAATATCCAGCCCTCTGGCCGCGACGTCTGTCGCTATCAGGAGTGGACACTCCCCGTCTTTGAATTGCGCCAGGGCTTGGGTTCGCTGCGCCTGGCTTAGGTCCCCGTGGATGCCTGCTACCCTGAACCCGCGCGAGCGGAGGAAGCCCTCGACTCGTGTAGCTTCCTTCTTGTAGAGGCAGAAGACTAGGATTTTGTCGTCGCGCTGGCTGCCCGATTGGTGTTGCTTTAGCAGGGCGAGGAGGCGAGATTCCTTGGCGGGTTGGTCGATCACTTCGATAGTTTGGGAGATGCGCACGTTTGCGCGCAGGTCGTCTCTGTCCCCGATTGTTATCTTGGTTGGTGAGGTCATGAAAGTTGAGGCGAGCTTTCGTACGGATTGTGGCCAGGTTGCGGTGAACATTAGAGTTTGGCGGGTGGGCGAGGGGATAGCGCGGATTATGCGTTTTATATCTTCTTCGAAGCCTGTGAGGTGGGGGGATGATTAACATTTATGAAACCGGAAGATTGGATTGGAGGGTGTAAGAAGGCACCTTTATCGAGCATTCTATCTGCCTCATCGAGGACTAGATATGAGACATTACCGAGGTCCGCAGACCCTTCGTCGATAAGGTCGTTTAGACGTCCTGGAGTAGCAACAACAATATCCGCTCTCTTGAGCTTCGCTCTCTGCTCATCTTTTGGTACACCACCGTAGACACACACTGCAGATAGCCGTGCTTCTTTGGAGTACTCCTCCATGCTATCATATATCTGCATCGCCAATTCTCTCGTCGGCGAGACGACAACAGCCCGCACGCCCTTTGAAGACTTCTGCTTTGCTTTCAACGCAATAATATGTCTAATCGCAGGAACAGCGAATGCAAGTGTCTTTCCAGAGCCAGTCTCCGCAACACCAATGCAGTCGTAGCCGGACAGTGTGAATGGCCACGTCGCCGCTTGAATTGGTGTTGGGCTTGTGAAGCCGGTAAAGTCGAATGAGTTGGAGGGAAGGTAGGAGAAGGATGTGATAGGTCGGAGGTTGGAATTGTGGGGATCTGTGATCGCTATAGCATGCTTTGTGAGGAATTCATCAATCGTGGATTTTGGTAGCGAGGTTAGCTCTGAGTTCTCTGTGTATCCTGAGGAAGCTATTGGAGGACCAGACGGTGTAGAGTAAGTTGTTGGTGGTGCAGGGGTATCCAAAGAAGAGGGAGAAGCGTCACCGTTAGGTTCGCCATCGGCTTCCTTCCTTGCCTTCTTCCTTGCCTCCTTTGCAGCTTTCTTTGCAGCCTTTCGTTCCTCCTTCGAGGGTTTCCCCGGCTGTCGTTGAGCTTCTAGAGTACCCGCGACCTCCATACCCATTACGTCTTCCACAGCAACAATTGCTTCTCCCTCTTTCTCCTTAGCCTTCCTCTCCTTTCTTTCCCTCTTTTTGTCTTTCTTCTCCTTCTTCTCCTTCTTCTCCTTCCTCTCTTTCTTCTCCTTCACCCCCTGCTCCTCCTCCACAGCACCATTTACACCAACCTCAACACCATTCTCAACATCCTTCTTAACCTTCTTCTCCTTCTTCCCTATTTTCTCCTTCTTCCTCTTCACCTGACCAACTGCCGCTGCCTCTATTTCCACATCTTCAATCGTTCGTTTCGACATTTTTTTCCGTGATGAGGCAATTGTCTTGTACTGGTATCGACGCAGTTCACTCAACAAATGAAAAGGAAAAAAAAAATTCAAAGTCACATTCTGCACGGACGTCTTGGCAATGCGGCTCTTTTCCGGAATTATTAATAAGCTATTATGTTAGCGGCCTGAACCTAAAGGCCTTAAAACATGATTCTCGCTGTGCCAAACCTACCATAGCCCTAAAGTGAAAGAGAGTATCATACCGGTACGGTATCAGAATTAGCGCTTGACTCCACTCAATAAAATTCTGAAGAATTTAGCCTAAGGCATTGCTAGGATTACTGCTCATGCTCATACTGTAGTCGGGCCCTCAGGCCACTTACCCCACAGCCTTTGATCCCCTCCCCTTGCTCAGATTTCGCATGGTACCAGGGGCAACTTTCCCCCGCAATGTGTACAGTACTCACATCCTCAGTAAAAGCATAAAGCCTTCTATTATATACCAGTATCTACATACATACATACATACAATTCCCCGATAGCATACCAATACCAATACTGTACTCCTAGCACAAAAAAAAACCCGTAAAAAGATGATTGAACGAAAAGGAAAAAAAAAACGCCTGTACGACACACACCGTTCATTCATACAAAGCACGTGAGAAATTCTGTCAAAGGCCAAAACCAGACGGAAAAGAAGAAAAAAAGCCCCACTTTATAATAATATGCTGACATAATCAAGCTTGTCTGTCTGACAGACCCTGAAGTAAGCTTCAACAACACGTGGCGATTAAAAAAAAAAAAATTCGGGAACAACTAGATATAATAGGAAGGTAGGAAGGAAGGAAGGAAGGAATTGATTGGGTTGTGGGGTTTTCCCCGTACTGTACAGTACCGGTAGATAGATAGACACCGTACTCGAGTAGAGCATCGGTAGAGTACAGTAGCGTTACGGTCAGTGCAGTGAAGTGAACAAGCTTTGGTTATCATACTCGTCCCAAGCAAGAAGTATGATATTCGAAAATACGAGTTTTTAGGTTTTGTATAGGCGCTCAGATAAATCGCAGGGATTTTACCATATATATATATTTTTTATCCCTACTTTCCGAATACGGTACTTCTTGCCTGGGACGAGTACTGTAGCCCAGAGTTCTGGTATATAATACTATATTATTAATTATATGCCCGGTGGGAGTGGATTGCGTATGCCCGGGTGTTTGAGAAAGAGTGTTGAAGTGAAGTGAATTGAATTGAGTGAGTGGTGAAGTGTGCGGTGTGGTGTCGGGTACGGTACTGTATATTGGATGGAGGGGGCCAGGGTGAGTTGGATTTGCGAGTGAGTGGGTGTGATGTTGGGGTTTTTCTTTTGGAGGAGGAGTGGGGGATCTACCGATTCTACATATTATGATACCGTACTTGATTTTAGTTGTTCAAGTGTTGCGGATTTAGACGCCGGCAGTCTATCATACAACTTCACACAATCAGCATGACAAATCGTCATCCTCACCGGGAATTATAGTATATCAAAAGCCGCCAAGGCAAAAGGTTCTTCCATGCCAAATTATGATAACCACTCTCTAAAACTCTACGGAACCAAGCCATCGCATATCTGGAGACACTAAAGATACTACATATCTCCAAAGCCTAACCCATCCGCACCACAGAATGAAAAAAAAGTCAGGCCAGGTCGGGTCCATACCGGTAGCAGAACCAAAGCCCCACTCGAGCGTCCGTCCGTGCCGTGCTCGATACCGGCCTTCTTCCCCCGCGCACAAGTACTAGTACAAATAGCTAGCGTAAATACCCGGCACGAAAAGTACACCATCGGAACATTCGAATCGAATATTTACCGTACTAGTAGTACCGGTATGGTATAGGCCTTTACATGCGCACGCACAGATAACTCGCAACACACAAAATTCTGATCCCTGCTGTATTATACTGGTACGTCAGGGCACTTGATATAATATGATATGTTAGCTATTATATTACCGGTATAAGTTATGTATACCGGTACTCTTACTCTACCGTGCTATATACATACCGGCACTGTGCTCTACAAGCACTGCGGTATCGAGTAATCGGGGGGATTCCGGGTTACGCCTGGGCTGGGCACGGATGTTTGTTTACTTACTTATTTGGTTGGTTGGTTGGGTTGGGTTGGGTTGTAACTTGCGAGAAGGGGGAAGGAAGGAAGGAAGGAAGGAAGGGGTTTGGGGACGGTCATCCTTCCGGTATGGTACGTACCCCGGATTATGGGTGCTGGGTGGGTGGACGGGCTGGATTTTCTACCGTATGATGATGGGTTGTAGAACTATGGGCTTGTTTTGTTGCTAGTTGTTGGGCGGTCTGTGATATTGGCTTGGGGAGGTGTTTGGCAGGTGAGTTGGTGGAGTGATGGGGAGAGATTCTTCTCTAGGTATCTACTTGTGCCAGCATGAACTACACCACGTGCAGTAGAGGAACCTCCCTTCTTCATCCCTTTCCTAAAGCACGAAACAATCCCCATCTCACGATTCCCATCCACGCACAAACCATCGAGCGGCTAGCCTTGATGGGCAAGTCAATCGGTTGGCCGACCAACCCCTTCTCCCCCCCTCCCCCCACCTCCGAAAAAATACCAAGAACGTGGTATAAATTGTGCAGTAACAAACTCCATAAGCTTACCCTGCAGCTGAAAAAATCAATTTATTACCAACTCGAGGCCAATCGCCCCCCCCAAATCCGTAGCGCTACAGTAAGTTAGCGACCTAAATAAATAAATAAATAAGGGAACCCAATAATTTTTGTCCATCCTTACCATAAACGCCCTTCCCTTCCCTTCCAACCCAACCAACCAAACAACCCAGTTCCCTCCTTTCCAGCGTCAGCGCCTATGATACGCTACCATTCGTGGACTCGAGGAGTAAGGAATCCCGAATGATACCCCATGCCTACAGCCGGTGAACCAACCGAACAGCCAATCACATGCGGACGAGCAAAAAAAACCAAACCCTAACAGCTGCGGTGCAACAACACATGACCTAGGCTACACCAAGGTCAAATCCCGGTACAACGGTCCTTACATGCAGTCTACCGGATCCGATTCTATCGGGCGAGACGCCATGACTCCTCGTTTCGAGTGCTCTACCGGTATTCCTGGGGTTTAACTTGGGAGGAATAGTCCAGGGTTGGGGAAAAAGGCAAACAAAAGAAACGTTCCTTTACCCCTGTCCTGCTACTGGCTCTGGTGATGGTAAAGTTAGTCAGGAGCTACAACTAGTACCGTACTGTGCACTTTTGCAGAGGGACGAGATTCGTTTGCTTCGCTTTTCCAGTGCTTGCGGTACAGTATGTGGGGATTTTGTCGTTCCTATGATGATATTATAGGTAGGAAAGAGAGGCTTGAGGTGGGCGTCAGGGAAGGGATGACGAATTGACCGCAGATGTTTCCGTCCGTCGTGTGATCGGTGGTGCAAGTACCGTGGGTGGTGGTGGATACGATAGTTTTGCCGACAGGGGGCTCGAGCAGCGTTTGGCTTTGTGTGCATGATTCGGCAGGGTAGGGTTTAGAGCTTTGGGATGGAAGGTTAGGTTCGGTGAGGGGGGCCATTTTGATGTTGATGGTGTTGTTAAGATAACAATATCGTACAGGACGGGAGGTAGACTTTCGTGATACGCTTTGAATTGGCGAGAGCGGGACATATCTAAGGTATTTATCTGTCGCGAAGCACAGAAGCGAGAGGAGCAAAAAGGGTACATACCGGTGTCATAAGTGTGTGCAATTGGACCTTTGTGTCCTCCGCCCACTTTATCATATCATGGTCCAGGGGTAAGGCTGTCTGCGATGCATTCTGTATCACAGCCGAAACTGCTTTACCCCGGTTTTCCAGGCATTGTTCTCTCCGTCCACTGCACCGCAACCATAAGCGCATTGTGCAAGAATAAAATGGTGAATTGCAAAAAACTTTTCCCGTGGGTGGATGGTATCATCAACCGCGGTACGGTAGTTGAAATGTGTATCTCCTCCTCCTTCGCTCTTTCCGCGATACTCTCACTCGCTACTGTACCGTGTTTGTACGACCATCACCACCGTTGAACAGAAGGGTCTAGCCAGAGTTCTAGCGGATAGCCACATTCCCGCAACGGGACTTTTGGCTGCTGCTGCTAGCCTCGCTGCTGCTTCGCCTACTGTACTCGTACTTGTACTAGTACCCTGATGATTGAGGATTTGTTGCTTTTTCTCTGGCTGCTTGCTTGGGGGATTGCACTGCACGGTATTATACCAAAGCGAATTGAGTCCTCACTGTAGGCTTGGGGGGATAGGGAGTTCCTTGGGCATCTACAGTATGGCAACTAATCTTTTCGTTTGTGTTGTGAGTGGTTTGTATCTGTGCTGGCATTCCAGCCCTCCCTTTCCGTGGAAGTCAGTGCTGGTGGCTGTTCCTTCTGTGAATTGATTTGTGTGCGCTGTGCACTAAGCTACATATGAGTACTGGTAGCGTATATTATCCTTACCCCCATCCCCAGCCCGCCTTCAATTGGTTGTCCGATGTTGCATGTTCTCGCGTAGACTATGTATTGTGCTGCAGGCCTTCTTCTTTCTCTCTCTCTCTCGTTTTTTTTTTGTTTTTCTTGCTTCTCCCTTTCTACATTGATGGCACTAGTGCCATATTGGGACATATCGCACCGCCTTCTCCCCGACCCCCGCGTCCTTGGCATACAATACGGTACAGCACTCGTACTGTGCACACATGCGTGCGTAGGGAGGGAGGGAGGAAGAATTCATGTTTTTTGTTGGCCTGCAGATGCCATAAACAAAACCTGTCTTGGTTCGGTCTGGCTTCGACCAAACCATTTGGCTAAGAGGTGTTTCTCGGTCTGGAAGGAGAAACTATAAGAGAGAGGGGGAGAACTAGCCGTTGCAAAGGGGGGGAAAATGAAAAAGGAGGAAATCGGAAGTCTCTAAGGGTTGTTCTATAATAGTTTGTGGTGTGATCAAGTTGAGTTCTGTAAGTTCAGTTTGCGAGGATGAGAGTGAATGTGTGTGCGTTCGTGCGCTTATGTCAAGTTATGTGTTAAGGAGAGGAAGGAACTTCAAAGAAGGAAGGACTGAACCAGCCGAGAGGGAAAAATAAAATAAAAATAAAAACACGCCAGAGCGGATATTTTTTTCTTCCAAGGTAAGAGTGCTACGCTATCATACTTCTTCATCTTCGTGCGACTCTTCATTTTTGGTTTCTCTTTATTTGTTAGTGTCCCTTTTTGTCTTTTTACTTTTTCTACTGTAATTTGCACTTCTTCCTCAACTACGGTTCTTACCCGCTTGAGTGCTCTTGACTGTCACCCCCCTTCCACAAAGGTAGCTATTTCAGCTGACCCCTAACAAACCGGAGGTAAATCTCCTGAACTGTCTGCTCCTTCCATCCAGTCCCCTTCTCCCCCTAGCCTTAACGGCAGGCATATTCGAACAGCCTCTCCTCTTTCAGACTTTTTTGTGTCAGTTTCTTCATCTGTTTTGGCGTCGTCATCGTTCTTTTCTAGAGCACAAATCCGAGTTGTTCTTCCTTCCTTTCACTTCTCCCTCTCTCGCTCTCCCTTAGTCAACATTTTTTATTATTATTCTTTCTACCCATTTTCCAAGACATAACAACCTCTCCCTGTCACTTAATCCCCAAAGGGTTCAACACTCATTTCCCTCCAGTTAAACGATTCACCCTATTAAACATATTGATCCCCGCACCCCCCCCCCCCCAGAGTCAACCACACCAACTTTTGCACTCCCACCTCTACCACCATTCAGACCCTAGTCCGACTATTCGTTCTTGGGAGAAACAAGAGGGAAAGGGAAATCGCAAACAATTAAAAAAACAAAAAATATTCCAAAGCTAAATTAGTTCAATTATTGGTCATCTGAAGAAAAGAGCATTAGGGGAAAGAAAAAGAAAGGGAAGAAAGAAAGCAAAGAAGGCAAAAAAAAAAAGAAAAAAGAAAGAGACATCCTTTCTAAGCTACCCTACCCGCCAAAGCACCCAGCAACCAAGAAACAGGTCGACGAATCAATCTCCGCCGTTTCGTTCTCAGGGGCAGGGCCCTCGTGCCTTAGTTCAATCTTCACCCATTTGTCCCGTTTGTTTCCTTATGGTGAATGAGGGAGGGGATTTTTACTTTTTTTATATTTTTCTTCCCTTAAGTTTTTTTCATAGACATTTAGTGCTCTTCGGGGGAGAGGTTTCTGGAGGAGGTGATTGCCCAATCAGTGGAGCGGAGCTAGTCTTTGCTTAGATCAAGCCCTCTTCTTGCGCACCCTATTATCACCAACCCTTTTTTTCCCCTGGCGCATCAACTCTTAAGACAAAAACTTATACTAATTCTAATTAAAAAAGTAATACTCGCTGGGTGGGATGGTGCGGTCAAGTGGGGCGTCAGAAGCAACACCTCCATCATCATCATCATCATCGCCTTCCCATCCATCAACCTACCAGACTGCGAAGCCCACTCACAGGTCCACCCCTTCAGCATCTTCAACGTCATCCGGGAAGGGAGTTGCGGCGGTTCCGCACGTGTCGTCTGATTTCTTTGAAAGGAGGTCCTCCATAGCTCAGACCGAACACAGCACTAGCACCGATAGCAACAGGACAATAAGGGGTAATCGGAGCGTTGATAGCATTAGTAGGAGCGCTGAGGGAACGTCGGGGAGCTCACGAGGTGAGGGTGTGGGAATTTCTGCTATTGTGGCGACAGCTACTGTTGTGGCCACCTCGAGTCCTGCAACTGCCTTGCGGATCCGTCCGGCCCTACGATTGCGTTCGCACTCGATAGGTACGGTGTCCCAGGCTGCATCTGTTACCTCGTCGCCTCAACGACGTGGAAACAACCCCTTGACAAGCTCGGGAACAAATTCCTCCATAACAACTCCTTCCACGAGTAATTCTGAAGGTTCTCAGTTCTGGAAATCTTCTCCCCAGCGATTGAGGGCGAATCCAGATCGCCTTTTTACTGGCAGTCCAATTGTCTACCCTGAAGAGGACTCGAGAGCTTACCCTGAAATACCTTCAGGGTCCCAGTTGGCGCCGGCATTACCACCTAAACCTCCGCCCGCGTCCTCCCTGTATCCTGCCTATGCTGTCGTAAAACACTCGGGAGAACCATTGGGGAATAACCTGCAGAAGGGCAAGGAACCTGCCAAAGCTCGAACGCGCGAGCATCGGTCACATTCGCAGAAAGCAATGTTGTCTTCGGCACTTCAGAAAGCCAACACGGCTGTGACGTTGGATAATGCCGAGAATTATGAAGGAGCGATGGAAGCTTATGGAGATGCTTGTGTTTTGTTAGGTCAGGTCATGATGAGGGCTGGCGCGGATGAGGATAGACGGAAACTACAAGCCATTGTGAGCTTCCTACCCCGACTTCTTGCCCTTAGGTCTTCTTTCCCCCGGGAAACTCTCACCCGACCTATGCAACGGTTATGAAGATAGTCATCAGTCAATTTGCAAACACGTGACTAATTGAGGTGGGGGAGTAGCAAGAGACGTATACCGAGCGAATTGAAGAGCTTCGAAATTTATCACCGCGTCCTACAGGGATCGAGAAGGAGCTACCAGCTAGACCATTGACGGAAGAATTTACTGACCAGGAAAGTCTATACCCGCCTGAAGACGATGAATCAACGGTAATAATATCAACCGCTACCGCCGCCTCGGTAATCGGGAGTAATCGATATGCCAATGGTGTTCCGCTGGCGACAGCCGTACCCCCAAGGAGAGATTCCTTGTACCTGGGTCCCGATTCAAATTCGAATCCCGAACCCTTGCCACCATTACCCATAGCTAGGTCCAGGTCGGCGGAGCATATCCTGGCCCCCCTCTCCCCAGGGCGGCCACCTCGTTCGCCAAAGAGGGATGCAATAATTGAGGGATTGAAGCAGGATCTTTACGAGGACAATAATAGGGAGTCCTTTACCTTTGGGGCGGCTGCTTTGTCGCCTCGGTTTTCGCCTGCGAAGGAGCGCGACTACGGTATCCGCAGATCTATGTCAGATGCATCCTCAATTTCGTCGCGAAGATCATCGTCGCATAGACAATCCGGCTTATCATCAAATAATACGCATTCCAGACAGGGAAGTGAGGCTTCCACGTCTTGGTTGAACACAATCGACGAATCTGGTGGGTCAGTATCTGGCGAATCATCACCAGGGTGGACGAAGAGGAAGCCAAGAAAGCAGAGTGATAGGGAATTGAGAAGGAAGAAGGAGAAGGCAATTATGCGGCAATTTGAGGAGGATTTTGATTCTCAGCTTGACGCGGCAGTGGAGGCGGCCTACGATGATGGCTATGAAGTGGACTACACGTACGATCGTGATGATGATGAGCTGTTAATGATGAGAAGTCCGAGGATGGATGCTGAGAGGGCAAAGGAGAGGGTCAGAGAGGTGGAGAGGGAAATGGAAATGGAGGTACAGAGGGAAAAGGAAAGGCGATTAGAGCGGGAAAGGTTAGGGTTTAGTGATAAGAGGGGAGATTCTGATGTCGACTTTTTCGACGATATAGAGGGCGACGAGTCTGATGAGGAGGAGCGAATGCTGGAAGAGATGACAAGAGGCTATACACTTGATGATTTTGAATTTAACCTGGATTCGAAAACAGCATTACCCCGCCAGTCGGCGTCCACCACATATTCCGATTCGACGTTACCTAGGGAATCGGGTTCGAGTGGCTACTCGTCAGGAACATGGGCAAGCTCGGTTAGTTCTGCACATATGCTAAATGGAACCCTTTTGGCTACCGTAGCAGAAGCTCCAGTAACACCTCCACCCCCACCTTTAATTCTTCCGCCTCACCTACCTCCACCCTCGCTTCCCCCTCAGGTACCACCACCACCACCACCACCGCTAGCGCCGGCGCCCTTGGCACCGTCTGTGCAAAAAATTAAGGAACCGTTGCCAACGCTCCCTAACCCTAATATCGCAGCGATCCCGGGGCTTGCAGTTACAAAGTCTTCAAAGAGTGTAAGAATCAGACGTCTTTCGGCCTTGGCAGAGCCTCTCAAGGTCGAAACATCAGTATCCAATACGGTTTCTTCAAACACAACAGCCGTACCGACAACTTTGGTGCGTGGGCCGTCGCCACAACCAGGAGCAATAGACTCAGAACCTCCATCCGAACCACCTCCATTACCACCAGTAAACCCTCTATTGAACGCCCCTCCAAAGTCAGCCTCAGCCGTATCCTCGTCCCGACCGGGTGCCTCCAGCGACTCTAGAGACGACTCGTTGCCGGATCCTCCAGCGACTGCTCAGGGTATTTCTGGGAGAAAACTTTCGTCACCAACGCCCCAAACGCTCGAGCCTCCTGGACTGAGTGTTCCGCTGGCAAAGACAGTATCTGACGACGGCGCATCAGGCTCTCCGGCTAGGTATACTCCGCGAATTACTGGCATCCCCGGTTCGCTGAGGCAGATACAATCGTCGGCGAGCTTGAAGAGCAGGAATGTTGTTGGCCCCGACACTGAATCCCCAGGAACCCCCCACAACGGCCTATTTTCGTCATCTAGCACTTCAAATTTAAGAAAGGCATTTCCGAGGTCGGCGACTCCGGCCACCCCCACCATCGTGCCTAATACACCAATGGGCGCCCCCCCGACTGCTGGGCTCCCCGCTGGAGGAATGCACCTTTTCGACAGCAAACTTCATTCACCCGCTACACCTGGTAGTGAGGAGGCTCTCTCTTCTAGTATTCCAGTGCCTCTCGAACCCTGCCCCCCCGAGCCATTGTCTAAGCCCTTCTGGCTGATGAGATGCTTTTATCAAACCGTAGCCCATCCCCGTGGTGGATATATCTCTGCTAGACTTTTTGTACCTCGAGAAGTCTGGTTCATCAAGGGAGTTAAAATCCGCGCAGTGGACGACAAAATTTCTGCATGCGACCTTGTTAGCGCAGCATTGGCCAAACTCGCAACGGTCAAGCATAATGACATACACGCTCTCTATGAAGAGATGCAATCGCTCGAAGGCGTGCTTGATCGCGCGCAAGCTGTTCTTTCAAAGAAACTTGGAAATGAAGTAGGATCAGTCGGCGCAAGATCCCTTTACCAAACCGAGCACACAATATCAGAAGGCAACGCACATGACATGGTGACCAAATCCACCGGTGTCACTGGAGGGAAGAGCTACTTTTCCTTGCGCAAGCTCCGCACAAAGACCTCCAACACTGCGCTCGCCAGTTTTGGTTCATCGTCTAATCTTTCGGGCGGGGACTATTACGGCAGCAGCGGATTGCCGATGGCCGTAGGCGCCCCAGATTCCTCTTCTCAGCCTAAGAGGAACTTGGAGGGTGTTACTTTTGGCGGGCCTCATGCTGCTTATATCAGTGCTTTGGCGAGGTTGTTTGATGCCGCGCAGATCCTTGGTGAGCGATTTATGAACACTACTATTCTACCCGATTTAGATGTTTTTTTTCTCTTTCTTTGTTTATTAAATAGGAAGCTAATAGATACATGTGCACCACTATAGACCAGCTCCCAGTATTCGACGAGGGCAGCCTCCCTAAGAAGACTGCCTTATCCACCAAAGTCGGATTAGAACTTAGCCACCGTCACGCAGCAGAGTTCTTTGGATTCTACATTTGTCGTTTCGTACTGGCGGATGTCTCTATCCTTCTAGACAAGTTTGTGAAGAGAGGTAGTGAATGGGTTGCACAGTAATGGTGACTTTGGCATAGCTATTTTCTCTTTCACTTTTTTTTCATCATACTTTATTTTTTATTTTCATTTATGTAACTATTTCTCCTCTTTTGTCCTCAGGCTACTTTTCTGCATAACTTTGTTGCTGTCTCTGTCTGTCACTGTTATTACGGCGTTCGTCATGATGTTGGCTAGCTAGATACCTACTTACCTCTCTCCCACCTTTCATGCACATATTTTATTCCGCTCCTCTACCTGCTTTTTCTCCCGCCCTTTTTGTTGTACGCTTTCTCCTGGTCGATCTAATCGGCGAGCATACTATGCCGCCCAAGTGAACAAAGTTACACTACACTGAACGATTCAGATGGATGGATGTATGGATAGATGAATGGATGTATGCCATAAAGCGGTACCTGTCGGCCGTTACTGTGTACCATGTTTTTACAAAATGTAATCCCATATCAACCCTCACAAAGTTTCGTAACATTATAAAGAGCTTAAAAAGTACACCACCTAAGCAAAAACTTGGTAAGTTAGTGATAATCCCCAAAATCCGAAAATGCCACTTCACCTGCGAGCGAATTGCCATCACAGAACTTGCAGTTATTTACAACTAACGCTAGGTTAAACAAACGCCAACAGCTAGCCCCAGATTTCCCCTAGAAAAAAAAAAAAAAACAGGTTAATATCGCACTATTGAATTTGTGGAACGGTAGGTAGGATCTTGACGGCACGGGGTGAAAGCACAAGATCGGTATGAGGAGCGTATGGGGGTGCAGCGGTCGGATAAGGGGAGGAGTGAGTAGGATGCTCCCCCGCGGTGGGGGGTGGGAAATCTCAATGGGAATTGCGATGGTAGGGGGAGGTATTCTGGTCTTTAATTGTAATATTCTAGTACACAGGAAGTGAAAAATGCTTTTAGGTGATTGTATCCGGGCTGGGTCACGGTAGACGATGGTAAGATGGCAACATATCGTATGATTCTTCTTCCAAAGGCTGGCCCTGCGATTGCCCAACTTGAAGGTCCTCTCGGAGACACCCTGCGACTACAGCTCGGAAATACTGATGTGGTGGAGCTGTTGCCGAGGAGACTACGATAGCTACGGGAGTTTAAGCCATGCCCATACGATACTATATCAAAATTTGACATGAGTGATAAGTCATGTCTGGCTGAAAAGAAGGAGCAAGATGTAAGTTACAGGAAACATGGGGGGCTACTGAGTTTTAGTATCTAGCATATCAAAGAGTTCAATGAAGTTTATGGCATTTTCTTCAGTGGTGTTGAGGAAAATTTGCCAACATTTGCTTGGTTATTTTGTTTTCACTTGCCGTGTCTTTCAATTTGCCCCCGGTTGAAATCCATGGAGATTTGGGCATGATGGACTATGCATGCAGCAAAAACAAACCCTCCCTTGAGGGAAGAACTTGTGAATTGGACTAGATAATATAAGTAAGTGTTTTTGGATACCATCTTGGGGTATTCAAAGGACTGAAAAATGTAGCATGACAAGTCATGATGAGTTTGTTAGTATACTACAGGTTTAATGGTATTATAGGTTCCATGGGACTCAGAGAGGAAGCTGTTGGTTAGTTATGGAGGACATCTTGTATTGTTCTTAACTGTTCAAGTTTTTCTATTAATTTAAATATACTCAGCAGTTTCTTTATCTTTAAGAATAAATCTTATGTTACTACTACAAACTTTTATCTTACCTCTCATTTCTCTCTTGTTCTTATCTTCTATTAAGCTAGTTCTTGTACTACTGCTAGACAAAAGTCTTGATAATACAGAGTTATCATTGACCTAGTAATTCCAAGTCAACATTCAAGGTTGATGAGTAAGGTATAGAGCTATTGAGCATATATCTAAAAATCTACCAAGTATTTACAATTTGCTATTAATTGAAATCTGAAAAGTAAGATAATTGCTAGCACAACTTTAGTTGGTAGTAAAACTAGTTTGTATTGTACTGTATATGCTTATGCAAATAAGTGATCTGGTAGTACAAAAGTTATCTAATCTAATCAGTGTGTGCAGACTAGCACTTGTAATAACCATTACACACAGTAGTCACACACAATTGCCACTCTCAACTATTACTTGTAAACTGCCTAGTATCTTTTAACTTATCATCTTCTAAATTTCTATATAACTTCTTTATCCTTTCTTCCCCCTCTTCTTTTCTTACAATTACTTTTATTGTCCTACACACTTCTCTTACCTTACTACAGATTACTCTCATCTTCACCTTCACCTTTCTACTCTCTGGTATACTTTTTCTACCTATACTAGTTTTCTTCTGGTATAACTCTTTAGCAGAGATTATATTGAGATTTGTTAAAGAGTATAATGTGTTTTTGGTGGTATTTGGTAAGTTTAAATTAGTTGCAATTATATTCATGCACCCGGATAGCATTGTCAATCATTCCAATAAGATTGTTTTTAAGCATCTTTATTATGTTTAATGTCATTCTAATAATGACATTGGAAATCAGCATAATAGTAAATAATATCAAGAATCATATCAGATATTTCTATTCATACTCTACAGTCAAAACAGTTCATATCAAGAGCATAAAAACAAGATTGAATTATTAAATCTTTCTATAACTTGAATACTGAGTTGGACTTTATCAACCTTTTTCTCTACTTAGATATAAAACTTACCTCAATGAACATAAATAAGAATACTACCTTCCAGAATATCTTATCTACAATGAATATTGTATTTATAAACAAGATACTAATTGCCAAATCGAGAGCAATCAAATCATTTTTCCAGTAGCTAGCACTAGCTGAGCTATAATCCTAAATATCTTTCCTGTTCTTATAGCTTCTACAAAGTCATAAGCTGGCTAGATTAAAAGATAAGTCAGATCAGAGTGTTAAGAGATTTCAGCCAACTACAAATCAAAAAACTCAATCTGTAAGAAAGTTGCCCTTGCCTGTATAACATTTGTATTTTATCTTAACTGTATAAATTGGCTCACACTTATCAAATACTAGTGTGGAGTATCACAATCTTGAAAGAGTTTAATTAATACTACCTACTAGTAGCTTCAAGATGCTCCTAGACAGCCAATCTATCAAAAATGAAATACAAATTTGACATTATTGAATGTAGTGCCCCAAGAGCATCTTTAACCATCAACTTGGAATATATTGACAAAAACCACAATTAGAGTACTAACTTTGAGATCAAAAAACAAAGAACCTAAAGTTGTATACCAATAACTTCATATCTCTTTGTCTGTATTCTTTACTGTTTCATATAAAGTAACTAGTATATAATCTTTTCATAATTTGTACAATTTTCTACTCTGCTATTTTCTGTAATTATCATTAGGCAGATTCTTGTCTTATAACTCTTCCAATACCAAAATAGTCAAAGTATGAGAGTAAGTATATTTGTATCATAACTGTAAACCCTTCAAGTTATTTTTTGTTATCCCTCTTAATTTCACAGTTTAAGTAAAGCTTTTTCCCTTTCAGAATCCTCTCTTATATTTTAGGTGAATTCTTTTTTTGTGAAAATTAGATATGATGCAATCTCCCTCATACTCAATACCAAGATCATAAGTTATATCAATGATATCAAGTAATTCTGTCATTGAAATATAATTCTGATCTGTCTGAATAATTATAACAATCCTCAATATATTGATTAATGAATTTGAATCTTATAAATAAAATATCAATTAAGAATATTGAAATAAGGTTTCTTGGTAAAGAATTGAATAATTGGCAGCTAGGTAGTATGGCTAATAACAAATATACTTTTGTAATATTAAATATTAGTAAGAAAGAAGTAGAAGTAATTTCAAGTAGTCAAACAATAATAAAACTAATGTTATAGCTTGTCTAATAGGTATACTTAGTATGACTTACCTAATTGGGCTCTCTAGCATATGGTCCAATTATTCAAGTTCTTATATCCAGCATTATACAAGTAAAGAGGAGAAACATGAAAGTTATTCAAGTTATTGAAGTAGATGTAGGTATGAAAGATAGCTGAGATGAGAAAAGTGAATAAGTACTAGTATTTGAAAAGAAGACAATTACTACTGGCACCCTCCTAAAGACTACAGCAAAGAAAGAAAAGGGTAAGACACTGAGGAATAGGAGAAGGAAGTATCCTTTCCTGCCTTTTCTCTCCTTCTCCTCCTAGTCTCCTTTTCCAACTCTGACAGTATCATAAGCAGCCCCCGGAAGTACTTTAACACCATTGGACATTTCTCTTGAGCGTATACCTTTCCTTTCTCATATATCCCATATTTCCCCCCTCCCGTCAACTCGCTAAGATTCTTTCAGGGAACGCTTAAGGCCAGGGTTGTGAGCCATTGCTCCTCCCTCCTCCGAAAATCCCAAGTAACGATATCACGCCACTTAAGTGGCAATGATTCTCCCTGTAGGGTTTGCAATGTGGGGCCGCCATTGCCGAACTCACCCGGTTCTCGGTTAATTTTTTCAGCTTAAAACTTGAAATCACTACCACCTCCGGATGTAGACTCACGCTTTTTGCGGATCTTTTTTTCTTTTCAGCAACCCCGGAAGACCAACCGACAGACAGAAAACCAGTCACACCCTCAACTTTTTGTCAAACTAATTAATTCCACTGTTGATCGACAGACAGACAGACAGGCCGATAATCTACTACGGTACAATAGCGAATTTCAAAGAGTTTTTGACCCAGAAGTATAATATAATATCTTACCTTTTGCTCATTTCTTTCTTTCTAACTATCTTTTTAAACTAACTAGCTAACTAACTGACTATCCAAGTACCTAGTTAACTATAATACCACATAGCTACAGGACTGAGTACCGTACCGTACTGTATTATACACCACCCCTTCTCTCCTCTTTCCATCAATCAATACTCAAAGTCCACAATGCCCACAACGATTAAGAAACCCAATAAAAATATAAAAATATAAAAATAAAAATAAAAAACACCATCCAAAACTCCACATCATCATTGTTTTAGCCATCATCGAAATCATAATACCATTTCTCTTGTTTTTTATAAGAAAAGAATATAAAAAATAAAAATAAAAATAAGAGTATAAATAAAAGGTATCATGGGTCGTTAATCATCAACCATTCTGCAGTAACACTAGAAAGTGGTGCAGGTGGTGAGTGTTTTTGGCAAGCAAAAAATAAAACAAGAATGGAGGAAAGAGAAAGGAATTCGTCAAGGGCATTATGGGAAAAATAACAAGCACAAACATGGTATAGGAAGGAGCAAGGGGAAAGAGGGGTATCTTTGGCATCTGAAGACGGATGCATGGATGCGACATACAGCAAGTACCTTCAAAGCAGTGAAGCAAGGCACGATATGGTATAAAATGCGCGTGCAAAAACCAAGCTATCAAGCCAGCAAGAATAACCACTTCGTCTATCATAGGCTAACCACCAGCACTGCGTTGCAGAACAGATTAAACAGGCAGAAAGAACCAGTGGGCCATTCAAGCTCACAATATCATAGATGCCGTAGACAGAGGCAGTCAAACAACAAACACCCTCTTCTTTCTCTCTCTCCATCCTTCCCAGTCCAAGCACAACACAACGAAACCCAAAACTAGCCCAAATCTTTTTTTACCCACCCCACCCAAACCAAACCAAACCGCCTTGCTCCTCCCACCGTATAAAAAACAAGAGAAAACAAGAAAACGCATCATGTCATAGTCGTCGTAAATGGGAAGGAAAACAAAAAGGCAAAGGAAAAAAAAGGTAAATAAAACAGATTTTAGTTGTCTTCCTCGCCCGCATGTCTGCCCGCCTTGTTTCTCACGGCCTGCTTTCCTTCCATTCTCCGAGTCCACCCACACTAATCTTGGCTCCACGAGAACGAACGGACGGGACGAGACGGACGAGACGAGAAGGAACGGAACGGGATAATATGGTAATGGTAAAAAAGGTCATTCATATAAATATTCGTTAAAAAAAAAAATGGAGGGGTCTTTTAATAAAAGACGACCAAGGCAAAAGGAGGCAAAAACTATAGAGCAAAAAAGAGAAAACGTTGAGAAAAAATAACAGACGGAACACCTAAAGATTGCAACAAGATGGATTTGGTTGAGAAAATGTGGCAACAGGGAAAAAAAAAAACGGACTTCGCTGCGTTACTTCATATCTTTTTTTGGAGACGAAGGAAGAACATAATGAGAAGATGAGAACGAAGAAATAAGAGGATATAAGAGGCAAAAAGGAAAAAAAAACCCGAGTATAGCCGGCCCACCGGATCACAGTAACCTGTTCGTGATTCACAGAGAATAGAAAGTACTGTAAAGAAAATAAGGGAAACAATAGTGAGGGAATCAAAAAATAAAATCAAGTAAAAAAAGGATTACTCTCAACTCCAGGAAAACAAAATTCAATGTAACCCTGCAAAAATGCTTTTGGAGATTTTGAGAGGTCGAAGAAGTGAAAAGAGGAAAGGAAAAAAAAAAAACAGTAAAAGTCTATAAATGAATTACCGCCGCGCCCGGGTAGTGCCGATGGCCGATCGTGTACGATTAAGACGGCCGTCAGCATTCCTATCAAATGTACTCGAGTTGATTCCCCCAACAGTGGGCGTCGAACCCTCTCGGATGGTCTTGCGTCTCTTGATACCGGCAATCCCACCCTCCGAATCACCACCTGATCTCTCATCATGCCCTCTGCTTGAGGGACGAGATCCATGCTCATCCTCATCATCCATCTCACGGATACGCTTATTCGATCCAGGAGTAGATGCTCCATTAACACCAAAGGTCTGTGGTGTACTTTGGGCAGGCATAGAGACACCCATACCCGGCTGATTCTGATATCCGTTGTCTGGAGCCCCAGTTCCATTGGGTCCGTTGTGATCAGTTGCAGCTCCTTGGCCACCATTTACCAATTGATAAAGGTCCCGTGTGGGTGGTTGGCGAATTGCGTTTCCGTTAGTAGAGTTTGCCCTAGGCGGAGTGGAGTATCCACCCTGTACCCATTGTTGAGATGTGTTGGTTGTCCGTGGCGTAGCGCCGGACCCGCCATCGACGGTCCTCGGAACGGACACATTTGACCCATTATATGTTGATCGTGCAGGGGTTGAAGGACCTTGACCGCCATGATTTGGTGAGCCCGTTATCTCTGGAGACAAATGGGGAGTGTGGTCGCCCTGCATGGAAGGATAGTAATTACCAGTACGGTGACCATTTGCATAATTAGGATCGTGTGTATATTCTTCCTCATGCTCAGGCTCATGCTCAGGCTCCTCTTCCCCATGGTCTTCACGTTCCTCTCCCTCAGCAGCCAACCCATTTTGCTCCTCCACATTCTCTTCCTTTGGATGAGTGTCATCTGCCGTGTTTTGTCTGGATGAAGGCCTTGAAAGTGGGGCAGGTGGTCCACGAGACGAAGGCGGGCCCATGGGCCCAGGCTCCTGCCTTTGGTTCATATATTGAGGAGGCTGAGCCAAAGGCTGTCCAAATCTCTGCATATTCTGCTGTGCAATGCTATGCTGAGACATAGCGGATGGGTTTGACGAATACAGAGATGGGGGCGGTGGGTACGGTTGCAACTGCTGCAGTGTACCACCGGGGGGTGTAGTTGCCGGTGTAGTCGGCATTGAACGAGCACTGTTCATCACAGTGTCGATAGCCGAGGACTGGCCACCAGTGCCTCCAACTGAGGAGACCATATTTCCGTTCCAGAAAGTTGGGCTTTCCGAGTTACCAACACCCATAACACTGGACGCACTTGAGGGCGGTGTCGGGAATGACATGCTTCGCTCTAGTCCCGGCCTTTGCAGTTGGTTCTGCGGAGGATGGGGTGCCAAATTAGGGTGAGGTGGAAGCGATGTATGCATGGGGTGTTGCATCGCATGATGGTGGTGCATAGGGGGCTGTGATGACGGAACCAGCTCCGATGGGTTTCTCCTTTGCATCTGGTTCTGTTGCTGCTGCTGAAGGGCGGCGTTGTCCTGTTGCCTGCGATGCGCTGCCGCCATCACCGCATTTGTTCTATTGGTGTTTGCGGGATGGTAGAGCAGAGCACCAATGTTATGCACGAAAAGTGGGTACAACAGCTCGGTAATCTTCTCCTTGTTGGCGAAGTCCAATGCACGATCGAACGGTATCCTGCAGGCACCAAGGTAAGCTTAAGTTCTCATGGGAGAAAAATTAGTCGTATAAGGACTAGATGAAACGGCGACGCACCACACTCCCTTGAGGTGCATCGGCCCAATCTTGACCACATGCCGAACTTTCTCGCTCTTCAAGATACCATCACGTCTCCCACGGGTCATTCCCGCAACGTTCAGCAGTTTGGTTCCATTAATCATGTGGTTGTCTGGAACAAAAACCACAGCCATCCTTGTTAGCTCAGGAACACAACGACAATAAATTATGAATAGCAGGATAAAGGATCGACGAACCTTCCCTCCTTGCCACACAAACACCCTTAGCCTCAACCTGGAAGCACAAACTCCCTTCGTCCTCCCACAACGTGGCTGTCACTCTAGGTTTCATTCCGGGTGGAGCGTGCTGGCCAGTAGTATCGAAAGGGGGCTGGTTCCCGAACCCAGTGGCAGATGTAGCCGATGAAGGCGTCTGAGGGCCTCCCTGAGATACAGATGTAAGCGACGATGGAGCAGGCGCCATCTGGGAGCTCTGTGGTAATGGCAGAAGTTGCTGTGTAGCGTGGACAGACATCGGGCCTGATACGCCTGGCTGCCCAGCCGGCGAGGAGACGCCATTCTGGCTAGGGAAGAATGGGGAGAACCCATGATGGGGCTGAGAATAGCTAGGCTGCAGGACTGGTGGTTGAGGGAAGGACATGTTACTACCAGAGGTAGCCGTCTGAGGTGTAGGAGGTTGTCCTTGCGAGAGATTGTGATGATGACTGAAGTCCAACCCGACGTAAGGGGCGTTACTTTGCGAATTCATGAACCCGGGATCACTATTGTAGGCGAACTGAGAGTTGTGAAGGGAGCCTGGCCCGGGGTTCGACGGATGATAAGGTTGGGTATTATGTTGAGGAGAAGGAATGTTCAAGTTAGGCAGGGAGTGCTGGATGGATTGTGGTGTGGGAACGTTGGGTCCCGTAGGTGTCTTGACCTTCAGAGAACCGTTGGGGGTAGTACTGGAA
>Ga0307507_10004272_pt1 | contig 25752 bp, 15 predicted proteins | sample 7_EM_MG_FD_207223 | JGI IMG/M metagenome (GOLD analysis project Ga0307507, IMG submission 207223) | Populus trichocarpa ectomycorrhiza microbial communities from riparian zone in the Pacific Northwest, United States - 7_EM | ecosystem: Host-associated > Plants > Roots > Unclassified | place...
CGGCTCCTATATCCGGCATAATACTATAGAAGACGTACGCCGAGTATCTATTATTAAAGGAAAACGCGGAACTCTCCTTTAGCTTATTAAAAATATCTAATTTCGTAATAGAATGGAGCGTAGATTAATTATTAAGAACAGTAATAGTTTATATGCTATCTACCTCACCATACTTAGTAAAGTATTGGTTAGGGGAGTAGTCCTTAATTTCCATATCTATAAGGAGCTGTTTAACCTTATTAACCTCACCCTTAAGATCTTCTACGCCTTTATATTAAACTAGGAAGCTTTGGAAGTAGGCTATAGTAACCTTATAATTTCTAACGTTTCTTATACTCTAATGGAACTTATTATATGCCTCTTTTCGCTTATTAAGGGAGTGTCTAGTTAACCAGCAATTTAGCTTCTTATAAACGTAGCACTTCTTCTAGCGATTACTTTAAAATAAACCTCTACTAGGACCTCCACGGTTACCTTATAGTTAACATTAATTATACCCTCTTCTATATTCCCTACCACGGCCACCATATATTTAATTAGTCCAGTTATAATCATATTAGTCGGGAATACTTAGTTAGGTAGGGTTTTTAGTATAGAACTATTAAGATTCTTATATTCGCATTACAGTACCTACGGCGGAGCGTAGCTTAGTATATACTCCTTTAAACGTATCTGTAGGTTTGTATAGCGCCAAGTTGCACTTAGAAATGCTATGGCATGCTAAAATAACCTAGTCCCTTAGGCTGTTCTTATTTTGGTAAGTTTTAGTAAGGCTACATTGGATTTTCTAGAGTTTATTAAAGAGTAATTAAAGGCACTTTAAATAAGTCTTTATTGGGTTAGAAGTAATAACTCTCTAGAATATAGTCTCCCGCCATTTAGATATATAAAGTTGGCGATTCTTATTAGTCTTAAAGTAAGCTCTAATAAGCTAAAGCATTACGTTAAAGCTATAGTTTTTACCCATAATATAGTTGTAATAGAATATTACTGCCCGTCCCTTTAACATAATGGAGAAAGCGTAGTAGTACTAATAGCGTTAAATTCCAACCTTGTTGCAACAGTTATAGAAGACCTATAGTTTTGCTCTAAGTATATTATATAGTTCTCCTCTAAACTTTTTTTCTTTGTCCAAATATACCTTTATCAGATTCGTGACTTCTTATAGTAAAGGCTTACCGGTTAACTAGAGTAGAGGAGGTAAAAGCGGAGCAACTCTAAGTAAAAGGGCACCTCTAGGTGGGAGAGTAGCTCTAGGTAGGGGGTTAGCGTTCTAGGGGTTTTAATATAAATTAAAGTTGCCTTCTAAAGAATATAGGTTGTTTTTAGGTTTCTATAGTTAACGTATAATCTTAGCTTCTGTCCATATTGGTTCTTCTATACTAGTAATAATGGCCTAAATATTACTAGTAATTAGGTTACCGTTCTTAGCAACGTATACCCCATTCCTATAGAGAAAGTCTTGAAAATCCTAAATAATATTAATATTGCCAAGTGCCTAGGTATCAGCAGTCCATCCCATAAAATCCTCCCTAAAATACTCCCATAGTTGTAAATCGGCGTAGCATCTATTTCGGTAGAATATAATATGGTGTAGGAGAAAGCCGTTAACTTATTTTATAGTATAAGTTGTTATATCAAAGGCGAATTCGTCCCAATCTTTATCAATAAATTTCGCGTGCTCAGCTACCCCTAGTAGTAAGGAGTCTTTCCAGTTATTTAAAGTAGGCGTAGCCATGTTTTTGGAGGGAGGGAAGTGTTATTAGGTTATAAAAGAGGAGGTATTATTAGTATAGGAATTATCAATTGTCATTTAGTACGCGTTTAGACGTGTATTTGCGATTATAGGGCTCAGGACCAGTTCTAGCCTTAAATCGCGAAGACTCGTAAAGCGTGTTATTCTACGTAATGGACGCAAGAATCCGTAATCTCAGAAAGGCTCAGGACCAGTTCTGGCCTTTTAGATCCTTAGATTCGTAGAAGAGTTCTATTTAAGGTTCAGGACCAGTTCTAACCTTAAAAGACAGCTTCCTCTAGCACAAGTAGCACTGGTACAGTGGCTCATCTCTTCTTAGTGATACCTAGCTGTTCTATAGTATAACAGTAAAGTTAACCACTAATCAGTGTTGGTTACACAAGGGGATATCACGTAGCTACGATTCATAGATAGTATAATAATTGTTCTTCTTCTTTTAATAGGAATAAGGAAAGGGGTGAGGAACTTAAGGTTCCTCACCACACTAGGGCCACATCAACACGTGACGGCAACATGCCTCGTTCCCGACAATAAGGCTTATAATTAAGTCTCTCTCGCCGTCTTTCTATTGTTCCTCATACGGACGAAGCTTTTGTAAGGCCTATAAGGCCTTATTAAGCTTAATTTAAGGTTATTTGGATTCGTCCTTATCTATTTCTGTATCGCGATTAGGCCCTACATAGAGTTCTGCTACGTACTTAATAAGATCCTCAGTTAAATCCTTAGGTTGTTTAAGGTACGGATTTTTTGGCGCTTATAGTCGGAAATACCGTGACGGCAACGCCTATTAGGATTTTAATGCCTTACCATATTAAAAAGGTAGAATGAAGTATGGAGAGTAAGATCCGAAGGTGGTTTTAATAAAATTTAATTATTATAGGATGGATTTTGATGGCTAATCCGGCGGTAAGGAAAGCCCAAATCTACTCAATAAAATACTGGCTATACCGATTTTGGTGTAGAGAACTTAACGATATCGTAAAAAGTCAGATTATCGTAAAATACACCAAAAAAAAATTTGATCAAGGCTTGTAGATCGTAATATAGAGTATATTGTTGTAACCAGATATCGTACTAAAGAGTTTTGACTGTAAATGGGAATTCAAGGCATGGCAGGAACGAACTCACAAAACGTCACCCGGGTAGATCATGTGCAGAAATTGCACCAATCACCATTGGTTACAAACCCTTAGAACGCGGCTACGCAATGTGCTTCAGAAGCAAGGCAAGCCCGTGGCCCGGCCTGTTCAAACAAGCACGTGGATTTCCTTTCACACGTGGAATGCAAGCATTTTAAGAGAAAGAAGCTCGGCACAATACCTTTGACATTGAAGTTTACATCAGGGGCATAAAATAGAGGCTTAACTACGTACAAACTAGGGATCCGAGAATAGATCAACATGCATCACAAATACATGTTCCCGTCCTGAAGATGAATACGCCATGCCGCTCGCGCCAAGAATATCGCACCAAAATAACCAACGCCCAACAAAGTCAATCAACTAGATGCTTCGGGGGTATCATCACAGGAATCCGGACTCTGAGAGAAGCCTGAAGTGGGAGAAATCATTCAGTTAGCATGTTCCGGCCAATCAATCAAAGACTGAGGAGCGATGTGGCCGGATTGACGCTACAAATTCAGCATACCTTGCTATCTTCTCGTCCTCTCTTTCACGAGGCTCAACCTGCAAGCTCGTGTCATACATTTCATGAACATCGCCAGCCGATTGCATATTCGTCAATATGTAATCCTGTAGCTCCGGAACTGGCTGCAGAGGATATGGCACATTTTGATACTGTTGAATGTCGCGAATAACCTCCGCCGTCTTTGCACGCTTCGCAAAGTTAATAAGGTTGGTCTTCTTTATAAGCGAAGGTATGCCGTCTTCGATAAAAGTAAGATCCGTGAGATATACACCTAATAAAATTAGAGTAGCAAGGAAAAGGTCAGGGAAGTGTGTGTGTACCAAAAAATGGTATGCAAGGGGGATTTGCTTTGTGCAACGTGTCTCTATACTCTGCAAAGTTCTTTGTACTGCCCATCAATTTTCGCATGCTCTCTAATGTGCTCATCGAACGAGCATTAACCGCGGTCCATGTCCTATTAAGACGGTGAATGGGCGCTGTGCCCAAAGCAGAGATGATAGAGGTCAAAGTAGAGAAATTATTAAGCCCCCGGCATTTCTGAAACAGTTAGTCTGGAAACTGGCATAGAGTAGCCTAGCACTTACGTCTGCAACATTTACGAAATGCTTGATTACAATAACTCTCCGCTTAACATCTTGTTGGGTAAGAATCATCTGAGCGACCCAATTTGTTAACTGATTTGAGTGTAGAATGAGAGCCTTCACATTGGAGGCTGGGTCTGATTCGCCTGGAACCAGTTTCTTTTGCCAGGTCTTGTTCAAACATTCCGTTGGCTTGATCTTTCCGTACAATCGTGATTCAATAATAGTTAGCTGGCGAGCAAACTCTGTGGCATCGATGTCGAGAAACTTCAGCTTCTTCATGTGCTTGGGGAGAATTGGCTGTGGAGTCTGAGTGTTAAGCGTCAGGACGAGCCGTTTCGTTGGCATGTCTGGGCCGCGCGACCGTTGTTCCACAGATGTCATAAGAGGAGCAGCGCCAGGAGTGCTGGTTGTTGCCACGTGATCCTTCGCAAAGCTGTACACCCTCTGGATCAGAACCCTGGCATCTTCGTCGTTGCCTTCCATCCAATAGTTATCGAACCAACTCTTCAAAATATTCACAACCCGGAATCTGATCGGCTTTTGCTTCTTGTCCACCCAAATCTGGTAGTCCTCCTTTGCTAAACCGTAAGGAGGCTGGATGCTCCACCTTTTCACCAGCATTTCGAAAAGCTCTGAGGCAGTAGTGAAAGACCTATATGTGAGAAGGAAAGTGTTGTTGAAAGCAGGATCGAGTCGATCATGCCGAGTAAGTTGTTCTACCAGCCCAGTAAGAGTACCTCCCCGGATTTGTGGTGGGTTAGCTTTATTATCGTAAGAGATTTCTCCTTCATGATCAAGTTTTAAAAACTCAAGCACTTCCTCAACAACAGCCATCGGAGCGGGGACCTCTCCAAAGAACTTCTCAATCTTTTTACTGCCATTAGGTTTAAAGCCTTCAGTCCTTGCATCTTCGATTGATGTTCCTTCTGTGTAAGAATGCGGTTGGACCATATCTTTCAATAATGGGCGGTTGTTTCCAGAAGCGCCTCGAGAATGGAAATTTGTAACATCGCTGTCAGTATTCCGACGCGGATCGTTCCGTATCGCCATGTCTGCCAGCGGCATCGCATCTGATAGCTGCTGGAGTATATTAAATAATTGTGTCGTGCTCGCTTCGAGTTCTCTCGAAATCGATCTAACAGCATTTATCCGGTCTTCCAGAGAATCTCCCCGGGTTCCCGCCCACTCGTCAGCGAGCGGTGCAGCGACTCCCTGGCAGGCGATAACCAGTTCAGATACTAGGTCGTATATCTTTTGTTTTTGAATGCTGAACTCACCCAACTGTTGTCCTTGCAACGTCGAGCCGAGAGCGGAAAGATTGGTGGATTCTACAGTCGAAATCCATGGTTTATAAATGTCGAGCACTTTCCTTCCAGCAGTGCAAATATTATCGCCAATAACTTGATGCCTATACGGAGTAATAATCTTCTCACGGAGTACCAACTGCTCATCCAAGCGACGAATGCTCGAAGCGATCATATGCTTAAGATCCTCTAATCTTTCGAGGAGCTTAGCATCAAGCTTAACAGTCGGCTCAACGTATGGTTCATAATCCTCCTGGTCAATGAATGACATTGATGTCGCCGGGTCGCGGTCGTCCAAGCCGTTGTTCTGCCAGTTCCCTCCCGAATAGCTTCCTACAACAAAACCAGGAATCAGCCGCGGAATGTCTTCACCCCGTTGTTGCCTGGCAACCTCCACAAATCCATAGACACCATTCAAAACCCCATCAGCCTCTTTCAGACACTTGGAGTACGAATCTGGAGGAGGCCAATCCGCGGCTGCAATATGAGATGATAGGACCAGTTTAGAAAATCTCGACATAGTCTCACGAAAGTGGGGGTAAAGAGCCTTGTTGGTGGAAATGATTGAAGGATTACCAGAATGATTGTCTGTTGTGCCAGAGCCTGCAGCAAGCAATAACCGGAGGTGATCCGATATGTCTTCTGCCCTCTTTACAAACTCGGAACGATCGCCATTATTGATTGACTGCCGATATCGCTCAACAGCCCGTCGCATATCTTCTACCATCCTATTCCATGTAAGAGGCACAGGATTTGAATCATCGAAGAACTTTCGAGACATTGCAGATGCCATAGGAGTGCCGAGGGGGTTGTTTGCAAAAGAAGTTGTGGTAGTCCCGATAGGAGGTATCGTCGATTGTACGGCCGAGAAGCTGGCTCCATTGGTGTCGAGAGACCGAGTAATAGGTGAAGTGGCATTCATAGAGTCCATGGATGTCGCAGGTGATACGCCATCAGATACGAAGGAACGCCGCCGTCCAGGCTAGGTGAATTTCTTGTCAGCGATATCTCAAGCATTTCCAAATCACATTGCACTCACCAAAGAGCCGTGTGAACCCGTCATACCCGCATGTCCTTCGAAATCCGAAGCCGAATTTTCGTCATCCGTATCCTCTACATTGTATCCTCCAGCCATAAGTTCTGGTGGCGGGCGGGTTTGATCTGGTATGTATACATTAGTGCGGTCTCTTGGACCATTCTCAGTCAAAGAGGTTGGTGTCTCCAATGGAAGTTCCATAGTGCTCACACCAGTTAAGGTGTTAAAATAGAATAACCTTCCATCGGGAGTAGCCTGCGGAATCCAGAACGCAGCTTCTTCTTGTTCCTTGCTCTCGGCTCCCTCGATAGGAAGCTGAGAGGTATCGTTTCCATTCACCGACTCTGAATCCGAGTTGCTATACTCTGTCCCACCTAGGGAGGTAGTCTCAGGATCTTCTTGCATATCCCCGCCATGTCTCTCCTCTTCGCCGTTCGTCGGACGAGGCACAACAGCACAATAGTTGCTTGGAAACCATCCTCGGATTCCATTTATCACGCCGTCCCACCATCCACTCTCAAGTTGTGTTATTACCTGTATGATATCGCCTTGTCGGAAACTCAAGCTGGTGCGATCATCGGCGTCGTAATCGTACAAAGCCCGCACGTACATCCCGCCAGGGGGAGCAACGGTTCCGTTGAAGCCGTTCATGTCGGGCAAAAGGGTCGATAACTATCGGCGTCGTGGACCTTCACCGTGTCCTTTGACTCCTTCTGAGGTGCTCCGCTTGGTTAGAGCGGAATCTCGACAAAGATCTTTCAGAATGCGGGGTTTCGTACAGACGACGCGACAGTTATGGAAATCTTGCCTCGCGCGTTTTCCGCTCACGATGATTGTGCAATTAGGCCAAGGGAGCAATTGGGCTGGGGGTGTGGCACCGCCCGGGCGCTCAAGAGCTGAGTTAGGACTCCTGCATGGGGGGGAAAGCTGTTGTCTACGCGCCTATAGAGAGGTCTATGGCAAATAAAAATCCAAAGCGCACAGTCGAAGATAAAAATGGTAGTAGGGGAGATGTGAGTGGTTGTTGGTTAGGCGCTAGAAAGGGACGTTGGCTTATTGGACTTCTAAGATTGCCCAACTGTTGCAACACACGTGACCTAGGTAGAAGCACAACGTTGTATAAGCTCGGCAACATTCCTTTACAGGCCGGGGGCAGCATTGATGGACTTATTTTGCACCCTCGCCTCATAGTTAAAGGTTCATCGCATCTGATGTTGTGCACTCCACGCGATTCACGCAACGGTCCAACGCTCGCTGATTTGGCGTATGCGTCAATCCTTTAATGCTTGGCACAAAAACTTCCCGTTTAGCGGGAGAACGGGAAGTTTTCGTGCCAAGTATTAAAGGATTAACGCATACGCCAATCTCCCGGAGGAGATGAGGCACATCAAGGACATGTTCATTGTCTTCATTAGCTCAAAGAAACGTCAGGATTGTCTGACGCGTGTGGGATGTCAAAGATTGCGACCTTACATCTCGTTCAGGCCCCCATTCAATCTCTCGCCTGCACACGCGCAGTTGCAGAGGCAGCAGACTTGCAGTTCATCCCATGTATCTAGAATACCAGGGTTGAGAATTGACAATAAAGGTCGTCGCGTCCTGTAAACGAGTTCTAATCGGTGAGGCTAGCTGTGTTTTCTCGGACGAAGCTCAATGGTTTCCCAACGAGGAAGTATGTCCGGATATCCTCTTGAATCGACCCCAGCCTTACGCTGTAACAGAAAACTTATGGGCGCAGGTAAAGTCTGTCAAAGGGTGCTGGAGAGAAGTTGACGAGTGCTATGATTCATTTTTAGAGAAAAGCTTACGAACCTCGTCCGAGGAAAGGGTAAAGGGCCGACGGCACGGAAAACTTCAGAGTCAGGCAAGGGAGCCCCGTTCTTTGCAAGTCATTGACTTTCGCGTGGAAACGGAAGCAATGGGACCCCTGCGACGGTGGCGTCAAACGATGGAAGCTAATTTCCAAAGCCATCGCCGGACAGACATGAAAGCCCGAGTCATTTCCATGGGGCATGGACGGCTTAGGGTGGAAAAACGTGGGATTGTTCAGCCTTCTGGAAGGCAAATCTGGCCTTATCATGACACGGAAAATCCCCTCACCACCTTCCCGAACACCGAGGGCACCGAGAGCATGCGCGGGGGTCGAGGCATGAGAAATACCATCCCGTCTGATAGCGACATCAGAGATAATCATAGTGGAGGGGCTGAGAGTTCTTGGAGTGGTGGAGTGGTTGCTGCCGCAATTATTATTCAACGCATCGGTTTAAAACGCTGCTCGGGGTGGGTTGAGTCACATGCTATTTTGCCGACACGCCCTCAGTTCTTGTGAGACCCTTTCCGATCGATTTTTTTTCCGCGTTTGTGGCCCACGTGAGGTCCCCGGAGGGGCAGCATTTGCATGAGGTGCCCCTCCCAATCCGGGTTGCCTGTCCCACCGCTTCAAAAAGAGATGATGCACGATTTTCGAATGACATCTCAAGCTTCTTCAAACTCGAGAACTCCCCGGTGCCTTCATGCAGCGCTGGAAGAAGCTAAAATCATTCGGTGGGTCCGGGGAAGTTGATCTCAGACCGCTAGTATGGGTGTGCTGTGCCAGGAACAAGAGAAGGAGAGCGTCGATCAGCACAGCTGCGAAATTACAGTCAAATCCCCCTATTACCATATTGGGTATACTCTATATCACGATCCACACCCCTTAACCCAGCCCTTTTTGGTGTAATATAACGATAATCTAACTTTTAATAATATCGTTAGTACCTACCGCTAATATCGTTATAAGCGATTAAAATCTATTAAAATCACCCTTAGATCTTACTCTCTATACTTAATTCCACCTTATTTATTATAGTAAGACATTATAGATTCTCCTATTATTACTAAAATAGAATAAATGGCAGAACAACTAATGGCCGTAAGAAGAATTCGCGATATAATAAATATTCGGAATTTTATTAAGCTACCAGGTAGAGGATTTATTAAAGAATCTTATTAAGCACGTAGTAGAGCTCTATATAGGGCCCAATCGCGATAGGAAATAGATGAGGAAGTTGTTAAGCAGCTTCAAATTAAGCTTGGTGAGGCGCTCGTAGCCTTATAACAGCTTTGTTTCTGTGAGGAGTAGCAAAGAGATTCTAGTAGAGACGTAATTACGACTCTATCAAGACACGAGCACCGACTTCAAGACCGACCTTAAAACACCAAACAGCAGTCAGTCGCGATATATTTTGGTGTAGCCGATCGCTCAATTACGACTTCACAAGCGTAGATATATAATATCATTACCGAATTTTAATTTTGAGTACATTTTACATACAATTATAAAATACAACGATACCCTTGGTGACGTGTTTTACCACTCACCGCCGCAACCCACTTTCTGGGGCTTTTTATTAACCTGAAAATTAATTCTTTTAAAAGGCCTGCTTTACAAGAAATATTTTAGCCTCTTTGTAAAGTAATCGAGCATTTGGTTTTGATGTTATAGTTACTTTTATACGAAGACTTGGTGGGGTGCGGCGTTGAGTGGTAAAACACGTTAGAAGTTGTTAAGATCTAACCATATTGAACTCGTTAATCTTGAGGTTGATGTTTTTCTCGGGGGTGACTCCTTAATTAGGTCTAGATCGTGGCTATGCACGCCAAAATAGCGTCAATATTCGGGTTCAATCTCTGGCAAACACTCCCTATTGCAATTCCGTTCGTCTGGCGTCACTGTGAGAAGTTGCTGGGGCGCCTCCAGCGCCGCCCCCCCCTTTCTTTGCTTCCGTCATGGGCTGGCGGGCTGGCGGGGGACTTTCCCCCATCAGCCACAATCAACCCCTCTGTATTCTACCGTAACCTACTGTAACTTATTGCGGGACTTACAGCAACCAGGGGGGCGGTTGGTAGTTGGCGGTGTGGGGTGGCTCAACGCGACAGCTAGCAGATGCACTTGCTCCGCTGGCAGAAGCAAATATGCTACGCCTTCAAAGGAAATGCTTGGAGGATGTGCAGGAATTAGCCCAACAGACATACCGCTCTTTGCATGAGGGACAGTGGCACCCGAACGCTCACGGGGTGGTACAAGTTCAATATCCTCTATCTGTCAAAACACCCCATGTAAAAAGGACGAGTTGGTTGGCCAGGGCGGTGCCATGTTGCAGTACAACGTCAGCAGCGCAACAACACCAAGAATAAACATCCCAAGAATATCGGTGCTCAAAGGGGAAATGCAGCGAGGACGGAAAGAGAAGGGATGCTCAGCAGAGTACACCATCACTCTCTCGTTGCGCAGGAGAACAAAGCCCGGAAGCTAAGCTTCGCAACTGAGACAGCCCTACCCAATAACTAATGAAAATTACCTAGCCATCCCAGCTACAGCCACAGAGGCCGCTGACTTAAGCAGTCACTGATTCGTTACTTTTGCCCCGCGCTGCTACTGTCGTGTCGACGAAGCCCTCCTCAGCCCGACTGTCCCGCCGCTCACCCCCTTTCGAGGTCGTTAAACGAGGTCCTTCCAACAAAACTATCATCTTGTTGCCCTGCACCCTTCTCCTCATCCCACTATACCACTTCATCTTCCCATCGTGAATCCCCGCCCTTGCGGCTTGTTCACCCTCGTCTTCACCTTTCGCCGGACCTCGCCGGTGCTTTCTACCGTATACAACCCAATACAGCACGGAATGAAAGAGTACACCTGCCAGTGCAATCAACCATCACCAATTTAACGCCCACGCGCGCTCGGCCGGCAAGACAATAACCACACCACGGCCCGAGTCACCATAGTTTGAGAACGCAGTTTTGATGCCAGCCGCCGACATGACCCTCGTGTCCGCAACCTCGTCGCCTTCGGCGAGTCGCAAATCCACCTCAGCGCCCGAGAAGAAGTACAAGTGTCAGTTTTGCAACCGCGCATTCAGCCGGAGTGAGCATCGCAGCAGGCATGAGAGATCGCGTAAGTCGTACAGCATCCTTGATTTTCGACGTTTGTGGTTGTCGCACGTCGCGAGGCGCGATGCGGGGCGACAAGAGAGAAACCGTGTTGCTAATGCCCCTCATCCATAACAGACACCAAAGAACGTCCCTTCAAATGCGACAAATGCCGTAGTACCTTTGTTCGTCGCGATCTCTTATTGCGACACGACCGAACAGTCCATGCGAAAGATGGCGGAGTCCCCCTACACAGCGAGGTCAAGCGACGGGCAACCACAAAGGCGTCAGAGTTGTCGGTCCCGCGACCGTCGAAATCGTCCATGCCTATCGATACTGCGACACTTGAACAGATCGAGGCCAGCAGCGATGGGATGGTTGATATTGAGACTGCCGCAATGTTGATGACCGACTTCCACCACAAGGCCATGGCGAGCCAGGAGCCAGAAATCGTAGGCGACGGGCCAGAAACAGTCATTTCGCCCAATGGTCCAGCCCTTCTAGAGCCATCGGTGGGGTACGCACCTGGAGCCATGTCATTACCCCAGATGCCTTGGGACTCTATGCTCCCCCACTCGGTGACCGAGCCCAAAGCGCATTCGATTTCGTCTAGCATATCTGGGTCGCAAGACTCGCACCTGACCTTCAGCAGCGCTAGTACAATGCAGCCACATCCACACCAGCTACCGCCTATCATGGAACGACAGATGTCTGGGAGTGATGCATTAGCTCCTTCCTTTCACTCTCTGAACAGCTCTCTACCCGTTTCTGGTCTCGCAACCCCCGGGGCTCTGTCGCCGTACCCATCTATGCTTGGTCCTGTCTCCCCAGTCGACTACCGCAGATCACCTGGTCCATCTCAAGCTCTGACCATGACAAAAGCTCCTCAGGTTAACTCCGAGGACCAATGCGCAAAGATCTATGAAAATATCAAGAATTTTGATAGCGAAACCGCTCTTCTGGACACCTTCCGCCTGCCTAGCATGACAGTGTTGAATCGTTACTTATCTACCTACTTCAACCTGTTCCACCATCATTTACCCTTCTTGCATCCTGCATCCTTCGAACCAACCGAAGTCTCTGCGCCTCTTTTGCTCGCTGTCCTTTCGATTGGTGCGCTATATACTTTTGACCAAGATCAAGCGTACATGCTCCACATTGGCTCGAAAGTTCTTGTCAGCCAATTCTTGCAGAACAAAGAGAATTTCAGCTCACGGAAGTGCCCACTATGGACAATGCAAAGCACGCTACTCAATATGATCTTTGCAAGCTGGAGCGGTGATCCTAAAGGGTTGGAGTGGGCTTGCTCCATCAAAAGTTTGCTTGCTAATGTATGTATTCGATATGGTATTTTCTGATATTCCTTTGCTAACTCCATTTAGATGGTCGCCGGTAACAGGTACGAACTCAAACTTCGATCGGAGGCTCGCGAAGGAGCTCAACCCAATCACGAAGAGTGGATTGAGGATGAACAATGTCGCCGAACATATTATGGTGTATACATCTTCTTCGGACTGCTTACGCTCACTTACAATCACACTCCCGCAATGGGTTTCAATGAGTTTGACACCCTGGAGCTTCCATCGTCTGAGTCCCTCTGGAATGTGGAAGTTTCTGACGACGAGTCATGGCGTGAAAGTCTAACGGCGTCTACCACCATCACTTTCCGCCAAGCACATGACAACCTTTTCCAAGGAGACCCTGCCCGCTACAGCGCCTTCGCCACGCGTGTTATGATCAACGCTCTCTTCCTCGAGGTGTGGTATCACAAACGCAGTCCTGAAGCCCTCCAAGATGTTGTGACTGAGTACAAGCTCCGACTCGCACTTGAGACATGGGAGAAGTCTCTCGATCTTTGCGAGCCTGAAACTGTCGTTGTCCAACTAAGCGCTCCCCACAAAGGACATCCTTTGATATTTAACGCTATGGCAATGTATCGAAACGCTCGTGCGCGCTTGGTTGTTGATCTAAAGTCTGTTCAAGAGGCCCTTCGTTATCATGATTCATACGAAGTTGCTGCTGCGATGACCAACGCACGTGATAAAGTCCATCGATCTCAGGAAATGATCAAAGTCATTCAAGAATGCTTCGATTGCATTGAAGTCGCTGCAGTGCAAGGCATTCGCTGGGTTGCTAGGACCTCTGCCACAAATTGGAGTATTGAACACCCATTATGTGGCATGGATCTTATGGTCATTCTCACTCTCTGGCTCTATCGTCTGGAACATGACGAAGAGCCAGCTACAGAGGAAGAACTTGCCATGTACAACAAACTACGCAACCTATTCGATGACGACTCTGTCGACGTATACGGTGCGAAATTGAGCTCAACTGTTGCTAGGCTTTGGGGGAGTATGATCGATGAGGTTGTTGTTTGGGGGTACGTACAATATTCATATTTCGCTCACGGGCATAGCTAATTTGTCTATAGTATCACCAAGCTCATGGGCGAAGCCTTTAAGCTTCATTCTCAGGCTCTTGTGGGCTATGAGGATGCCATTTCCTCCCGATCTGGATCTCCCACACCGTCGATGACATCCCAAGGTGTCCAAGTGCTGGAGATGCAAGTGGCCTATTAGCCGCTGCACCTAATGTTGATTTAATGACCCTCATGATTACTCTCTTTTCTTATTCTCTTATTACCTTTAACTTTCTCCGTACCTAGACTGGGATTTTCGATTGCCGTCTCCCAGTCATCTCCTCTCTGCTGGTTGGAGCATGGCCCGGAGTTCGGGTTTATTCCTTTTTATTTGCATACACGAAGCGCGTTTTCCTTTTCTTGATCTCTTTAGGCTGTTCAAAGAACTAGGGGATAATGGCGAACATGGGGTGGGCTGGTCTGGGGCTCTATCCATACTCGGGCTCGGGCTCTTTCCTCATTGACTTTTGGTGGGACCTCACTAATATCTCTCTTCCTCTCTCATACCCCCGTTGCCTTTCTACAAGGCATCTTCTGTTGGCTGGCCCCACGCGCGTGTTCTTCACCCTCTGTTCTCTAGCCAGCATATAAGCTGCACAGTAATGCTCGTCTCCTCTCGGTCCTATTTCCCTTCTTTTCTTGGGCCGCTTTTCTTGCATATACCATGTTCGCTGCGCGTTGTCTGCTTAACTCCTTTTCTTGTGTTTATTCTCTCAGTATGTTGCATTTTTTAGTCATATTTACGCGCAACTGCGCTCGAATTTACTTTTCAAGTTGAAAGAATGGACTGGCGCGGGTCTCTTCGGAATAGTCTTGTATAAATAGTTATCTTACAGCGGTACCGGTTTTCTCGCATCATGCCGCCCCCTTGAGTGACTGGCGATACGTGAAAACGCCATAGTTGGCGGCTTGCTCCATGGAGATGAAATTCTCACTTCACAAGTAAGTATACCAATAAGGATAAACATTGTCAAATTAAAGTCTTCCTGATGTGAATATTGCTGTTCCCTCAAACAGTTGATAAAATCGGCTCATAATCAACTGCTTAGTTTTCCGCTAATCCTAATTCGGTAAGCTCACATCAACCTCGAAATTTTGGATCCGCGAAAAGCTTAGAATCAGAAGCAAAGCTCCACCCTAACCTCTCTCCACCCATATTCCTCAATTCATATTTACGGATCATTCTCAATCGAGAGCATCCACAATGGGCAAAGACAAATCGGAGAAGAAGGGAAAGAAAGAGAAGAAGGAGAAGCGGTCCGGGACCGACGGTGTGGTGAAAAAGTCCAAGAAGGACAAGAAAGAGAAAAGAAAGTCCACGGGTGATGTCAAGGATGCGCTTATGGAAGATCTAGCCAAGCAGGAAACGGCAAAGCCTGCGCCTGCTGAAGAAACCATGGATGAGGATGGCGACGTCGATATGGACGGCAATGTGAATGGAGAGGTCGCCATCACAGGCGCGCTAGTGCCGTTTGCAAATCCTTTGGCGGATGAGAAGCAGGCAAAGAAGGTTATGAAATGTGTTAAGAAATGTTGGTTTTGTCTCTCTTTTTGTCGTGTTAAAATTCAGAGTTACTACGTTCTGTTTCAGCTTCTTCTAGCTCCGCATTTCTTACCTTGTCCTTTAATGACTCGAGAACTAATAACCGCTCCTATTCGCAGCCGCGAAACACAAGACCCTTAAACGCGGTGTCAAAGAAGTTGTCAAAGCACTGCGCAAATCCCCGACCTCTGCGCCCTCATCGTCTGCCGTCACAGATCCTCTCGGTGTCGTAGTCATTGCCGCCGACATTTCTCCAATGGACGTCATATCGCACATTCCTGTTCTCTGCGAAGATCACAACATCCCTTACATCTACGTGACATCACGGGCAGAGCTAGGCGCAGCGGGCAGCACAAAGAGGCCGACAAGTGTTGTTATGGTTGGACGGGACCGAAGTGCAGGGAAGAGGGGCGCCGAGATGAAGGATGAGGATAAGGAGGAATTTCAGGAGACTTACACGGATTTAGTGAAGCTTGTCATGAAGGCGTCAAAAAATGTCAAGCTGTGATGACGGGATATCTTATGTCTTGCATGTACTCATTGTTTATTTTTCTTAAAAGGGTTATGGAGTCTGGTGCAGTAGGTATGTCGTTCTAGATACTCTCGATGTACAGTCATCACTGCGCTTACGGAAGGATTTACTGTGTCGTAGTATTCTCGAGTATCTTGGTTTAGTCAAAAGCTTCGTATACGTCTATAGAAGCTTTATCAAACCCTTTTTGTTATCCAAGATAAGTTACATAAGCCAGTATCCTCATTCCTAAGCTACGATTCATAAAGTCTTGCGATTATAAGAACATTCAGATTATGGCTATGCTTTACGTCTCGTACTCGTCATTTGATTCAATTACGAAAACTATCAACAGGCATTGTCGATTTCAATTCGAGATATTGACATCCACCTTCCTTCAAAATATTTTTCATACCTTCTAGTTTCTAGGATATAACACTTCAGCTGCCTGCAAAGTTTTCCTCTGCTTCTCCCAGTGATTAATCCAGTGTTTGTCGAATAGAAAAGCTAGAATATTCCTTTTATTCGGGAAAAGCGGCTATTTAATAGGACCGCTAAAGGCTTTAGCTTAAGGAACCCAGCCAGAATTGGAATAACAAGATCAAAACTAATCTCTCCGCTCCGATACGGAAAATGCATCGATATCGCATACAACACATGGCCACTGCCAAAGGCCGGGGCATGATAGTAGTCACACAGCAGATCAAACCTGGAATGTTAATCGTAGAAGAGACAGCTTTGCCCTCAATATCAGTCATAACACCCTGGGCTCAATAGACCGACTAAGCGCAGGCGGCCTGGTTTCTAAATGAGTCGGCTGGTGGCACTACCCATATTCGAGATGCAATCAATCGCCTCAGTACGGAAAAGTAGCAGCAATTCGGGGTTCTCCACACAAGCTCTAATGCGAACACGGACGTCGGTCGCGTTGAGAGGAATTGTTACAACATGAAAAATAGTGAAAACGGAACAATCATCACGGTATTCAATGACATATCTCTCACCAACCATTCATGCAGGCTGAATGCCGTGGTCCCTGAGCTAAGCTATACGCTATCGCTACTATTCTAAGAGATGGGGAGATTGTCATAGAGTACTGTGCAGCTGACCACCCCTCCTATAAGGCTCTAACCGCCGCCTTTTTCTATAATCCTTCTATTTAGGGACTCCATAGTTCCCTTTATTAGCCTAATACTATTTGTTTTCTAGCTGCTCTAGTCATCCTAGTTTTGCGTAATCTTACTATTTAGGGACTCTCTTGCTCCCTTCTTAATCCGGTTCTAGTTACTCTTTGTTACCGACTCAGTCAATCGAGGCACGAACACAGCAGGGAGGACGCATGCAAGCCTGTACGATTGGATTGTCTATCTCAATGAGGATCCAAAGCTAGAGAAAGAAAAAGGGGAGAATAGCAGCGCCACTCGAAGTTTTATACGATCCTCTGGTCATGTGACTACAACTCTGCCGTTTTCTCCCGTTTTCTGCCAATACTGTAACACTCTTCCTATTCCTTGCTTTTCTTTCTCTTATATACCTATCTATCTACTATCGTTTCTATATAATACGCTATTCTTTCTTTTCCTACTATTTTCTAATCCCGTTTCCATAACCTACCACTTTACTTCTACTCATATATATATTTGTTCTTGATTAATGTCTAATGCGGTCCCAAATTACAGTCCATGCAGACGAATACCGATAAGTTAGGTACAAAAAACCTCTAAGGGAGACGTAAGAGGTAATACAGCATGCAACCCCCCCCAGGTACACCTATACTATATCAACGGGAGGAAAAATACCGTTAGGTCGCTGCTCTGAGACTCCCATAAGGGAGTGTCCTAATTACCTATCTTGCCCTATCTGCCCTTCGTACCATGCTTCCATATTATTGTAGATTGCTGTTAGATGTCGTTGCCTGCCTACCCCTAGACTCTTACTGCCCTATACGTATATCCGTGTCGCCTGCGGTCCTCCTGTTTATAGCTAATAATCGGGCAGTCTCGGGGCAGGCTCATCCCACTGACCCATTATGACTCAGCTTTTAGTAAGACGCGCACGGGCCACTATCGTCAACTTTTGAATAACAAAGCACTATCTACATGTGTAATACTCCAATATTCGACCGTCTATTTCAATAGGGTCCTTTCCCTTTTTATTACTACGCGTGCGCTTGGCCTTAGGGGACCTAATAGCAAGTACGCTAGCTTTATGAGCCTTATGCTTGTCTACAGAAGCCCCCTATCGCAATCGCTTTAATTTCAACGGAATGACAACCTCTTTTTTCAACAGAATAACAACCTCTTTTGGCTTAGGATCACTAGGGCCCTTATCAGTATTACTTAAGATTGATATAAAATTACCACAAGCTAATTAAGTATAGGTCCTTTAAGCTCTAGTACGCGCCGCTCTGCCGGATTGATAGAGTGGGAGAGATAGCGGCTCTTAAGGTACCGAATAGGTTGCGATAGGCTCCTCCTTACTAATATTTTGGTACTGATCGTCTAATATAGTACCTTGGAGTACCTCCGCGTTATTAAGCTATAAGTTATCATCCTCCCCCGCTTCTAAAATAACCACCTCGTCCTCTAACCCCCCTAAAACTTTGTTATATAGCACTGACGGCTCGTTAAATGGTTGCTGCTTGTCCTCCTTATCCTCCTTAATACCCTTATCTACTTCATCTGCTGGTTCTTCGTTTTAGATTAGAAAGTGGCTAAGCTCTACACTACTGCTTGGTTGAGTAGGTATATGCTTCCGGGCCTCCTCCTGTCTTTCCTTTTGGAGCTCCTGTACAGCGACGTCAGTAGCGCGTTTAGCAATCTCAGTGCTTGTTTTGCCCCGCTGGTTAACCTTGCCATGCTTCTTTTTAGGTGGTGGCTGCCAGCGAGCCTTTGGAGGAACCTTAAATGGAGTGCCCTTAGGTAGCGATCGAAGCTCTACCTGTTTACTTAAAATAGCCATTTAAGCTACCTTAAAGTCTTTAAATTTCTTAGCAAGCTCGCTTATTTCTTTAGCAGGAAGGTCCTTAATAATATTAAGGAGGCGGAGAACTAATAGCTAGATCCTAGTAAGAGCTTCTAGGTGCTCTAGTAGAGGGTTGCCTTAGAACGCCATATTCTTAATATATTACAGTTACCAATCTAGAGCAGCAATCAGCTTTATCGCGACATACTAGCAAGGATGGATTAAAGCTGGTAATATAGGAAGCCTCTACATTAAGCACTGAATAAGTATATGGCCGTAGGGGAGGCCATATTGGTAGGGGTCCTTACAGTTATAGTTGTCCTGCTTCTACTCCTAATTGGCCTACTCCTGCTTTTCCTTATCCATTAAAGCTCTCGCGCTACGCATAGAGTTAAAGATTCGCTAAAGCGCGTAGTATGTTACTACACCATTAATCTGCGCGAAGTGGTGCTAAAAGAGATCTAGGGTAATAATTTAGGGGATGGACGTTTTAGACATATATTTGGATTTAATTAATTTCTTACACAATATTAAAATCCACCTCTTTAGCTTAATTATAGTATCCTTAAGGCTTAATTGATAATTAGTAAAGCATTTTAATCCTCCGTTAATACCCTTACCTTATTAGCTTGCCGCTACACCTAAATTTAAAAGGTATCTGGTAAGGGAGTAAGCGGTTAAGGAAAAGTTAACGTTAAAATAAGGTTTTTAAGCTGGAGAGTAGGATGCTTTTAAGTATCCTACTCCCTGGATTAAAATAAAACTTACCTAATATAGTAGGTAATTATCTGGCTCTCCTTTTTAACGTATATAGTCTAAAACCACACCTTATCGCATGGGTGTAGCTTATCTAGGACTACCTTTTGATTGGCTTTAAGCTCTGCTACTGTTTTGGATTTTAGGTAGGGCTAAAATAGTTCCTTTACTGCCTTCCTCTCTTCCACTAAGTAGCCATACGGCCTCTTAGCCTTTGTCTAAATCCCCTCATTAATCCGCTTCTTTATTGCCTTCGCGGCGTGCCACTGGCAGTACTGGAGAACAACTGCAATTAACTGCCCTACTAATAAGGCGGCTGCAAGGCCCTTACCAAAATCGGTAATAATAACTTTAGGTGGCCGTTTCCAAAGCTTCTGCTAAGCAGACTCTAGTAAAAAGGTCCAATCTAGCTAAGACTCGCTCTTAATAAATAACTATATTACTAGAAAAGAGGACCCTATATTAGTAACGCCAGTAATAATAGCTAATAAGAGCTTGGATTGATTGGTATTAAATATAGCGTCCATTTGGCAGCCAAAGTTGGTAATAAGCCTTTACACTAAATCTACCTGGATAGGAAGCCAGAATATAAGCTGCTAGAGGCTCTGGGCAATTAGATAACCTAACTCTAGATTAATTATATAGGTATATTAAGACCGGTACTTAAATCTATACTGGTGGAGAAGCAGCTTAAGCGCGCTAAGCGCTTGCGGCTGGCCCTTATTACTAGAAGGAAGATTGCTCAATAATTTAGCTAAATTATAATATTTCTTCCTACTTATATACAACTCCCGGATAGAAAGTTGACGCTGTGCAGTCTTATATGTCTCTCTTATTGCCCTAAGGCCGTAGGCTACAGCGGCTGCTTCTCTAGCTTCAGGTAAACGATCCTAGTAGGCAGTATAGGCAAGAGGATTTGCGGCAAATTTGTGTTTAGGCGCGTCCTTATTTAAAGGATTACCATGCTTAGCGCAGGTAACTATTACTACCCATCCTTTTACGCCACCACTAGACAAAGGCAGCTTCTTCTAGGCTACACGTATACTCCAGCTGCAACTCTTTTAGTGCACCTTAGTGGCTTCTTACTGCCGGTTGCTATTTTTACCGCGAAAGTTGTCCAATTTGCGCCAGTTTCGAGAGTCATCGCTATAGTGTTTACAGACGAATATTACTACTGGTCTTTTAGCTAATAGATTATCTAAGCCAGTTACTTTAATAACTAGAAAGCCTTTATAAAAAGAGTAGTTTTAATATTGTTCTTCTGCGGCATCTGGATCCTTAAAGATCTTACCAGTATATAGCTTCTTAAGGTGGTGGGCGGGCATAGCGTTAATAACTCGTTTTACTATTGGAACCAAACTTATATCTAACTAGGGGCTCGGCTTCCACTTAAGACGTGGAATTTGGACTTCTAGTATTGGCGATCGCAGCTATAGTTCATCCGTATACTCTATTTATTGTTCCGAAGCACTAGAAGCAGTATAGCGTTAACAACAGATAGGGGAAGAGGTTCCGGGTAGTAGTAGAGAAGGAAAAGTATTGCATAAATAAAGGTGCACTGCTTTGCAATGGACTACCTAACGCCTCCGCACTGTAATCTAAGACTTGTGGAGCCCTAATGGACCTTATATAACCTTATCTAATAGACAAGGAACAGATTGGCCAGCTATGGGGGTATTAGGAAGGAGGATTAGGTTACTCTGGCGATTACTAGGTATTTAAGGCATACGGAAACTAGTTAAACTAGGTAGGGCAGAGGCAGCAGAAATAACGTGCAGACGGCTTAGCAGTACCCCAATATCAGGAAGATCAGAAAGAGAGTAATTAAGATCATTATCGGCCATATTAAATAGTAGAAAGTTAATATAAAGAAGAAACGTTATAATTTTAAAGTAAATATATGGTATATGCACCCGCCTAACTTTAGACCTTATCTTTCAGCCCCGCACTTATATATACTTTATAAGCTATTTAGCGCAGGTTCTTTACATAATAGATTATTTAATTGCAGCTTTAGATAAGAATTTAGACTATATGGTTATTATTCTATTACATCATTTTAGAAGCGGTGTACATATGCTTTTTAAAGCTTTTTTAATTTTGATAATAGTGGCCCGTGCGCGTCTTACTAAAAGCTAAGTCATAATGGGTCTGTGGGATGAGCCTGCCCCGAGACTGCCTGGCTAATAATCGCTCCCTATTCTAATAACCCTTTCTATAGATCCCCTATTTCCCGTCTTCCTGTGTCCAATAGCGCGCTTAACCTAGCGCCACCACAATGCCGACGTATTAGAATATACTAGGTGGATTAAGGTACGGGGGGGTAGAGGGCGGTTTGGATAAGAGGCTCGTCGCAGGCCTTCCGCTTGCGAGGTGTATATGGTCGTGTAGGTGCGGTACAGTATATTGCTATACTGCATAAGAAGAAGGGGGTCGCTGCCGTAGGTGGATGCCATGATTTGAGTGTACTAGACGTGTACGTAAATACGTAGTAGTCGTGTTCGTAGGCCTCCGCTGGGGTTCACCCTCCCAGCAAGAAAACTCTTCGCACCACCACCACATCGCTGCGCCGGCGCTGCGCCGGCGCACGTACGTCTCTGCGTTTGCTCTAGTAGTCTATTGGCACGATCCTGGCGGAACGCCGATAGTAGCTGCTAGGTTCCCGGGCTCTACCGTGTGGAGGTGCAGAGGCCGATTTTATGGAGCCCTCTACTCTTATATATACTACTTCTCTAATAATTAAACTATATACTTGCCTACTTTTATCTTATGGCTCTAACTTCTAATTTGGAGAGCTTATTATCGTCCCTATATAGAATGCTAAATATAACAGTGCAAAGCTTAATACTACAAGGGAATACTTAATTAAATATTATGAGAGGAAATAGGACTAAGATAAGTCTTAATAGGAAAGGTAGAGAGGGAGGTTAAAGATAGAAAAAGATAAGATTAAGGTAAGGTTACGTCTAGAAAGGAGGTAAAGCTAAAGGCTTTATATATATATGAAAGGGAGTATTAAGGCACTTTAACTAAATTAAATAAATAACTATTTTATACTACTATACTACTTAACGCATAGTCTTCGCCTAATTAAAGTCTTTTATTCTAATATATAGTTACTTTATTAATAATACTAGCGTACTTTAGAAGGCTCTACCTGCTCTACCTTATCTCTTTAGTAAATACGGCAGCGATAAGTAGGTAGAAGTCCTTTAATAAGTCTTTAAGGACTACTAAATACTTAATAAATTTAGATACTATATAGGCGATAATTACGGCAGCAATAATAAACTCTTTAAGGGCTACTTAAGAGGCTTTAAGAGGTAAAAATAGAAGCTCGATATAATCTACAGCAATACCGTATTCGCTGCTACGAGTATATATTTTATATAGCTATATAAGCTTTATTCTTCTTAGAGGATAAGGAGGCTCACGAGAAGTGTCACGGCTAGCAAATCCACAAATTAATAGGGTAAGGCGTTGAGGGCTCTGGAGGCTATATTATAAATAGACTAAGGTAAGGGCTCAAAGAAAGGGGCGTGGTAGACGACTATGTACATATTCGGTCGTCGGGGCAACGTTGGGGCAACGTTAATCCGTGACCGACGACGCCTTGATAGTAGCTATATAGACGAACCGTCATATCACCCCCCTTTAAGCCAGGAGGATCGCCCTCAATCCTCGTAGTCAGGCTCTCCTTATCCGTCTTACCCTTCCGTCCTTCTCTGCTTTATTGTCTTCCTCCAAGGGCTCTAGATCTACGTCCTTGTGATACGCCTCTAGCCATTGCAACAGCCGTACGGGTGGTCCGGCATTATAGGGTCTCTCATTGTGGAACGCCTTAATCTTATGGGGGGCGCCGATAAAGCCGTCTGTGTTATACCAGGTGTCGTCCAGGTCGTGGCCTACCCAGTTAACCTTATACTGTAGCCTTTCGTGGTAGGTTCTACTAGCAAGGATCTTATTAATCTTGTACTCCGGCTCGCTATTAATTAGAATTGGCTCCTTTAGCTCCCTATTTTGGCCTAGCAGGGGGTTATCTAGGTCCTTTTATAGTTGATTGGCATAGAAGACGTTTAACATCTTTATATTTGGAGGTAGGTCGATAATATACAAGTGTCCTTTTATGCCTAGAATCTTATATAACCCTGCAAGCTATCTATCTAGCTTAATACTTGGTCGGTTGGTAGCCCAGCCCTTCCTAGTAATGTATACTTAATTACCTACTCCAAAGTCTAGTTCGCGATAGTGCCTATTAGCTTGCCTTGTCTGTCGCTCTTAGGCCTTTACTAGGTTGTCTCTTGCCTATTTAACTGCGTCCTAGGTCCTATATACAAAAGCCTAAGCTTCTTATTGTGTTAGCTTCTTATAAGGTGTTAAGGTTACTCGTATACTTTCCTCCCAGTTAAAGTAAAGCCTTAGCTTAAATCTTAGCTCTAGCTTATATAGTATAAAGCTAGTAGATTTATGTGGTAAGATTGCCTGTATAAAGTCTATATAGGGGAGGAGCTCTAACTAATTATCCTAGTAGTGGTTAATAAAGGGCCTTAAGCGTTGGTTAATATACTAGTTTAGTACCTCTGTATTACTATTAGTTTATAAGTAACCGGATACAGAGAGCTTTTACTTAACGCTAGTTAGTTTATATAGCTTATCTATAAAGGCTAAGATAAATTAGGGTCCTTAATCTAATATAACCGTCTCTAGGAGGCCGTACACGCGCTAGACGTATTAGTAGTATAGATTTACTGCGTTAGCTACGGTGGCAGTTTTATAGTAGGGTAGTGAGAAGGCTCTCTTACCTAGTTAATTAACAACTATAAAGACGTTGTTAAAGCCCTTCTTGTCCGTTAGGAAGGACTTAAAATTAAAAGAGATGTGCTGCTAGCAGTGTTCACTGATTAGTAGGGGGTGTAGTAGGCCTAGGGTTTTGTCCTGGGGTATATAGGTCCTCCTATAGGCCCTGCAGTTTCTTATATAGGTATTATAGTCTAAGGGTAGTCCTGGCCAATAGTATTAGTCTACCACGAGTTTCCTAGTCTTTGTCTTGCCTAGGTAAGCAGTTACCTAGCAAGAGTATACCTCTACAATAAGGTAGGTATAGAGGCAGTTAGTATTAGGGACTATTAGCTTGCTAAAGCGGGTAAATAGTCCTCCTTAGAGCTTTCAGCCCTTCTAGTCTTGCTTAGCTAGCTAATATAGCCCTACTAGCGACTTACTAGTTTAATTGGCCTAGAGTATCTAATTAACTAGCTTATATGGCTGCTATTTACGATTTGCTATAACTAGGAGGTCCTTAGAGGTTGTCTCTAGTATAGTAATTATAAGGGCGGGGTTAATTAAGTATATAGTACGTATGGCTACGTCCTTCTCTTTCTGTGTCTTTAGGTCCTCCTGCTTTCGTAATATTACAGCGACGCAGTTAATCAAGGCACGAGCGCCATAAAGAACGTATGCAAGCCTATACAATTGGATTGTCTATCGACGAGGATATCAAAACTAAGGAGAAGAAGAAGGTCGTGGAACGGACACGTCTATATACACGCGCCAAGGCGTAAGCGAACCCCTGACTAGGTGACGCGTACTAGCGCCATAACATTACCCCCCCCTTCAAAAAAGCTTGCCCTCAAGCTTTGTTCTCTAGGTATAGTTGGCTATACTAAGGAGAAAGAGGCCTGTCCTCCTAGCGGTCTTTAAAGCTATCTTCTAACTCCGCGTCCAATATAACCTCGTTAACGCTCTCTTCCTATGGAGTAAACCTTTAATAGGCCCTAGGGGAGGTTAACCAATTTCTTATAGGTGCTAGCGGACAGTGGTTAATCTAATGGTCGGAGGATCCGCAGCAAACATATCTACCCAAGATTCGCCACTCTTCTCTTCTTATAGGGGAGGTTGATTGAGCTCGCTAAGAGGTAGTTATAACATCGGGAAAATATTCGCAGGATAAGATTTAAGTAGACTTTAATTTTCGCGTTTCGCGTAATTAATATACAATTTAACCAACTTAACACGCAATTAACCAACTTAATACGCAATTAACTAACTTAATATATAATTTAACTAACTTAATATATAATTAACCAACTTAACACGCAATTTAACTAACTTAACACGCAATTAACTAACTTAACATATAATTTAACTAACTTAACACGTAATTAACCAACTTAACACGCAATTCGACTAACTTAATATATAATTAACTAACTTAACACGCAATTTAACTAACTTAATATGCAATTAACTAACTTAACACGCAATTTAACTAACTTAATATATAATTAACTAACTTAACAACTTTAAAAGCTAACTATATATTTCTTA
>Ga0307507_10004273_pt1 | contig 25751 bp, 25 predicted proteins | sample 7_EM_MG_FD_207223 | JGI IMG/M metagenome (GOLD analysis project Ga0307507, IMG submission 207223) | Populus trichocarpa ectomycorrhiza microbial communities from riparian zone in the Pacific Northwest, United States - 7_EM | ecosystem: Host-associated > Plants > Roots > Unclassified | place...
TCCCGCTAAACGAACACCCTCGTGCCCGACCACGGCCTAACACGCGGCGCTACACAAGGCGAGTGCAGTATGGACTAACAGGAATTTAGTGGCTTTTTTATCGTGTCGTCGTTTTCGGATTTCGGTTGCAGATAACGCCTTGCGATGAGGGAGAGGATTCGGGTGGTGGAAACCTACTTTTGGCGAGGCGAGTTGGAGGCTAGGGATGGTTCACGAGACCCATTGCAAGTTTCGTGGGTCATGGCGTTAGCCGGGAGTAGGTAGTACTGGTATTTGTCCGCGGGAGGCTTGGTCGTTGGAGACCTAGGACCTTTAGGTCGGAGAGACAGCAGGGAGGAGGTTGTTTATTTCTTTGGGGGAGCGTGGTCTTAGGCTGGATTACTGGAAAGTGGCTCAGGTATTCGGGTATATTGCTTGTTTGGTTTTCCTCGTGCCATTCCTGAGCGTAGGTATTCGATGTTGAGGTTATGCCGCAGATGGAGGTTTTTCAGCTTTTGGGATCGTCGGTTTGGATTTGCCGGGACGCCTTTTTGGGCAACGACATGAAGCCAGGTTTAGGCTTGGTGGAATTTGCACAGTGCTTAGTTATTCCGCTAGGAGAGTAGTAGTTGAATATAAAAAGTTTTTCAAAAAAAAAAAAAAAAAAATGTTTCCGCACAAGGCAAGGCAAGGGTACCGTAGTTGACCAGCAAAATAATCCCTGTCCTGGATGAAGGCATATCCCCTGATGCTTGTTATCATACGAGTGCTTTCATTGCCGTCAAGACCCTGCTACAGTGCTTCTGCTAGGAAGTTTTGTGGACGGAACTGTACGTGTACAGTACAGTACTGCACATTGTACCGGTATTGTACAATTTCACGACCAAGGGTGGTATTAAAAATAAAAAGGGCAATTGAAACCTCTCCCCTGCTCGAGTGAAATCAATCAACAGTAATGATATTATTTTCTATGTTATCAGACGACAATGGTGACTTACTGTGTATCCTACCCGTTTGTTTACTGTCACAATAAAAATATTACAAAAAAAAAAAATGAGAAAAATAATTAAGGCATGATGAAAAAGGAAAAGGAGAAAAGAAAGAAAAAGCGCCCCAGTGCAAAAACCCTCCCCTCCCAAACTCCGTACAGTAGTTTTGCTAAGCAAGCAAGCAATAAAGGAATAACCATACCGCACTTTTTTTTCCTCTCTCTTGAATTGACCAAGCCACCCCCGAAAAGAAGGATTTGCAAATGTGTACATAGATATGACAATCAACCATTCTGTCTCTTCTTCCGGGCGTATCCTACCAAACTCTCAATGACAGTTTCGAAGGTTTCTTTATCGCCAATAGCACCTTCCCGCTTCTTGAGCCAGTAAGTAAGTACCTCGCTTGCGGTGCCGGCGATTGATTCGAGTTTCTTGATGTGCTCCTTTAGTTCCTCGACTGTGAGACCTTGGAGGGCGACGTCACTTGTGGAGCACAAGATCCGAGCACTTGGTACGTCCAGTGCTTCTGGTCCGATGATCCCCTTTTGCCTCCGACTGGCAGAGGTAGATCGTCGTGCTCGCGATCTCGAACGTGAATTCCTACGACTGGCACTCTCGTCGATTGACTTGCGTGCGATGTTGACGGATGGTAGAACTAGTTTCTTTTGTTTGGTCTCAGCAGGGAGGATTTCGTCTAGATCTACGGGTACTCCAAGGGAAACAAGGAAGAGACGGCGGATTCGTGATATCTTCCAATTAGGTGGCTGCAATGGTGGAGGCGCGGAGAGCTGATTCCAGAGTGACAGGCTGTGATAGGATTAGCGGAAGTGGGGTTAGAGAAAGTGATAGACAAACCTTCGTTCTGTGAGGAACACATTGTCATCTACCGATATTGGGGTAATATTTTGATATTTTGCCTTGTCAATCGGGAACATTTTTGCCATAGCTTCCGCAGCAGCTCGGCGGACCGCATCCTCATTATCCAGCTTCTCGAAATCGAGTACCGGTACAGGAATAACTGGGATCTGGGGAGGCGGAGGTGGTGATGGCTCAAAGGGCTCTGCTTCGCCAAATCCTCCAAAATCATCAAACTCTTCACCTTCCACGACTTCGCCGAAATCGTCAAAGTCATCATCTCCAAAGCCGCCATCATCGTCCTCTTCTTCCTCCTCCTTTATCTCATCTTCCTTTGTTGTAGCCTCCTCGTCTTCCTCTACCACTCCATCCTCCTCCTCCTCCTTTTCCTCCACGTTTCCACCATCTCCCGCACTAAAATCATCTATCACTTGGCTCTTAGCTGCTTCCCTAACCTCCTCCACCTCCGGTTTTTCTGCGGGTTCCTCCTTTGTCTCCTCTTCTGTGTCCTCGGCTTTAGTTTCGATAGGGGCGTCAACCGTGATTTCCGGATTACCAACAAGCATAGATGACCCACACTTTTGCGAAGAAATGGACGATGATCGGCTCCTTGAGGGTTGTTCCTCAGCTATATCGTCCACCTTATCCTCTTTTTCCACCCCATTAACCCCCTTTTCCCTTTCCTCCTTCTTCCCCTTAGCTTCCCCGATCGGCAATGTGATCATAGAAAGCGAGTCCATCCTCGCCCTCACCACGGGAGCCACAGCCTTCGGCCCCTGTCCGGGACTCACGCTCCTCGCTCTCCCAGGATCCATCATCAGCTTTTCAATCCTTTCCCTCTCACTCCTAACCTTCCTTGAAATCTTATCCTCCTCTTCATTCCACTTGACTACCACGTCCGGCTGAGCATCCGCAGTCCTCATCTTATGCACTTCGGCGCCAGGAACCTCCCCGTGCAATGGCTCGTCCGAGTCAACAACGGAAACCACAGTCACAGGAATAGGAGAGGAGGTAGCGGTTCGGATAACGTCTGGAGCCGCGTCGGCGAGTCGCTTTGCAAACGCTTCCGTTCCAGGGACTTCTCCGTGGGCGGGCGTGGAATCGACTCGTTCGACGATGGTAATGGGGACTTCGGATCTTGGTGTTTCTACTTCCTCCTTTTCTTGCCACTCGCCCTCGGAATCGCCACTGAAGGCCCCGGGAATGTCAACTGGTAGATCTGGCGATGGTTGAATGGGTGTCATGTCCGGGCTCGCATCCGCCGTTCGTTTCTCAAACGCTTCTATACCAAGTACTTTTCTCTCATCAGTCTTTTCCACAAGCACTAGCGGTGATGTCGGTAGCCTCTTGCAATTATCCCCTTCAACAGTGGCGTCGGGCCCCTCTGGTGCGTCGGAAAAGTGATCCTCGTTCGAAGAAGTATCTAGAAAGTCCCGGGTCTCAGCCAAAATCCCTAACCAAAAACTGCAGCAAGAGTAAAAGTAAAAAAACCAAAAACCCCAAAATTGAAGGGAGCTATTTAGGCCATGGTAAAATAAAACACGATATACTACTCCCAAATCAAACAAAACAAAAAAAAAAAGAAGGGAAACCCTTACAACCACTAGGCGTCTCGGACTGCACCTGCACCGAATCCCTCGCCGGATGGAAAAGCCCAGACTCTGGAGTCGCGGGCGGATCCATCTTTCCTATCTTCCTTCCTTTCTTTCGCAGCTATCTATTTCACTCACTCACTCACTCACCCACCTGTGAGCGTCTCTCTGTCTAAGAAAGTCGTTGAACGAGATAAGGGGAAAAAAAGCGAAATGGACAAATGGCCAGTAAGGTAAACTACTACGGTTTTGATTTCCCGATTGTCCTTGTTGGCGGCAGGTAGCCAGGCAGGGAGGCAAGGAAGGGGGGGGTGGGGATCGGGAATCGAACTTTTTTAGCTTTCTGGACTAGCTTGGGTTTTGCTTTTTTTTTTGACTGGGGTTTAAGCTCTGATTGATTGATTGATTGGCTGATTGATTAGTTGGTTGATTGGAAGGGTTGCAATGTAAGTGTGGCTGGTGTTAATATGGCTTGGGTGAGTGGCGGATGGATGGATGGGTATGGTAGGTTACTACCGGTAGTGTGTATGTGTTATCGGAGGTAAGGAGGGTCAGATCGGATGAATGGATGAGGTGAGATGTTCTTTTCTCTACCGGTATCTCATCTCGATATAATGGATATTTGATTTGGTGGGTCGTGTATGATGGCCATGTTATGGGCATAGAATTTGGGTAAACTATTGTATTATCATAGCCAATATCCTGCCATTTCTTTGGCTGCATCTAGAACCTCACACTCTCACTCGATGTTGGCGGCCTTCCCCCAAACCCCACGGCCTCCACCTCCACTCCGCTCGGCACGAAACCGTATCATTAAAACTGCTAATAATGAAAAAAAAGAGACCACCTAATTACAAAGGCTCGCCTCCTCGCCTCCTCCCCCCTCTCCCTTACAAGTGAGACAAGCAAGTACCCATCCCGTAACTAATACTTGTGTAATCGCAACCAACCAATCAATGAATCAACCAAGCCCACCAACCCCAAGACACATTGATATAAAAAAAAAACTCCATTAAGGACTCGCTGAATGTGAGGAAAAGGAAAGGGGATGAAAAAAACGAAAGGACAGTAAAGTGATATAGAGTAGAAAGAGTGAAAAAAAAGAAAGAGGCCATAAAAAGTAGCCCGCCCCCGTGAATGATGATGATGCAACCCTCCAGCCCTTCATTAATCTCCAATGTTTCGTTTCGTTTCGTTTCGCTCGCTAGTGCGTGTTGGTCCGCCATAATACATTTCAGGCATTTCTCGTCTCGTTTTGATTTCTGTATTATTAAGGTTTTTTGTTCGTGCTTTGTTTGTGCTTTGGAGGCCTTTTGCCCGAAGACTTAGCATTGCATGGTTCTAGCAAGCAACTTGTAAATGGTATGGGTATTAATTTGGTACAACAGATCTCCAATCAGAGCTGTTGATGTCATCGGGGGAGTTTGGGGGATTGGCTGTGGTCGGTGATACGGCAGCCGCTACACTGTCCATTGCGCCGCCGTCAAAGACGAATGGACCAGCATCGTTCATTGGCGTCATTGGCCCTTCCTGACCGCCTTCTCCGCCACTGCCGTTACCATTGCTCGTGCTACCACTACCGGCCTTGTCGGGCTCAGGAGTGTGGGGTTCGCCGTCTCTGTGGAGATCAAGGTCTGTGACCTGTTCTCTGCGCCTTCTCCAAGAGCCGCTCGGTGTTTGCTGAATCTCGATCGGAGACGTGGTAGTCTCTGGAGCGGGGTGCACAGTGGGGTTGCTAATTGATCCGGAGGGAAGTACCGCAGGGACTCCACCATCGGCTAGCTCAGGCTCCTGGCTCTCTGCAGCATCTCCACCCTGTGCACCCTCTACAGGTGGGACATCCCCTGCCCCCGAATCTATCTGCATAGATTCTAGGGCGTCTGTAATCCCCTCTGCTTGCTCGCCGACATATTGATCCACCACATCCGCCATTGATTCCCAGAGTTCCTCCCCGAGATCATCATCTTCAATATCTTTCTCGAGATCGGCAATAGCCCTGCAGTTCGGACAAAGAAAGGTCGGATATTCCTTTTCGACAAGGGGTCGGATGCATTTGTAATGCCATACATGAGAACACGGCGCAACGAAAAGTGATTGACAGGGCTATTGGAGAATTAGTACTTTTTTTTTTTTGACAAATTTCAACATGTGCAATTTCGTCAGTCAACGCCCCCACCCAAAGGATGGAAGTGAGACATGACAGAGGGAAGGCGTACCGCGACCGGCATGAGACAAATCGAGCATTCGGAGGTATGAGTAGACGAAGCATCTCCGTCTTTAGCCTTGCTGCCGCCAAAGTTGGTCCTTGCCAAGTTGCGTATCCGCCTATGAGCAGACATACTACAAACAAATTTGTCAATATGCATTCATCCGGCTATACCAGTCACGTTTCAAGGATTGAGTATATACTTGAAATTATTAAGCGCCTTCTGCCAGGCTCTATTCAACTCAACCCTAATCTTCACACACCGGAATATTTGCTCTTCCCCGCCCTTGAAGTCGATTCCAAGCTGCAAGATATCCCCATCGTACAGCGGATACGCCCTGCTCTCCACACCAGGCGCCGATAACCTTATGTGATTCAAGAAAGTGCCGCTAGAACTCTTTACATCCTTAACGTACCACTGGCCGTTGTCACACCAGAATTCACAATGCCGGCGTGAGACCACCTTTGACTTGAACCCCACTGGGGCAGACGGGTTTGCCTGGTCACGATCACTGTACCGACCGACCCTGATGCGCTCATCTTTGAACCGTAATACACGCTCAATGGGCGTAAAAATTAATGATTCACGGGTAGCGCGCGTGTCGACATGAGGAATGAACCGTATCGAAGCGGCTGGATCGGAAGGTTGAACGACACGAGAAGTGTTGCTTGGTGAGCGAACCAAGGGAGGGTTATTCGGTTGATGTGTAGGTGGGCCAGCATCTGGAGAAGTAGACAGAGCTTCATCAATGGAGCGCACGGCAGGAGCTGGATTGGAAACTGAGCGAACATTGGACGAACCATTTGAAGTGACAACCCCGGTGGACGTAGATAGCTCTGCGGAAGGCTGCGGAGCCACACGGGATAAGCCGCTAACCCCGCTGACTGTGGGTAGCCACGCGTTCGATGCTGTGTTGTTCAGCGGGGAAGTTGACCGAGCTCGAGCAGCTGTCGTAGTTGGGGGTGATGCAGGTTGGTGAGTTGGAGATGTGGAAGAGGAGATGGCATTCCCGTTGCTTGAGTTGACATTGGCAGCCGTAACAACAGTTGGAGCCGCCTGTGAAGGAGAGTGAGCGTGTCCATGGGCGTAGTGACGAAGGTACGAGAGACCTCGTAGACGCCCAGGGCGCGATGGGGATGTGGGAGTTGCAACTTGTGATGACGGTGTTGCGGACATTTTTGATCGACCTCTGTTCTCCGTAGGATTGATGCTTCGGAGTAAATATGGTGACGAGTGTAATGTGGGGCGGAGACGGTAGTCTAGATGAGTTCGCGTCTGGGATGTAGAGGGGGGGAGGGGGGGCAAAGGTACTAGGGTAGCTTCGACTTATGATATGTCTGCGGAGATAGCACAGTACCAGTACACCAGCAAAGATTAGATGAACCCGAGCCCTATAATAGGTCAACGCCAAGCGAAAGCAAATTAAAATAAGTTAATTTTGTCCACTCGGTATTATCTGGTCTCTCCAACTTCTTATTTGAAGTGGTATATTACGGTATTATTGTTAAGGAAGGAAGTATTTTGAATGACGAAGGACGAGGGGCGAAATCAACCAAAAGTTGAGCGGGAAAAAGAGAAGAATCCGCCCCACGAACATAAAAGGACTAGTTCGAGTGGGAAGTCAGGTGGGTTGCCCGGCCAATCAGTGGAGCAAAGGGGGGGACGAGACAATGAAGGGGGTATTGTATGATAAACGGTTGGAAGGAGAAATAAGAGAGTCGGCCGTTGAAAAAGACAGTCTTGTAGTGAGTGTCCTTGAAGGGCAAAATGGTGGGGAAAGAGTTGTCCGACAACTCGACGGAAGGAATAGGAGGGAGGGAGAGGCGAAAACAAGACGCAGGGCTCGAGAATAAAAGGCAAATTCAAAAGAGAAGGAGAAAGGGGGGGCTGGACTTCAATATCTTGTAAATATCGGGCACAAAGGCCAGTAGTAAGGGCTGCCTCCAGGCACAGTACCGGTACAGTACCAGTACATACCATAGAGCCTTCTACCGGTATTTCATCTTCAGCTTACAATTCTCTGCCCATTCTCACTGCCATTCCAATATTGCAAATAAACAAGCATAGCGACTTGCATAGACAATAATATTTACTCATCAGCCTATTGGTTTGCATTTCACCAACTTCTTGCTGCCTCCACAACAAGCTTGACCAACGACCAGGAAGGCAGCTGCGAGCCCACGGTGCTTACAGTATGATACTCTACCACTGTCACCAAAAAAACTGCAGTATCATATAGGTACAATCCCCCTCCTCATATAAGAAAACCTTTTCAATACTATGCACTATTATTATATCCATGCCTTTTGCCTTTTGTCCAAAGGGCTCACACACCGTAGACAAGCCGCTCGGACATCCCCTCGCTCTGACGGCTAAACTCGAACAGGAAACTTTCTGTGGCAAACCTGGTGAACCTGATCAAGTTGATTGCAGGTCAAGAGACCAGCATGTGATTTCCTCCCAGAAACTCATTAACCAGCCAATATCTCTCCGAGTGTGGGGGATGCCCCAGTGGCTAGTGTTTTCGTCAGGCAAGGAGGTGCGAGATATTTACAGAGCGTCAGCAGTTCTTTTACCGTATTCCCCAAATAACCCAAATAAATTTCAAAATAACTCCAAGGTTCCAGCTACAGTACTTTCAAAAAAAGGAGGAGAGAAGAAGGGAGAATCCACAATTTTTCGAGATGAACCAGGTCCCAGGGAAAATATTTCGGTGACTTCCCTAGAATTTTTTAGCGCAGGCCCACCCAAAACAAACTACAGTTAAGCAAAGCCAGAGAGAGAAACACAAAAAACTTTTCTATCATACTATAAACATCATAATAATAATAATAATAATTCACAGTCTGTTACATTTGCCTTTCCTTTTTGAATTTATTTTTTGGCTTTTCTTTCACCATCTCATATATGGCAAAAGGTGAGGTGATCCCCTGCAGAGGTGTGCACTTTTCAATGCGACATTTCGGGCGATAGTGCATGGTACCGGTATCATACCGTAGTCCACCGTACCGTACTGAAAAGTTGATCGCCTCCTCATCGTTAAATTCACTTAAAAAAGCCAAACGCCCAAAAGGCCATCAGATTTTGACAGCCTATCATACTCTCCATCTGAGCTCACTCACCATCATGCCTGCAAAAACAAACCCTTTTTATCCCCACTGAAAGATATCCATGACTCGCTAATACTGTACTCGAGTACCGTACACTATTCGAGGAATAGCGCTGTAGGGATATGCATGATATTCGTTCCTGGTGGATGGACACCTAAAAAAGGAATAAAGTTAGCGCATCATAAATTGGACGACCCCAACCAAAACCCGTTGATAGGTAAACAAAAACATTTCCGATCAAAAAGACCGTTGACAGTTACCGGCGCAATGCCCAGCCATCACCTCTTCCGTCGCCAACAGCACACGCAACATACCGTGGCACAAATTGCACCCCGCAGCACCTTCCGCAAAACGCGGCGTCACGCACTGCCTTCTCCCCCTCGCCAGCTTACAGGCACCGGTACTCACACATCCACATAAATAGCGCCTCCACAAACAAACCCCCACGCTTCACAGAGGCTCACTCGAAACCCCACTCGACTCGGGGACATCTCCATCGTGGAAATATGCCAAATCCAACCCTCCCCTACTTGTAAGTGAGCGGGGAGATTCCCTCATGGAATTTTCTCATCGATTTAACTTGGGAGTCGGGTGTGCTCTAGGTAGTGCCGGTGGAATCCTCGCACGGTATCAGACAGCACCCCCACGGGAGGAGAGGGAAGAGGGGAGTGAGGGAGGGTGACGTTCTGCCTGAGGCGGTGCCAATGTTGTGCTTTGTGATTTCGTGCGACATGATTACGATGGCGAGGGTGGCTTACAGTGTGCTCGCGCCATGAAGCCCCAACCTCCAATTAGGATACCATACAAAAGAGCGGTACAGGGACAGTTGCACTTTGTGATGACGACGACGACGATGAATCATAACTTATCGGCTGGTTGCACTGGCGATGCGATGTCCACTGTCGGTAGGTCTTTTCTGAAGTCCTATTTGCGTTGTTTAGAAGGGCCTTTCAAGCTCAGCAGCACGGTCCAGGGGCTTCCCCATTCCTCGCAATATCTACGCAAAAATATTTAGGTCCGTGCTCTCAGGGAGCTCAGGAACTCTGGTCCTGATGGAAGAAAAGATGATTACCGGTATTCATCCTGTCCAACTACTGGTATATACCGGCATTGCCCATAAGAAACGTCGTTTCTGTTGGCCAGCTTAAAATTTTTCTTTCCGCAACCAAATTATCCAGAAAGCTCATGAAAGCACGCACGATACGAGTACAAAGTGCATGGGAGATGTCTTCCCCCACGCTCACGACAGGGATGATTAACTACTTGTAGCGAAATAACCCCTGCCCTGGATGCTGCTTGTACGTGTAACATCTCCCCTGGTGCTTGTACCCGTGTACCTTTGGTTACAGAGGGGCGGGATGGTGATTATATTATTTGACAGGTGTTTTTTTCTCGGTTGGTACTTGTATACTAGTATAGAAGCGCCAGGGAAGATGTTTCCCGCACAGGACAGGGATCATTTTGCGGGTTGACCTAAATTAACTGATTACAAACATCACCCCTGACACTTTGTATCTTCAATACACCCTGCACTTCATGTTGGATCACTCGGGGTTTGGATCTTGGGGTTAAAATTGGGTATCCTGCTCATACGAGGTGCTAGGTGCTGAATACCCCCTATGTAGGGGGGAAACATTGCAGCTTGTGATCCGCGATGTCTGCTACTGTCCGCGGTAGGTGATGCGGCCCGCGGAATCTGGCACCAGTACGATAGCGGGAATATGCAGCGACAGAAACATGTCCGGGTTCTGGCTCCAGGAACAGCCGTGGTAAACCCCAAACTGGTATCACAGACGAACCGCACTACCGTATCTTGAAAGCCGGTTACTGACCCTATGCGGAACGAACACTCGGTGCCAGTCCGGGTGGTGAATACCAGCGATACCATCAATCACGATATCCCCAAGCCAACTGTAAAACAGTCTCTGATACCCGAAAACCCAAAACCCAAAATCCAGATCATTGTTTCTCCAATTACGGACAAACCCTAGCCCAGATTCCCCACAACCTAAATCCCAACCCAACCCAAGAAACTGATCGCAAATCCCCTGCTTGCCTGCTCTGTTGGCTACCAGTGTGTCACCCCAAGCAGGAACAAGTTATCATATCATAGTATTACGATACAGTAGAATGGACAGGCACAATGCCATCCATCCATCCAATCGGAAACCCCATACACGAAAAAAAAAAACCCCCCAGAATGAACCGACTGGATCGGGCCCTACCGTATTCGTAGCGATTCCAGTGGTGGTGGTGGTGGCGTAGGATTGGACGGTTCTGCCAAATCGGGGTTTTCTTCGTTTTCTTTTATCATACTCTGCAATGTGGAAGGTTCGCCTTAGACTATCATCCCCTTACTCGTAACTGGTTGGGCGGCGGAGGCGGAAAAGGTTTTGTCGCCCTCAGTCGGTGCTTAAGATGCAGGTTAGTACTAGTATAGTAAGCAACGTTTGTTGGCCGCCAGGAATTGGCGGATGTGTAAACTTTTCGGATCATGGCTACAAGGGCAAGTGGTGCCCATTAGAGAGTTAGGGGGCTATCATATTTGGCATGAAAATTTAATGTTTGTGAAATTTTGCTGGCTGCAAACCATGGTTGAAAGAACCCTATACCCTATTTTATAAATGGTCAAAAAAAATTGCTGCTGGTTGTTGCAAACCGTTGTTTATAATTCACATCTAAGCTATAATACCAAACAGTCCTGGAGTTATAGTACAAACAATGGTTTGGGCCAAAACCATGGTTTAGGCGTCCAAAAATGTCACACCAAACAGCCCCCTTAGCTAACGTGTAAAGTAATTCTTGTTTTATACGAAAACGCCTCACCGGGTATCATACTTGTGCTGTTAGATGCGTGGATGGACTCGTGGTGGAGGACGAGTAACTTAAGTTCGCAACCTTGCCTTATTGGTTATTCATATGGAATATATCAATGTTTTAGAGTAGATCAATTGTATTAAAGGGGGACAAGAGACTAGAATTATCCGGAAGAGTAGCAATTCCTACATATTTCTTTTCTTCTTCTTCAACTTCTATAGTTTCCTGGGGCCAAATTTGTTCCCATACCTCCCATCGAGAACTTTATTTACTCTTCAAAGTCTACCGCCGGTCCTCCGTTCCTTGTGGCCAGCCCGTGTGACCCCATCTAACGCGGTGGAGGCCTGTGTCCGGAGCCTTCGCCAATGACAGGAATATGGATATCGGGCGCAATCTTTGTGACCCGAGATACCCTTGCTGCCTGGCCCCACAGATCTCCCGCAGTGTGCTACCGTTTGAAAAGTCTTCGTAATCACACTGGCCCATTGATGTAGTTGTGGCTGGTGCAGCACAGTATGTTGGTGCCTGGTGCTAGCTGAGCGATAGCCACGGCTACATAATGCACCAGTGTGGTTGCAGGAGCTTTCAACCGGTAGTGTGCTTAATCAATAAATCTTAACTTACTTGTTTCCTCCAGGGGCAAAACACAGCCCCTCGCTCACGACCATCGAGCGTGGGAACGTGCTAATTGCAGTGTGCGATACTCTAGGTACCGTAGTTGTCTACGCGCAGACCTTGTCAATCGTCGCGTGGATCAAGATCGGGGTTTGTGAATTCGGCGGGGGTTGATTAAGTACAGTGTGACAAGCCACCAGTCTATCTACAGTGCTGCGATTGTCGGCCTTTGCGATATGACCTTGCCGGACTGGTGGTTGGGCGGGGTTAGATTAGGTTGTGCAGCGGGGCGGCGGGTCGGGAGGTAAGGAGGAGGGGTTTGGAAGTGCCAATTGTCGATTCGGAAGCGCTTTCCCCATGCTTGGCTTTATGTGCACGAGATCCAGGTGAATTTTTATTTTTTATTACTTGCCTGTGGACGGATGGGGTTTGTCACATTTTGTGCATGTTGGATCTTGCTTCTTCATAGGGCACCGGTAGGGGAAGAGGGAGAGGGCTGGTGGAGTCGGTGCTCGGGTTTGGTTGGCGGTGCTGTGCTGAGCTGTGCTGTTCGTTCGCCCGTTGGTTCGCGGAGTACTCGAGCATAATGGTTTGTCTTACGATATCTGTAAAAAAACATTCGATGTGTCACCGAACTGTATTTATTGCCGGTCTTGTAAATTACTGAACGGCACTTGTGCTACCGGTATACCCGTACCGGCTTCGGCTGCTTGAAAGGAAAAAAAGAAAGGAGTGGTCCACGAAAGAGTTGATGGTGGTGATGACATCCCCATCCTCTGACGTAAAGGCTAGATACCAGCGGTAAAATACAGGTGGGGATTCGGAGGAGTCTTACGCTGCGGACCTACGGCTCTGTACGAGTACCGGTACCGGCACTGGGCCGCAGGTTGAATTTGTAATTTTGCCTCTTTTGAGGAGGAGGAGGAGACAAGGAAGGAAGGTTGATTATTTGTATCCGACTTGGGGACCTCGAGTTGCTGCAACTGCTGTGTCCTGGATCGCTTCTGGCCCTTCCTTCCCTTGACTGGCAAGGCAGTCCCGATGGGCTGTCTTTGTCTCGTACATAAGCGAAACCTTCTCTAGCGAATGGGGGGGAGTTGGGCCGTGTGAGGCACGGTGTTTGGTGTTGTGGCTAACGGACTGCCTCCAAGGTTTATGATCGTCAGGGGTGAGTAATCCATCATAACCGAAAATGGGGAATGGTACGAGTGTGGTGGGGGGAATTGTTCTACCGAAGCACTTCCCAGGCGTAAGGAAAAGGCCCAACTTGGGACTGCTAAGGCTCCTCAGCAACATCCTTTATTTGAGTTTACTCCCCTATTTTTTGGTAGACGATAAACTGGGGGTTCAGCAAATAGAAAGGTGTTTTAAAAGTATTAACTTTTGAGTGGGATATAGGGGTTTAAAGTTGGGTGTCCTGGGGCCCAAATGCCAGATATGGCTACCGGTATTAGCTGTTGAGATTGCCAAGAGGGAAGTCAATTCTGTCGGTGGTGCAGAATCGGTTGATGGCTGACCACGTCGGGGCACTGATTAATATGCATTCCAAAGCAAGAATGAATGTTGTTAGTCCCCGGCCATCCGGATTTCTAAGCATTGAAGGCATCATGAAATGCGGGGGGAGTGATATGGTCTTTATTTCCATGCCGCAGAGGATGGATCATGGATGAGGGAGAAAATCTAGCCTACCATGATGAGAATATTAGATCCTCTGAAGAATGTTGTGGTCAGACAATATATTGAAAGTGAAAACCACTTTTGTGAAATTATCTACCTACTGTATTGGTGCAGGGAAATTTTCGAGTAATTTACACCACAACGTTCCCTCATCTCGGGCTCGGACCATAGAGATTTGAATTGTCGCATGTATTCGCCACTTTCGACCACTCATTGTACTCGAGTACAATTTGGGGAGTGGTTTTACAAGGATTTTTGCCGTTCTGCCCCTTAATACAGGTTTTTTTCCCTTTCTTTCTACTCTCTTCCTGCTCCGAGCCCTTGTTGCGTTTTTTTCTTGCCTTGAGAGAAAAGGTTCCTCGTTCTCGGATGCTGGGGATTTGGCTGGTCCGAGCGAGTGTGTGTGACTTTGGCAGACAATAACGGCCGTTGGGGCAGAGGCACGGAGACTATTGAACTGACGCATGCTTGCAACCCGCTTGTCGTTCTCCCTTTCTCCCCTCCCCGGTCAAGTAACTTTAGGGTCCGTATTGCTGACTACTCAAATAATTGTAACTAACCTCTCGCTCTATTCCCCATTCCCTTCTTTCGCTGGTCTCTCTGCCTTTTCCTCTCCCTTCTCTTATCATACCTCCTCTCCACCTCTCTCCCCCCCCTCCCTGCCCCTTCCTCTTGTCAACACAACCCCTCCTACAGCCATTGCTATCTTCACGGGTCCTCTGATCGAGTTTCTGTGTTGTGTTGTCGGTCGGGTTGGTGAGCGCTTTCTTGAGTAACGCGTAACTTAGCTGCGTAGCTACGACAACCACAAGCCTCCTCCCCCCGATTCACACCCCTTAACTCAACATCTAAAGAAATCGTCCGGGTGTTTGGTCCCCATTACGAGTCGCTCCCTAGCAACCCTAACTTATACTCGTTGCCCAATTCCTTCCTTCTCTTCGTTCTTCAATTCTAGAGAGAATGCCTCGCAGACCATTTTCTTCTACGTCGCCGGCGGTACCAATACCAGTGAACGACATTCCTCGAACCCGGTCCTCCCCATCCTCCCGCAGTGCTGCTGCTAAGGTTGCCCAATTTTTTTCATCATCACCCAAAGCGGTGAGCTCTCCTCCCGGGTACCTTACCGCATCAGCTTCCCTACTGGCTGCCCAGGAGCAGAGCAACGCTCGTGCATTCTCTCCATCTGCTTCCCTGCCAACCATCTCTCTTTCAACGGCTACAGCAGATAAAACTTCAGACACACCGATGATGCTTTTTTCTCCTCCCTCGCCTGAGGCTGCAAGGAAATTGGCTAGACAGCATGCGGAGTTTGGTCCTCTTGGGCATGCCAGCCACCAATACGTCTCTCAGCATCCAAAGGGGGCGGAGATCGAGAATCCCATTGAAGACGAGCCTCCGTACTACTATCTACTTACGACCTACATCTCGTATTTGGTGCTCATCATTTTTGGGCACGTGAGGGATTTCTTCGGAAAGAGGTTCAAGGTTGAAACTTACAAACATTTGAAGGCTCAAAATGTAAGTCGTCGTCATTGCTCCGGGGCGCAGCCGCCGGGATAGCTCAGGAACAACCGCTAATAGCAATTACCGTATTAGGGATATGCACCGCTTAACGACGATTTCGACAACTTTTACGTTCGTAGATTGAAGATGAGAATTAACGATTGTTTTGCTCGCCCCATAACTGGCGTTCCGGGCCGTTTTATCAACGTCCTTGACAGGACGTCAGATGATTTTAATCAAACCTTTAAATTTAGTGGTACCTCGACCGAAACACTGAATATGAGCTCATACAACTATCTTGGTTTTGCCCAATCGGAGGGACCTTGTGCCGACGCTGTTGAGGAAACCACTCGCAGATATGGGTTGTCTTCCGCAAGTTCTCGCATGGATGCGGGAACCTTGGATCTTCATAGCGACGTAGAGAACTTGGTTGCAAACTTTGTTGGGAAACCCGCTGCTATGGTTTTCTCTATGGGCTATGGTACGAACGCTGCTGCATTTTCTACCTTGGCTGGCAAAGGCTGTTTGGTGATTTCGGATGAGCTGAACCACGCCTCAATTCGCTTCGGTGTTCGTATCTCTGGTGCTGTCATCGGAATGTATAGGCACAACGATATGAGAGATTTGGAACGTCTTCTCAGGGAGCAGATTTCTCAAGGTCAGCCTCGTACTCACCGCCCGTGGAAGAAGATTCTTGTCGTTGTCGAAGGATTGTATTCCATGGAGGGGACCATGTGCAATCTTCCGGCTTTGATCGGACTTAAAAAGCAATACAAATTTAACCTTTTTGTTGATGAGGCTCATTCCATTGGTGCATTGGGGCCTAATGGACGCGGTGTTTGTGATTACTTTGGTGTGGATACGGCGGAAGTTGACATTCTTATGGGAACACTTACAAAGTCCTTTGGGGCGAACGGTGGTTACATTGCAGCCGAGAAGCATATCATTGATAAACTACGCTACTCTCATGCTGGCAGCATCTTTGGCGAAGCCCCTGCACCTCCCGTTATTACCCAAATTTCGACATCTCTGCGCCTAATTGCCGGTGAAGTCGTGATCGGACAGGGCGAAGAGCGTCTTCGACGCCTTGCGTTCAACTCTCGCTATCTCAGAATAGGGCTTAAGCGACTCGGATTTATCATTTACGGTCAAGATGACTCACCTATTATCCCTCTCCTGTTGTATAACCCCGCCAAAATGCCAGCCTTCTCTCACGAAATGCTTCGTCGCAAAATCGCTGTCGTCGTCGTTGGATATCCGGCCACTCCTCTTGTTAGCTCTCGAGCCAGGTTTTGCGTATCCGCGGCTCACACCAAAGATGACCTGGATAGACTCCTCGCTGCATGCGATGAGATCGGAGATATCCTGCAGCTCAAGTTTTCTAGTGGTCTCGCTGGTGGTGCCATTCCTTTGGCGCCTGGTGTGACGCCGGAAATGGAAAAGGAACGGAAGCAACGTGGTACTTTGGTCACTATGCCTCCAAGATGGCCATTGGAAGAAGTTTTGAAGAGAGGTGTCAAGGACGTTCAGGCCCCTCTTAGATAATCGTTAAGTAATGCTCAATGGGTTTCAGTTTTCTTTACATGCCGAGTTCACGGTCACGTTTCTGTCTTTTTCCTAGGGATAAATGTATAGATACTTTACCTCTCTCTCTCTCTGCTAGCAAGGGTATTGAGGATATAAGTTGTGAATACGTTGTTTCTTTTTCATTTTTATCTGGGAGTTGGTTTTTTCCTTTTTTCTTTCTTGAACCAATAGCTTTTTCAACCGATAATTCATATCCCCCTACCCCTAATGGTTTCTATATGAGGAGTTTTTTTTTTTCTTTTACCTTGCTTTTTATAGATTCGATCACTTTTTTATCTTTTATAGTTCTCTTCCTCGGCGAGAAACGGTATGCGGCAGTTTCCAGGGCTGGCCGTAACGGCCGAGGAAGAACTCATAATGTTTAAAAAGAGGTGGGAGCTTTAATCACTAGTAATTGGGAGGTTGTTTCGTGTGGCATATGGTATGTAGATGGGATTGGACTTCTCGAGCGGGTGTTTTTCTTTCTTTCATCACTCTTCTGGGAATTCGGGAGATGTTTCGGGGGAATATTCCTAATATGTTCTCCGCCGGCAGCCTTCTAGCACGGTTCCCGGGGGGGCACCGTGCTAATTCCCTCATGTCGGTCCGGAGGCCCGAGAATGTCGAAGCAAGGTGCGGCGGTGGATAGACGGATGGATGGAGGTGGGGGGAAGGAATGACCGATGGAGTTTGTATGCAATGGGTCCTGATAGGTCTTAATGTACTGTACTTCTTTTGGGAGTAACAGAATGTCATAACGGGTTGAGCTACAAATTAATGTCATATTATGAATGTTTAGTTACTGTGCCTGTACGGTACTTTTTTCTCTCCTTTCCTTTTTCTTCGTTGTCTGGATTCATGTGATTTTCATTGAGAAGGAGGGTGGTCGACGCCAACGCTGTACGTGTAGATCGGTATGGCGACCGTGAATGCATGTGATTGATGCTTGTTGTGTCAGTGCGAGCTGGCCGGCTGTCGGTCGTATTGTAGATGATGTTCTCGGTGAGATATATGACTGCGGTCCAGATCTATAACATACTATCTTCAATCGTATAAACCGTATTCTTCTGATACTCGAGTACGGTATGGTTACTGGCTCCTCCCAATCCCATCCCATCCACCTTCCATTCATTACCATACCATAGCAACCAAAATCCTTCTAGAATGCGCACCGAATACTTTTTTCTTCTTCCTTCCCTCTCTGTAACCAATCAAACCTCCGTTCCTGAGAAGCACTGCCCTATGTAGCACAATTTGTTGTGCGCTGGCGACACTCACTTACCACCCCACCTCATTCATACATACATACATGTCCACCTACCCACCAGTGCTACAACATAAGCTGCATTAATTTTGTCTCCAAATACTGTAGTTCTACTGTGCTCGTACTACTGTATTGTGCAACCAAGCGAAGCGAAAAAGAACAGCCTTGCGGACACGAACTTTGAAAGTGTTGGAAGGGAAGGGAAGGGAAGGGGGGGCTTTTTTCTCTTTTCTGGTAGCCTTATTTTGTTTGGGGCTTGCGATGGCGTCTAGCGTCAGTTAGGGGTATGTAGTTGCGTCACGTTATGAATTGAATATGCACCTGGGAGTTTGCCCTAGGAGTTGTCCGGCTAGGCTGTGAGTTTATGCGATGGAAGGGATGGATGGTGGATGGCTTGGTTGGGAGGGGAACAAAGTTTGCACTTTGTTTGATGCGTCCATGGTAAGTGTTTTTAGAGAACGGAGGGAGGGAGGGAGGGAGGGAAGAAGGCAGTTTGTGCTGTGTAGTGGTACGAGTTATTCTTTTTTTTTTTTTTTTTTTTGTCAAACTCGTAATCGCTCACTCAGCTCTCGCGGCGTTTTCTTTTCTTTCTTGCGTGCTACTCGGAGAGTGCGGGTATGTTGTGCACTATCTCCGTCAGCCCTGTAAATCTCTCCGGGTTTAAGACAAGAGCTCCTGGCGTTTTCCTGACCCGACACAGTTGTGGGATTTTATTAGTACTGTGCTTGTACGAGTACCGTACTGGTAGCCCTCCTCAGGCTGTGTTGTTGTTGGATGGATCTCCTCAAGTTAACCGATATTCGCAAATTCTGTTATAACTTGTACGAACTAAGCCTATCCTAGACTGAGAGGCTGATTTCCAACTAAGTTGGTCGCGGATCTCTAAGGGGTTTTACGGTAATACTTAGTAGCGCTAGGATAGGACTAGTACCGAACGAGTACTTTTCAACTTCACCAGTACGGTACAAGTACTTTTTTACCTACTGCACGTATTATACTTACCATAGCCTAGCCAAGCTGCCTACTATGGATATTATATTATATTATATGATATGATATGATATGATATGGTAGGTTACTACTGTGTGCTAACTTAGTAGACGAGTCCTGTGAAGAAACATGTCGGAGCGTAATTGGGCGTTGTTATGAAGTTCAAGTTTGGTTCGCAACTCTCTTTCTTTTCTTTCTTTTCTTTCTTTCTTTTCTTTCTTTCTTTCTTTCTTTCTTTCTTTCTTCTCTTCCCGGTCGTATAAGATGGGAGGAAGGCCGGTCGGCCGATCTAGAGGTGGGTCATTGTGGAATCCGATGGGTAGTATGAGTCCTGATTAACCTGGGAGGTGTATGGTAGGTCATATTGGGATGGACTACGGCAGTGGATGAATGGATGGATGGATGGGGGGGATTGCTTAATTGTGGATTGGTTTATTATTATTGATTTTTATTTTTATTTTGAGTGAGCTTTTTTGGTCTTGTGCTGTGAAGTTTCTGAGTAGAAAGTCTACAAATTCCTCCTTTTCAAGGCTTCGGATTAAATTCGCATCGTGATCGCTTTCCTTCCCTTTCACTTTCTATTTTTGAACCGATAGATGGATAGATAGATACGGTATGCTAGGATGGGACAGGAAACCCTACCGTACCGGCTAGTCGATACCTTTCATGGATATTTAGACGAATTATTAAGGAATCCTGTTTTTTTTTTGCCTATTGAGGCGGCTGTGTGTCAATTGATTACGCCGCCGCCGGAGTCCGGGGAAGAAAGGGTGGGGCTTTTTGTCATGAAGTTTTGCATTAAAGTTATTTGGGGCTGTCAAAATGGCGTTCCTCGACTGCGGCGATGACCTCCCTCCCCTCCCTCCCCTGCCTCCCCACGTCTGGCCACGAGCTGAAAATGCGGGGGATACCATTGTCTGACTCGAAGAAAAAAAGAAGCCGTGTCTACCTAGCGACGGTGGGGAGGCGAGGACGAAGGAAAGGCCCCGATGCGGCAGTGGACTCGGCGATTATGGGCTCTCACGGTAAATCATCATCGCCGTTATGATGGAAATTTATGCTAGACACGATCGTGAAGTTTTTTGATGGAGTGAGCTAAACCGGGATGGAAGAGGTACGGTAGAATAAGGGAATTACCATAATAGTAATAACTTTTTATGATAGGTTCCTTTTTTATTTTACTCGGAGGTGGAAGAGGGTGGGATGCTTGTACCAAAGCGAGTAGAACGGAACGGACCTCTGAACGACCTCTCTCAAACCAAGGCAACCATTTCTCTCCTACGAGTGGTGATACTGGTGAATGTCACGATATCGATATGGTGGTTGCACAGCATATAATAAATCTCACCCACCACTACCATTACAACCACCACCACCTCGAGAATTACCATGGGTGGAAGCGTTTCTACGTGTGTGCGTGCGTGTGTGTGTGTCTGTCCAGGAACAGGGACAAACATAGGTGTGGAGAGAATGCCCGCTACCGGTAACTAGGCTGAAGAAATCCAACTGGTTTATACCTTATCCTAGCCCAAACAACACCCGTGAAACACATTTTTCCTTTTCGTTGCCCTATCGGCGGTTTGCCCACTATGCTCGATGCTGGAGGCCCTGTTCACGGCCAGTAATAGACACTGGGTATTTGAGTCGTGTGGGTGAATGTGTGTGGGTGGATTTGGCCATTGATGTCGGGAGGGGGGTGTGGAGTGGGAGGCATTGCTGGGCTTTTTAGCACCATACAACTACCGGTACTGTATCGCAGTTAGACTGCGGTACCAAGTGAAAAATACGGTATAAACTGCTGGCATCTTGCTCCTCCAGTTCCCTCTCTCCTACCCCTTTTCCTCCTTCGCCTTCCTCATTTCCGCCTTGCATTCCTTCCCTCCCCTCCCGTTCCTCTCAAATCATCGGTTCTCTGACCATTCAAGAGAGGAGAATCCCTCAGATTAGCATTCACTCGCCTTATCCCACACCATTCCTCCTCTAGCGAGGATAGCTTTTGCAGATCTCCAATCCTTATCGATAGGGATCAGGCGTCCGATTGCCCCTTTGCTATTTATTATTATTGTTGTTATTATTATCACTATAATTTTCACTATAATTTTCCCTAGCCTTATCCTCATTTAAGACTACAGAAATGGCATTCTCCCGTCCCCATACATCGCATGGCAGGCCCGGGCAATTCCAAGACGGCCCCGACCCAAAACTCCAATTCGACCTCTCTGCATTCGACCCAGAGGGCGAATTCCACCACCATGTTTCCGGTCCCCATGGAGAATTCAACGATAGATCGCGAGGGCAGGACTTCCGCCCGCAGATTCACCAGGACAACCCACCCCGTCACAACTCCATACCAAACTCCTCACTGCAGCGGCGGGCCTCTGTCGGAAGGGCTATGCACCCGGAAGCCTTTCAGGGTATGCCAGGAACCTTCCCGGGAGATGGTTTCGGCGGTGGTGGTGGGGATGGTCGCGGGAGACCGGTAGTCATTCAGCATGGACACCTGCCAGAGAGGCGATATGTTAGCTTCCAGAAGAAGCCTAGCAAGTTCTGGGAGAAGGGACTAACAGTGTATCATCACGTTATCATAGAGATCAGCCCCGAGGATGCGGAAAGGCGGATTCGAAGACATGAGGAGCCCGGGAAGGGACTATCAGCTGTTTTTAACAGCTTAGCGTTTCACCAGCAGCAACACATCGGAAAGCGGAAGGAGGAGCTGAACAACGCAGAGGGGGATTCAGGATGGCGTTGGGTCACCTCCGCCGTTGGTAAGGAAAAGCCGGAAAAGCCGAATGCTGCAAAGACATTCTGGGCAATCTACTCGCGTTTACCAAAAATTCGGAAGGGTTCCCAGCGCCACCATCGACACAGCATCGGCGGCCCACAGCCCCAAATGCCGCACGGGGAACCGAGAGGACGCCCCGGCCCCCAACAGCGCCAACGCCAAGCCCCCGACTCATTCAAAGTCCAGCCAGTACAGATTCCACCACCTCCCCGCCCCAGTGACTTCCCGGGCACAGACCTACCCTCCCCACCAGGCGCATTCCCGCAACATCTATACGGAGAAGAGGAGCCATTTGGGCCGGGGAATTTTCCAGCGTCTGAGCCTCCGAGAGTAACTCCGCGACCTAATCCGAATTTTGATTACAATGATGGACCCAGAATTAGAGAGGTTGAACCGCCGATCCCTGGCTCGTTCCCGCAGTATCAAGACCATCAGCAGCACTACCAGCAGCAACAGCAGGGAAGGGAACCTCTCCAGAGATCAACCATAAGGAACCAGTTGCCGCAGGGGACCTTTGGCGCGGCAGATCCTTATTCGAACGCTCCTGGGAATAGGTCTTCTATGCCTGCTATGCCTGGCAGTATGGGAGGTGGTATGGGTGGCGGTATGGGTGGTGGTATGGGTGGTGGTATGGGTGGTGGTATGGGTGGTGGTACGGGTGGTGGCATGGGTGGTGGCATGGATGGCATGTCTAATGGAATGCCAGGTGGGATGCCGGGTGGGATGCCGGGTGGGACGCCGGGTGGGATGCCGAGTGGGATGCCGAGTGGGATGCCAGGTGGGATGCCAGGAGGTGTGCCAGGAGGTGTGCCCGGCGGTATGCCCAATGGCCTCCGCAATGACCACACCCTACGTGATGCAGACTTCCGTGACCCCCGAGACCGCGACTCCCGCCTACCCTCCGGACAAATGCCCCGTTACGACCCAGGCATGAACCCCCACCACTCAAACTCACACCATCAAGGACCCCCCTCCTCCCAACCCCGCCGCCGCAACACCAGTCTCACCCGCTCCCCTGACCACCTCTATAACGAACCCGAATCCTTCTCCACTTATCGAGAAACCCGCCACCCAGACTCTCACCACCGCCCAACAACCAGCGGCGGCCCTCGCCGCGTCCGCGCCGCTACAAACCCAAACCACGCAACAACGGACTTTGCAGACTGGGATCTCGACAAAATGCGCCGCACAGACAGGTGGGTTGAGTCTTCAGCTAGCGGCAGCAGCGGTGTAGGCTCCCTAACTGGCAGCTTAGACAGCTTCTCAGGCGCTAACGGCGACTACGTCCTCAACCCACCACCTCCCGCCCGCCCCCGTAGCCCATCAATCTACGATGAGCGCGAGCGCGGCCGGGAATACCATTCTTCAAACCATCACTCGCTCCCCCGTAGCCGAAGCGTGAGAGAATCCCGTCGATATAGTAGTCACAATCCCGAACCCCTGGCGATAGAATGCGGATACGCTATCGCAGGCCAAGGTGGCGTTGCTGGGGGAGGGCCAAGGTACAGGACCATGTATCGCGACCAGGGTAATCGTCAGTTTAGAAGAAGTATGAGCCGGAGGCGGAGTGGGTACTTTAATCCTAAGGATGAGTATGAGTATGAGAGCGCAGACGAGATTGGCAATGGGATGAGGGATCTTAGGATTGGTGGCGGGCGAGAGGGACCTGGAAGGCCGCCGAAGTATACGACGTATAGGGGGGGGTTGGTAACGTATATATGATAATTAGTCGTTTCATTTTATTCGGATGTTTATTTTATCTTGTTTGGCAGGACTTTTTTTTCTTTCTTTTTCATTTTTTCATGTTTCATACTTCTTCCGCTTCTCCTGAAATATATCTATCTTTCTTTCTTTCTTTCTTTCTTTCTTTCTTTCCCTCTTCTTTTCTCTTCTGTTGTCCCTCCCAATCCGCGCACACAATCTTTTCATCTAGTATATATACGATCTGTACTTTTCTATTTTCTATTCTATTGAATCATAGGGATGCCATAAGCAACGGGAAATGGGAGTAAAAAAAAAAAAAAAAATCAAAGCATTTTTTCCTTCCTTCCTTCCTTTCTTCCCCCTCCTCCTCTTCACAAGTGAGCACTTTATTTCAATTGGACATTACCAGTATCCCCCATCATTGGCCCATCATCATCACCGCATTGCAGGCCGTGTCTTGGATTGGACAAAAGTATGCCGCGATAGCAGATAATAATTTGAACATATCATATACTAATTATAACGATTTTCAAAAAGTGAGACGAGGGAAAAAAATAAAAATATCTACTATACTCAAGTACGATACGAGCAACTGACTGACTGACAAGACAAGACAAGCCAAGGTCATCCACATCCACATCTTAACATCACATCGCATCCATTTCATTTCATCCCGAGAGTTAATCGCGCTTTGTAATAGGTGGGTAGGTAGGCACTAGATATGTATAATAGGTAGCTGACTTACGCGGCCAGCCAGCACGCGTAGAGTGAGGTAAATACTGGTACTGGTCGAAGGGAAAATAATAATAACAATGGGAAAAGCGATGGTATGATATGATATTCAGCGGTAGTAAATAAATAACTTGGGTGTGTGATAATATTATAACAATATTATACCATCTAAAGTAGTTATTAATTTTATTCATTCATGGGAGGTGGGCATTTACTACTAGTACTACTACTACTGCTACTGCTACTGCTACTGCTACTGCTACTGCTACTGCTACTGCTACAATGCGGTATCATACTCACGACAATATTCACCAGTCGGAATGAAAAAAAGTCACAACCGGGGTCCGAAATACCGTATGCTATGATAAATTATGATACCGCTAAGTTTGGATCTGTGCTTTGTTCCCTTTTTTTTTTTTAATTATTAAGGAAGCGACTTGAACTCACAAGTTGACAGAGATTCCTTTAGGCTGTCATCATCCTTCTCGTACCATATAGCGGTAAGCGTTGTTTAATTCTGAGTGAGGGCGTGCGGCTATGGTTTAACTTAAAGATGATCTGTCCTTGTCAAGTGCTGGGACCATACGGTACTCGTGGAGGGTAGGAGGGTGGTCACTGGTCAGCGAGTGATACACTGTGATCTGATTGGCTAGAACGCCACCACTATCACCACCAGTAAAATTTGCTGCGAAAAAAAGTGATATTGTTTGTTTGTTTTGTTTTTTTTTGAAAATAAATAAATACCAGTGGTACAGATTAAAAACACGACACACATTCGCTCCTCTATCCCATCAACCCGCAATTCCCCCAATTCGCCACACCTTTACCCATCCCTCCAGCCCACTTGCAAATCCGACCGTGCCAGGATTTCAAGATATGCCATTCGGCTTCGCTGTCGCGGTGGCAGCGGCACCGTTCCGGCTCTTGATGTGTAGGCCTATAGGGTCGTCGAAACGAGAGACACGCTTTGGGGGGATGACGACTTCGTCGAGTTTGCGCGTGGTTTGGGGCTTTGGTGGAAGGGAGGCGGTGGTAGGGGGGAGAGGGGGAGGGCGGTTTAGGGGTGATGCGGTTCTGTGGCTGGGGATGTAACGGTCGTAGTCTCGTGGAAGATTGTGGGTAAGGTCTCTGTCTCTGTCTCTGTTTCTTTCGTGGTCTCGGTCTCTGCCTCGATCTCTGTCTCTGTCTCGGTCCCTTTCTCTGTCTCTTTCTCTGTCACGATCCCGTTCCCTGTCTCGCTCGCGGTCCCTCTCCCTCTCCCTTTCCCTATCGCGGTCTCGTTCCCTCTCCCTCTCCCTCTCCTTATCCCGCTCCCTCTCCCTCTCCCTCTCCCTCTCCCTCTCCCTCTCCCTCTCCCTCTCCCTCTCCA
>Ga0307507_10004274_pt1 | contig 25748 bp, 41 predicted proteins | sample 7_EM_MG_FD_207223 | JGI IMG/M metagenome (GOLD analysis project Ga0307507, IMG submission 207223) | Populus trichocarpa ectomycorrhiza microbial communities from riparian zone in the Pacific Northwest, United States - 7_EM | ecosystem: Host-associated > Plants > Roots > Unclassified | place...
CTGTTGCAGCGGTCCTTCACCATGTTAGACTGAGAATTGGACCTTCTTGGAACATAGATCGTGTCATAGATTGGGGTGCTGGAACAGGAAGTGGACTTTGGTATATCTCATTACTTTAAAAACATTGGAATTAGCTGAATTATCTCAGGGCCTCGTTGTACACTCTTCAAGAAAACCCCGATGGTGAAAATGAGTCTCGTGTTTCGACTTCTTCCATCAAGTCGTACCTTGCTATCGACAAGCGTGAAGGCCTCGTCGGTATCGGAAAGAGGCTCGTGAATCGTATGCAAATTTTCTATTTGACCAACCAGTATTGAATGCTGCACTAGACATTTCTACTGAAAACCTTGATATACGTTGGCAGAAGTGTTTCAGAGAAGAAGACAAATTGCTTCAAGAAGAGGCTGAAAAGACAGTTGCTCTTTCTGCTTTCATGCTCACCACGTTGCCTAGTCCAATCGCCCAAAGAGCGATGGTAGAAGAAATGTGGGCCAGTGGTGCTCATACTCTCATCCTCATCGACCATGATACGACAGAAGGGTTCAAGGCTATTGCTCATGCCAGAGAACATATCCTCGAGATGAGCAGATTAGAGACTGAGGATTCCGAAATTAATTCCAGTGGTTGTCATGTGCTTGCCCCTGTGAGTTTTGGTGAAGAAGGCTGCGAATTTAAAAACTAATAGTAGTAACAAAGTGTCCTCATGATCGAGCGTGTCCTCTGTTCCGTTTCGGGGGGACACCACTCATCTGCGGATTTTCGCAACGATTACAGCGACCAACTTTTCTCCGACGTACCAAACATTCAGGAGTCGGCCACGAAGACATTTACTATTCCTATGTCGTTTTTCGACGGGGACCTCGTCCTGACCCTGTCAATACCAGTGTCGGCAGAATAGGTGGGATTGGAAGGCAACTTCTGGAGAAGGCGAAGCATGATTTACCCCCAAAAGTGCTTGAAATTCATGACGAAGGCAAACCAACTTCCTCGATCCCCATCTCCCAGGAATTGCCTGCAGCCAATCCAGACACATTCGACTTGACAGGTTCGGAACTTCAAGCTCAACTGCGAAAGGAGGCATACCGATGGCCTCGGTTGGTGTTTCCTCCTCTAAAGAAAAGCGGGCATATCATTTTGGATTCGTGCACTGCGGATGGTATTTGAGACATATATTTTGTGTGCGATAATATACTTACGATTTCTTGCAGGCAAAATCATGAGGATGACCATACCAAAGTCACAAGGGAAACAGCCATATTATGATGCAAGAAAGTCCAGCTGGGGCGACATTTTTCCACACCCCCCTAAAAATACACCGCAGGAGCGCCACCAACCTGTATCTCGGAAAGACAGTGAATCTGCGCCTTCTGGGGACGATATCGGGAAACGAAAGGAACTCCACAGGAGAAGGGAGCGTGCAAGTTACCCTGGTCTAGCTGAAAATCTAAAGGAAAGGACAAAGCTTTCAAAAAAGGATTATGCCAGGATTCGCCATGCCAAGGTTTGGCATGACATGTCGGATCGGTGATTGCTTAGACCTCTGCAGCGATTGAATATTGACTACTTATTGTAAATTTATTAACTACTTATTCTAATGCCATTCTAGAGATCTGCTATCCGAATTCCCGGCCCTTGCCTCGAGCTTAGAATCACTTTGCTTATTGGTGTCACTGAAATAAAGTAAGTATATGGTGTGACCACTGGTGGAAACAATGCTGACCGGGACGAGAACCTCCTGAAGCCTTCACCTTGCGCTCTGAGGAATCAAGGTTCTTCGCATTGCCAGTGGCCCGTTTGACAGAATCCATAAACGCACGAACGTTAGTCTCAACATCAGTAATTGGAAATGACATCTAGCAAACCATGAGGAGTGACCTTCCACATAATAAAGACCCATACCTGAGCAATTGGGGTTCGAATATTTCCTGCTCTGTCGGCTCTCCACTCGCTTGTTCCGCGTAGACGTTGTATGTAGCCTGCAATATCTTCTGTCACTGTGCCACGGCGTTCGGAAGGCATAAGGCCGAGTGGACCAAGGAAACGACCGAGTTTTGGGGTGATGGTTCTGATAAGTTGAGGTGTGCAGAGAATAGTCGTGGCTCGATGGCGGTTGTTGAGGATCTACATGAATAAAAGTCAGTAAGGGTAAGGGTATAGGTTTTCCAAAGTCATACGCCTTCAACCAGCTCGGGTCCTCCGACGATATGCGCACCGGCTTTCTTTGCTTCATCTGCCGATCTACCTTCGGCAAAAACGAGAATTTTGTCCTCTGCTCTGGGTTTGGCTTCTCTCGGTAGGTTTACACGCCCTCTCGGGACTGCTGTCCCATTGCCAATTTCAGTTTTGATGACAAGTTCATAGAGCGAGTTTGGGGAAGCAACTTCCACAGCCTGAATGTTGTTGGAATGAATTGCCGGCAATTAGAAGTTTGTTCATACTCACACGTAAAATACCAATGGCCTCCTTGAGAGGTAGCTTGAGGAGGCGCGCGTCTGACTTTGCGGCGAGTGCAGCCCTCCTGCGAGCCTTTGCTGCCAGCGCCTTCTTGGAAGGTGTTCTGATTTTTGACTCGGGTTTCCGATTAATGCCTAGAGCAGCAGTGGTGCTAAACATGGTTGGAAATATGTTTTTCTGATAAATGCCAGGCCATTGTCTGCATCTCGGAATGAAAAGACTGAACATTAGAAAGAGTGTGCTGAGCAACCGTGGGAGATTCAGGATTGCTCCCAGCCATGTCCACAACAGTAGTCTGTTCGACCCGACCTAGGGTGCAACTCAAGGTTCTCCATGCCACAGCAAGGGCATACGCCTCTCCCAGTGACCAAGCTGGTGATCCAAAACAGCAAATTATTAGACGCGCCCTGTACCCGAGTAACCTTCGAAGTCAGTCGACTCCTACTGGAACCTGGCGTCCTGACGTAGGACGCGCACTCCAACGCGCTATTCCCTCTAAACAAGCTCACGAGACGATTGAACGTGCATGGCTCCTGCACCAACGACAGCTCCGGCAGAAGAGGGAGGCAGAGATGGGGAGGAAATTTGAGTCCATGAAGAAGGCTATGGATGTTCTGCGGCAGGCTGACCCCCGTTTATACATGGAGGCGAACAAGAAGGATGACCCGCGAGTGCGGACGCCAGAGGAGGTACAGATGCTGAAGACTATGAGGGCCTCTGAGATTCGTGCCATGGAATCTCGGATTCGTGGGCTCTTCCCTCGCGAACTACGCCTTCCAGTCGATACCCCATCGAGAACAGGATGGAAGTATGAGTGGAAAGCCTTCAAAAGACCCATATAATAAATGTGTGTCCCGTTGCCAATGGATTGGTTCATATACTTACCAAGGTTCTAGGTTTCTCTTTCCAACGTTTTGAATAATTTGGTAGTATTAATGCACAGTTGAACATAAACAAATCTACCAGCTTTCGCCAACTAGGAGGGTATCCTGTCGATTCGAAACGCTGGCCGTTTTCCCAATTACAGCACCATGTACCGCCTCCAGGGTTTCAGCCCATTTTCCAAGTGCTGCATACCTCTTCTTTTCCAAACTTTGCCTGAAAATCTTACATGAAAAGGTTGTGACGGAAAAGCAGAATCACTGACTTTTTGTCCAACTCCAATCGCATCCCAACTTGGTCAATCTTACCCTCGACTTTGCCCTCCAGAATTAGTCCGATGAGAAGCTCTTCAACTTCTACACTATCAACATTTAGTTGCTAAACACAAGGCTTTAATCGTGGAATACATAGGGAAGTGTCAAAGAAGCTGACCTTGGCCAGGAAAGATAACTCCAGTCGAGTGTACGGTTTGATCAGGTCTATCAAATATTGGGTACGCAAACTGCGAAGCAATTCACCAATGTATGACCGAATAAAATTGTCATCCATAATAGTTGTTCGGTTGTCTGGTTCATTTGTCAGCGAGATTGTCTATGTATGAGGAGACACTTGCCTTTCAGAATTTTCTCAGCGGTGTGTACCTCTCGACGTTGATACGCGTCTACCAGATCGGTCATGGCCTTTATCTGGGGGTCGTTCTTATACCTTACAGGAGCTATTATGATCATTGTTTATCCACTGGAGAGAACTGGCCTTACGGTTTCGTTTCCTGGCTGTCAAATGGATTGACCTCACTGCCAGTAAGCATGTTCGCCAGGACCAGATATTTCAACACTTGGATTCTTTGCGGAGATCCTGCTTCATCATAGTTGCGGAAAGACTCGAAGAAATCTTCGCTAGCTCGATTCCATTGTCCTAGTTAATGTCTGAGAACACAAATAAAAGTGGGGCAGCCATTACTGACTTTCACCCATCCACATTTTACCGCCGCATTCCTTAATGACACCCATTATCCTAGGATGAGGAATGGCCGATCGTACGGCGTTACTGGCATTGTATATTTCCTGGGTGGTGTCAGTGCGCATATTAATATTTAGTACCTTAATAAACAACCTTGAGTTTCTTGAAATTCCTTGTTTCATTGTACATCTGTATTTCCAGGGCGTATATTTCTAAGAGTTGCGTTCCACGCTGAGACTGGTCATCATCGTCCGTGGTACCAGTGGCGGCATGCAGCTCGCGAATAAGCTACATATGAATTGTTAGTGCTGAAACTGCAGGGAGGGAAAAAGAATTGACTTTGGCAAGCCGTGTGTACTCTTGACGGTCGAGCCATAGCTTAGCCAGTTTGAGATTTGTTTTCACTGACAATCGTTCATTCTTGGCTTCTTGTAATGCCTTTCTGGTTGCTTGATAGAACTTCTCTAGGATTTCGACTTCAACATGACCTCCTTTCCCGCCGCCAACATAATCCAAGATGCCATTGATCGTCTTTTCGGAATAATTTCTTGTCACAGCTGATTTCGTATACGTCAGCAGCTCTGTGTAGGTCTTTAATGCGTCATTCGGTCGATGCAATACAAGGAAGTTCAATTTTGTCATCTGCTTGAGAGCTTTAAATCCCCTAAATCGAACCATATTCTTCAATTCTACTCAAACACACTGAAAAGAACACACCAATCGCCTTTTTCTGCCTCTTGTGTAATAATTGCCCGAAACTCTTTCAATGCGTCTTCTGGATTGTCCTCTTTCTTGCCTGTACGAAGGTTCTAAGTGTGGTTTTAGACAAAAGAGAAGGACAATGTTACCTTTCGCACTATAATACATATTTTCGACATCAACATTCTCCTCCTCCTCCTGATCATCATTACCGGACGAGTAATCGAATCCATAGTCCTAAGTAAAGTGAGAAGCAAATCTTTACGTCGACAAGGACAAATATTCGCACATCGCCTTCGCTTCCTTGCATGTAATCGGCATCATCGTCATCCATTGTGGATTTTCACGACAGTGAGACAGAACGACTGCTAGAAGAATCGACACCGTTTGATCTGATGTGACAGACTCAAAGTGTGACTTTAGCTTGGTGACGTCAGTCACCACCATGGGTGTACAGCACTCGCCTGATAGTCGATATGGAATCTCCTTCATCTCCCACACTTGGTTCTACGAGCACCCAACCTTCGCGCTCTAGGAGCAGTACGAAACTGGCTGATTCCGATGTCAAGAGTCTCACATCTTTCAACCCATTCTCTGAAGAAGATGAACACGACCATTCTTCGTATACTCTCGTTTCATCCCTATTTTCCCGAATGAGGAACACTATTGCTGCACCTCTAGCCTCTGCAGTCTCTGTTTCTTCTAGTGCAGCATCACCCAACAATGCGGCTTCAAGTTCCACAGTAACTGATGCTCGACGCCCTTCAAATTCGACAATACCTTCTGGAGCATCCAACTCCACGACTAGGACTTCAGGTTCTGATAGACCCAATCCATTATTCACAGCACCTGCTTCTACAGCTCCCCCTCTTATGTCCTTAACCCCGGCCCAATCAGAACTGCCTACATACGCCGCCGAGTTAGACACACCAGTATCTCATAGACAATACCCAGTGGGTCTGGACGGCCCAGAATATGGTACATCAATACCCGGCTTCCCGATACCAGATGACGCGCGCAGTATTAAGACATCCACGAGTCTTCATCGGACTTCTAATTCAGTATCAAAAGTAATGAGACGTTTACGAGGAGAGGGTAGGTGAATCGGCTATTTCGTGTAAAATTTCCATTCATACGTGTTACAGGTTTGTCCCGAGATTATTGGATGGACGATGAGAACTGTAGGGAGTGTTACGATTGTAAGAGTGTATTCACGGCATGGAGGCGCAAGCACCATTGCCGTATATGCGGTAACTTTATTTTCAGTCTTGGAGATGCAAATACTAATTATGATTCAGGTCAAATATTCTGCTCTCGATGTGCTTCCAACATTATCAAAGGGGCCAGGTTTGGAGCTGAAGGGATGATTCGTACATGTAACTTTTGTCTTGAGGGGAAAGGCGAAGAAGACGATGATGATGACCGTCGCTCAATCATTTCGTCTTCCACGACATTTCCTGCCCATCAACTTGGACTCGATTCATTCCGTCAATCGCCTTTTACTGCATCTCAATTCTTCGGAAAGGCAGACGAGCCATTTAATTTATACTCTATAACGGAAACTCGAAGACCTTTCTTCGGTACGGACGAAGGTTTTTCACGTCCAGAGACACCCTCGCAGATTCGAGAAGGAGCAATTGGTTTGTGGGATTCGGTGCGGGTCAACCCGGCCCCATTCCGCCGCACATTACTGGACGAAGAAAAAGATCCCTCAGTGCCACCTTCAGCCTTGTGTAATTCAGAACCTTCCCCTGGAGCATCCGATGCTATGATTAAGATCGAATTCCCTACCACCAAGCCTGTTTCCATCGACACTTCGACGAGCTATATTCAATTTCCGATCGGCTCTCCTGACCACCTAACAAGCCCAACTAGAATGCTCAGTAGGTCTAGAGCCCCCAATACACCATACGGAGATTTCGAGGTCGCGACACCTTTCATACGAAGTAGAGTGCATAGTAAATTGGATCCTACCTTCGAGGCAGAGCCCGGCTGGCGGACTCGGCGAGAAAGTACCGCGTCCGTTATATATCTTTTGAATTTGATTTATTTTTTTCACTGATGGCCATTGTAGCTATGCACAAGAGCTCAATCTCGCGTCTATGCTCCATCTCAAGATTATGCTTCGCCAAATGTTGACTCTCGAGAACATTCCAAACATCAAAGAGTGGGAGGAGACTTTGTTGGGTTTGGCACTTCGCATTGCTCGAGAAATGACCTTCACAGCATCCCCTCACCGGCAAGGCCAAGATATGGATGTTCGACGGTATGTCAAGATCAAGAAAATCCCGGGTGGAACGCCAAAGGATTCTGAGTACGTGGCCGGCGTCGTTATCACGAAGAATGTCGCACACAAGCAAATGTCGCGATTACAAGTCAATCCCCGAGTCATGCTTGTAACGTTTCCACTGGAGTTCTCCCGAGTCGAAGGACAATACATGCATTTTGGCCAAATCGTACGACAAGAAAAAGAATATCTTGGAAATCTTGCCAGTCGCATTGCGGCACTGCGTCCACACGTTGTCCTCGTTGAGAAATCCGTTTCCAGACTTGCCCTCGACGCGCTCGCGAAGTACAATATTGCTGTTGCACGCGGTGTCAAGCCTTCTGCTATTCAAACGATTGCGAGAATGACGCAAGGCGACGTCTTTTCTTCAATGGATAGGCTAGCTTTGGAACCTCGTCTCGGACATTGTTCAAGATATTGCATCCAGACATACGACCATCCCCTAATCCCTGGTCGCCGAAAAACGTACATGAGGTTTGAAGGATGCAGTCGTGATTTAGGTTGCACTCTCGTACTTCGTGGAGGTGATCCAGATACCTTGAGGCGCATCAAAAAAGTAACTCGTTTTCTGGCATTCGTGGTTCGAAATCTCAAGCTGGAAACACATCTTTGGAAGGATTCAGTGATTAGTTTACCTTCTTTCAACCCTCTAGCGGTGCCACCTTCTCTATGCCAGCAATTTGGGTTAATGATTGCACCTCTTGCGATTTCTGTTAGCTTTTCAGCTAGTCGACTGTTTGGCCCAGATACCAAAGACCCTGGGCCAGCACTCATACAAGATGGAGATGAACATGAAGACTTGTCCAACGAAGAGGCGGATCAACTTCGGCTTACTCGGAGGATCGAAGTATCACTAGAACCCTACCTCAAGACATTCATTTCTGTGTCAGCCACTCTTCGTTTCCATCCTCCCTATCCTATTCGCCGTATGAAGGAACTGGACAACATGCTTCTCCAGGCAAAGAGGGCCTGGGAAGATGAAATTGTTCAGCGAGAAGAGCACATCCAATCAATGCACAAGCGTGAAGAAACAATAACCCCCAAAACAGTGCCCGAGTCTTCTCCATCACCTGGGTCGACTCAGACTAATGAGCGAGATGAAATCGTCGCACAAATAGATGCTCTGCTGGTCAACAATACCTTTCCTCTGCCTCTGACCGACGGGTTACCGTCTCCCAACGTGTCCGACGACGGGTCTTCCTATTTTACCCTTAACCAAGGTCCCCACAAGGTCACACCACTAAATGTGCTTGCCCCCCCCATTGAGCCAGAAAGCCTCAAAACTTCTGGTGATGTCTATCAGCAAAGCCATTACACCCTCTTGAAATGGGAACACGACGAGTTCCGTCGTATATGGGAGTGGTATCTTCGAAAAAATTCGGATGACTTCGTTGTGGAGAAGTACCAATGCCTCCACCTTCAAGAGTGCACGGTTTTGGGGCCAGATTTCTTGAACCAGCAACCCTGCATTCCACCGCGCTTGCGATACATCAAGTTCTATGGTGAAAACGACATGACTCTTGGTCAATTTATCGAGAAATCTATTAACGAGTACATTGTACAGTATCTGGACCCTAAAGTCGTTTGCACGGGAAAAGGTTGCGAGCAACCCCTTTTCCGACATGGCAAGGTTTTTACGCATAATGAGACAAAACTCTTCGTCGCAGTCGAGAAATGGGAGGGCCAGATTGTTGGCCTGACCGGTTTCTATCCAGCCCCAGAGCTTGTGACGACTTGGGGTGCTTGCCGTGTATGTGGGTCAGCTACACCCTTCATTCCGGTTTCGGAGGAAATGCAAAGGTATTCCTTTGCGAAGTTTTTGGAACTCCATTTTTATCCTGCCGACGTATTATTGGTTCAAGGTGCAGGGTGCCAACACAATATCTACGAACATCATGTCCGGTATTTTGCTTTCAAGGGCATGACACTTCGCTTTCAGACGGAGCCCATCCAATGTCACGAATTCGTTTTCCCTCCCTTCCGTATTCGAGTTCGACCAGAGGCTCAACTTGAAATCAAGAATGCAGAGTTCGAGCGACTATTCTATCGAAATCTTCTTTGGTATACAGGTCTCATTGATGACTTGAAACTCATTAGCATAGAGGCAGCGACTGGGGACGAAGACGCCGATGCACTTCTATTAGCTGACATCAACGCTCTTATCGCAAGAGCAGAATTAGAGAGGGAGGACATCAGCCGCTTAATCAACCAAGTATATCGGGAATCTGCGCCTACAGACACTCTTGCTTTAAATCAGGTCCACGCCTACAGGCAGGACAAGATCGTGGGGTGGCAGCAAGATTTTGACAGGTTACCCAAGCCACGTCCTTTGCAGCTGTCCGCAAATAGGGACAGTAAGCGAACTTCAGCATTTGGATCGGTTCGACAAATGTGGCCTCGGCGATATGATTTGCTTGATACACGTCACCTTCCTTCTGCAAGTGTCTCTGAAACCGAAGAAACCCATGCCAAAGCTGGCAGAACCCTCACAGGGGATTCCTTTACTTCCTCTGAAACGTCCGAACCAGAGACTGGTCCCGAGAAAGACGAAATAAAGAAAAAAGATGAAAATCTCTTAGAAAACGCTGCCTCTTCAGTCAAAGTTGGGACACCAGAAGCGACCAGCGAAGATCAACTCACCAGTGCAGATCAACCAAGGTCAGATCCAGACAGTGATTCGACGATCAGTGCCGTGCGAGAGGACGTGTTACGTGAGGAGTCGATACCAGCATCTTCGGTATGCCTTTTCATTTCACAACATCTTGGGCTCAGTACTTCTTTGTTAGGAAATTGTACGCAATGTGCCACGTAAATCTCGTCTGCCAAGAGGCACAGCACATAATATGACAGTGGCAGAACTTGTCAAAAAGTACCAAGATTACCTACCTGCTCAGGGTGTTCATGACTTAGCACACACGGCACTGTCACCTCGTACTGTGGTTTCGGAAAGCGAACAAGAGTACCCTCCTCACATTACATTGCGATCCGGCATGGGCCGCACTCGAACCCGACACCGCCTTCCACTCCGTAAACCCTCGACATCTGATTTTGAGCAAGGTTATGCTGCCAATGTGGCTCCACGTTATGTTAGCCGCCGAAAATCTGGCAACCATTCGAACGTTAGCCGCATCCCCGTGCCAGTTGCAGCAGCACCAGAGTCGCACGAATCATCACGATTGCCATCACCAGAAAAGCGTCCTCATATCTCGAGAGATAGCCACCTGAGTCGACCTTCGTCTCCTTACGCGGATAGGTCTGTCCCCCCGAGCCTGAAATCAACCAAGCAACGTTTTGGAATCAGCCGATCTAGAGATAAACCCTCATCCCGGACCCCTATTACCCCAGGGAAAGCAACATTCCGACGACCTGCGACGGGTACTGGAAATAAAGTCTCCACTATTGCTAGACATTATGAACGTCTGGGACGGGAAGCTGAACGCTCTCGAAGTAGATATGCTGTGATTCGATCAAAGCCAGCTCGTCCAGTCGTTTTTGCACGCGCAAAAGTAGAGGTTCTTGACTCTGTTAAAGACGCTATTGCTGATGATTCCGAGAGTTCTGACCCTTCAAGTGAAGCTGATGATGAGGATGAGGGTAACGATGAGGAACGTCCTGCGCCACCCGTCTTACAAGAACAACAGGAACAACCTAGTTCTTCGGGTCCACCACTACAACCGCAAAATACTGTTCATGACGTTCTTCTCAACCCGCCTCACGTTTCGAGTGCTCCTGAGGCTCAAGATAACGAGGGTGTTACCCCTCTTGCACCTCCAGGACAGATCTCTCTCCCACCCTCCCCTTTTCTCAAGGCCGTCAAGGCGAAACACGATTCTCCACTCACTCCCCCGACATCTGAGATCGATAGCACGGAGAGGAACTCTATTTTGAAGGCTTTATCTGGTTTTTGGCAACAGCCGGCTCGTAGTTCCATCGAAGTTGATGATCCCATGAACGATCCGGAGCACATCTTCCGCGATTCATCTATGGTAGTCAGGTTGGACGAACCCACCTCCATAATTGCTTTGGCATTAAAGTGAGTGAAAAGGCCCTCTTCTCCACTCTATGGCTCAATATGTGCAGTTCCCCGCAATACCGCGATATGCTCGCCAAATCAAGGGCAGAAAAAAGGACTGCTCGCGAGGCGAAACTAGAAGGGGGGGAGGTATTCATGCCTGATGACCGATCTATGGCAGAGTCTACTTCCACGTGGGGCGTGGTCAATATCGACTCCGTTGACTCGGCTGATCCGACAGAGGACCTGCGAGTACCTTCTTCCAAACTTCCCTGGGCAATCAGTACGTTGCCTAATTTATCAAGGAATTGTGTCCTTGAGATTCTTTCCAGCTATTGAAAGTGGTGGTTTGACCATCAGCTGTACTGTTCTTTACCCTGAACAGTTTGATGCTCTGCGGCGTACATATGACTGCGAAAAGAGTATGGTCGAATCTTTGTCGCGTTGCCTTAAGTGGAATGCGAGTGGAGGGAAGTCAGGTTCTGCATTTCTTAAGACAAGAGGTTGGCAGTCAGTTTATAATAACATGCGGTGCTTATTCTACCATAGATGATCGGTTCATCGCCAAGGAGCTATCTAAAGCAGAGCTCCAAGCCATGGAAACCTTTGCACCCGCCTACTTCGACTACATGTCTTCCTCTGTTCACTCCGACGTGCGTTTTTGTATCTGTTGTCATGACTAGTCTGATTTCCCCGTTAGCGCCCGACCCTCTTGGCAAAAGTGTTTGGGTGCTATAAAGTGACCTTCAAAAAGATGGGCAAAGACAAAGCACCAGGGAAATCGAAATCGACGCAGATGAATTTATTGGTCATGGAGAACCTTTTCTACGATCGCCGGTTCAGCAGAGTCCGTGAATTCATTTGAACTGGACATGAAATCACTTAATACTTTTGCAGATTTACGATCTCAAAGGTTCCACCCGAAATCGACATGTCCAATCCACTGGACGAGAAAATGAAGTGCTTCTGGATGAAAATCTAGTCGAAAGTGAGCACTTGTCTACATTCGCAATTCAATTCACGTATTGGTTACAGCGGCTAATCGCAAGCCCTACTATATCCGCGAGCATTCGAAACGCATATTACGCGGGGCGTTGTGCAGCGACAGCAAATTCCTAGCGGATATTAACGTTATGGATTATTCTCTTGTCTGCGGGGTACTTCGACTACTTTCTTGCGGAAACATTGGCGCTAATTAACATATTTAGGTTGACAGCACTAAAAACGAGCTGGTCGTCGGCATTGTCGGTAAGGAGTTTTGCATTGTGGACAAAGAATATGTAAATTATTTGACCAAGATTATATTCGCACCTATACATGGGACAAGAAACTAGAAAGTTGGGTGAAAGACTTGGGAGGTGCAGGGCGTGGAGAGCCAACAATCGTCACTCCCCGTCAATACAGACAACGTTTTTTGGGTGCGATGGAACGTTACTTCTCTTTGGTCAGAATTTTCTTCGATGGCTTATTATTCTCCTTACACATGATGGGACTTTCAGGTTCCCGACAGATGGATGAAGCAAGCCGATGCTCCAGAAGAAGACCCAATTCTAGGGGACCACTGGCCAGACTGGTAGTATGCGATTGAATTCTAATACGCTTGATTGTACGGTGACAACATTATGAACATCAGATTAGCATTTACATAGTTGAATAATGTACTACCAAGTCAGCCCGTTTTGGCCCTTTTGGCTGGCTGAGGAGTTGATTGATCGCTATCTTTCCGTTTTTTGGAAAGATTGGACCTCCACTCAGAAGTAAGCCTACGGTAGAGATCGCGCATCTGCACAGCAACAAGACCGACATCTGATCCCTCCCCATTGAACGTGATGGCATTGTCTACCATGAGATCCAGATCAGCTTCAAAAGTGTCGACCGATTCATATCTGTCATTATCCAATTTTGAGCGAATCATTTTCAGGTCTCGTGCATCCTTCTTAGGAATAATCTCGTGGTACTGTGGTATGCCGAGAGCAATCGGATCGACAGGTTCGCGAAATACCCAAGACCTAATTTTCGAGATTTCTAAGTGTTACAACGATTGGAAAGAAAGACCGAGTCCTTACACTGGTTCTTTGACAAGTGTTGTCATGATGCCTTGCAGGCCACGTTTTTCCTGCCACGTCAATTTGCGCTCCATCGCTTTCGGCCATTCCTTCTTGAATACCTTCTCAACAATATTGGCACAAAGAGTGGGATAGTCCTCTGGTCGGTTAAATTTGCGACAGTTGCCAACGATAAGTCCCATGTCTCTCTTGAAATCTTCCATGGTCTCATATTGACCTCGGTCCAATTTTATAGACATCGTGCCAAGATCCATGGGGTTCTCTATCTCATCGTAGTACCTGTACTACCATTCAGCAGGACTAGAGTATGAATTCTTTTCGAACTCACGTTGGACAACCATCACGTTGGGGGTCTACTGGTTGTCTGAAAATCAGGGATTCCGGAAGTTTCAACAGAGTCTTGAGCAAGTCTTTGCATTTCTTCTCATTTATTGGCACCCCAGCCGCCTTGCGAGGCATATCGCTCTGTGCATTCTCGGAAATGATTTCCTTCTCTTTGCCTTTTGCAGAAGGAGCCGGCGAGTGGTTATTTGATGATCGCAATGTTTCGGATAGCCTCTCTTTCTTTATCTTCGTCGATGGCCGTGAGTTTGGAATCGAAGAAACAGCCTGTGGTTTGCTGGCAGAAGCACCAGGTGGAGTTGCACGTTCTTTCTTCGCAGGAGTTGCCAGTTGGAGAATTTCATCCTCATCGACGATGGTGTCTTTCTTCCTTTTGCCAGTAACTGTGTTGATAACAGATCGCTCTTTGTCAAGCTGAGCACGTTGTCTCAGCTCTTTCTCTCTCTCGATTGCAAGGACCTCCTGGAGAATGTCATGCGAACCATCGTCCACGTAAGGGGGTGGGGGTCCTGACGGCGTATTGAGCAACAAACTGGAAGGCGGCTCCGTAGCTTTCGACTTCTTGGACTTGGCTGAAGACTGAGAAGATGACCCGGCTTTATTCTGAGAACCAACCTTCAGCTTGATGACTGCGCGAGCAGGAGTGGGTTGTGGTAAAAGTGAGGGGGCAGTGGGGGGCTCCAATTTCCTGGGTTTGTAGACGATTGTTGACGATGTGGAAGATTCTACAGCAGGTTTAGGCGATGGAACAGTCAATACGCGATGAACAGCAGAGTCAATGATTGGTCTCGGCACTTCTGGAACAGGCATTGGGCGCGCTTTGTCGGCAGCTTCAAGAGTCTTGTTGATAACAGTCCATTCTGCTGACAAGTTGGTTACAGTTCGGCAGGAAGAAAAAATGAATACGGACGTTTCTCGAAGAATATTTCTAATGCAATGGCTTCGTTATGGGCGAAACTCCCAGGAACATTGTATCGCTTGGCATTTGATATCATGAGACGGAAATCCTCTTGGAATGCAAACCGGTCCTTGTACATCCCATCTCCTAATTTCGCTCCCATGGTGCAGAGATCCATGGGGTCCTTTATAACATCGAAGTAGCTACGGTGAGAGTAAATGTGAGGTCAAGAAGAGAGAGGTAGCAACACACTTTGGGGCATGGTCACGAATAGGATCGACGGGTTGCAAGAATATACGACAATGCTTATTCGACTGCAACTTCTTTAAAGCATTTCGTGAGGCCCGGAGATCATTTAATGTCATGCCACCTGACTGGGGTTTGGGTACAAGAGCGGGTTTCGCACCATTCTTGGTTGCCAAAGGTTTAGAGGCTTTCGGAGCCTTTACCTTGGCCGGGTTAGGTGTTGCAAAGGTAACGGCTCTCTTTGCGGCCACCGTAACGAGAGGCACGGCTTTAGGAGGAACCACATCAGGGGCAGGGCTCGCGGGTAATTTCAATCTCGTTGATGAGTTGAGCGTGAGGCTAGGCTTCTTGGTCAGAGGACCGCCATACTTAACGCCGCGTGCTAACTTCGGGGGCTGCACTCTGACAACAGGGAAAACAGGAGGGACCTCAGTGATCGGCGTACTTGGAATATGAATCTTGACTGAAGGTGGGGTTTCCTCAACGGGGCGGATGAGGAGGTCGGCAATTTTCAAGATGCACCATCGCACTTCATGGTCGATTTCCGAATTCCTACTAAAACGATCAAAAACAATCAAAAGATGCAAATAAAAGGGCAGCTCTCACAAAGCAATAGGCATGAGGAACTCTCTCAACACCTCATTCTTCCCGACTTCGCGATCCTTTCGGAGAACCTTGATCATCGTTTCCATCTCACTCTTCTTCGCCTCTTTTAGTTTTTCCTGGGAATTCCCATCCTCTTCAATAAGCAGAGTTTCAGACTCCTTTGCAGATGCTTTCATTTCGCCCATTTGTGCCAGCAACGCCAAGCTGTAACAGCAATTTCGGGCGACATGACGGCGAATTAATCGCGAGGAATCATGCAACATAACAGCAAAAATGTACTTCATGATTTGTGGTGAATACCATTTTGTGAGGAACAAACCATCGAAGGCGGCAATGCGGACTTGTGTGAAATTGCCCTCCCTATTGAATTGGTCACCTTTCTGCTTTAAAAATGAGAAAGCTGGGTCGTACCGTGTGAAGGGAAAAAAAACTCTTGGATGACTGGACACGAGATTTGCAACACCAAGAATCATATAAAACTAAGGACAAAGTTATCAGTATTTCACTAATGAAACCGTGGCCACTGACCTCCAACGCAGCAATTGTAACGATATTGTGTGGAGAAGGAATCAACCTATCCATACTACGATACCGATCGACCTCTGTACGGGTTTGCTTCACGAGATCCATGTCTTCCGATGTGTATTCATTCCTACTCTCGGTGGGCAAGAGCTCCCCTCTTTCTGGAGGGGAAGTGGACACGTCGGCGTGAGCTGCAGCAGAGATGATGGCACTGATGTAGAAACCATCCGAGTACTGAAAGTATTGATTAGCACTGAATCGATTAGCATTTGATAACTCACAAGATTAGATGTATTATCGTTATAGCGTAGTTGGTCAATAAAGAATTGTCGTACGACCGCTGGGGTCTTGCCGCTCTCAAAGCGAACCCGGGAAATGGCACTGACTAAAGTCTAACGAAAAGTTAATCAAAAAGGAACGTAATCTCCTAGTGGGAAGGGAAAAAAAAACCTTTCGGACAAAATATTCCGCTAAGTCGGAGAAGTCGTTAGGCTTTGGAACATATTTATGGCTGAACAGATCTTGGTTGGGGTCTTCTGGGTCATAGCAATAACGTAGGAAAAGTTTGAAAAGATGGAAGAGGCCCAAAAAGTTGAGCTTATGAATTGCGCACTGTAGAAAGGAATTAATCATTCCAGTACATCAAGCGACAGGAATTCAAACACACATTCACCAAAGCAGCAGCCGCTTCACAGCGAATTCGGTAGTAATAATTTGAGACCAAGACTGTCTTTGTGAGTGTGCTAGAAACAATAGCAGTTGGTTTTTCTGCAAGCGCATAGACAGCCTAGGGATACTCAGGAATGAAAATAACAGAGCATGATAGCCGACTTACTTCAAGTTGGGCAACAACATCTCTATCCCGTTGCAGTTGAGAAACCCACATGAAGTCAGGTTGCTCAAATTTTATCTGAGCAATCCATTCGAAATCAGCATCCATACGGATCCACTCATAAGTGGCGCCGCTCATGACGGCTTCATCTTCTTCTGTCCAATCGGCAACTTTCCAATTTTCCCGTTCCTGTTCCTTTTCCCAAATTTCGAGTCCAAACCCAATGTCGATCATTCCGATCGCCTCAGCAGCTTCAGCATCACCTTCTGCTGCTGCTTGTGCTGCTGCTTGACGAGCAAGGTAACGCTTAGTGTTACGTCGAACTCGCTTGTACTTCGTGTTAAAAGGGACCTCGTATCGCTTGAAAGGGCTGCGTATGTCCAATACATGTTCGTATGGTGTTCCATCAGCTTCGTGTATGCGAATCGTCATTTGTCCCTGCAAAGGCTTGATGAGCCTGCAACGATCACAAATGACGGGTGCTTACCTCAAAAAAAGAAACAGGCTTGTTCAAAACTTTGGAAATTTCATTACTTTCCAAAGCCGAGTGTGCAGGGCAATCTTGACGCATTGTTATCTCGACGGCCATCTTTTTTCTATTAAACGATGCAGAAAAACTGAAGGAGGGGCATCCACTTCCGTATATCCATTGTTCGGCAAAAGTCCGCACGTCAATGCCACTGACCTTCCTACACATGCGAAGGAATGTGTGTGTCGAAAGAGAATTGTTCTGTAGCTCTCCGCTGAGCGCCGACAAAAAGAGCTTCGGTAAGACTCGACTGAGTCCCAGAGAAGTACCAGATTTTCCCAACTTGCGATCAAGTATGTAGAGGACCAAAGGGGCTTTGAGGTTGACAAACGGCAGAATAGCCGCATCAGGTGGATCCAACACCTGAGGTTGGCATATTGGCGGCATGGAACCGACATCCCATTCCAGAACCCGTTGCATGTCCTTTTTCAACCGGAAACGATAGTCGTTGTTGCCGAATAATTTGCGCATGAACAAGCCAGTGATGTACAAAGCCAGCCCGTTGACAAGCCACAAATCTGACCACATTTTTGGAATGATGTTGATTCCAGTCCATTGACAAGCGAGTGCATGACCAACTGCATGTCGAGTTTCGATGGCTTGCTCAATAGCGTCGACACCATGGAGGAGATCCGCCGTTAATAAGGATATAGAAGCACCATCAAATCGTTGAAAGGGTAATTGGTCCACAAAAATCATCTTGTATGAACCAAAGGGATAGGATCCATATTCTGACGTGTAAAACGTCATAGCTGCCCGCGCACAGGAAGTCGATGGCCCCAAATAATGTTCTTGACCTGGCAGACAGAATGCGTATATCAGAGGACGGGATGAACCAGAAGGCTCTTCTACGCTATTGTCTTGTGCAATGGATAACAGATGAAATGGACCAGCGGCGAATGCTATATGCTGTGCTGAAGTGAGCACAGTCAATGAAAATAGGAAAATGGTTTTGTTGGAATTGTTGGGATGGGCAACCTACGTGGAGTCAGCACGGATCTAGGAAGTTAATAAAGTTGTATACTTGTTCAATAAGATCACCGCTGCATACAACAATGGTGGGTATGGCGTCACATGCATCATCTTCATCCTGACGAATATCACGTTCTTCAAGATATCGCGGTACGACAAACTCGAATTCCCATGTGGATTTTTCCCAAAGGTTATCCAGACAAGGAACCCAACATCGTGCAGAATCAGGAGATGACGGTGTCGTATATGCATGAGGAACACGCTGGAAGTTTGTCGGAAAGAAGTATAATGACTTGAGTGAAAACTCACAAATGGATATGAGTCATTCGGGAAAACGAACTCAAGACCATCGACAGGATCATGGAGGCTATATGCTATGTGTACAACGATGGGAGCGAACTCCGGCGCGGACGGAGGTGCTGCATATGAACCAGGGGTCTGGGGCTCCGGTGTAGACACTGGAATAAAGGTGATAAGAAAAATGGAGAACAAGAAAGTTCCTAAATCAAAAACGCACCATCACGTCCGTAAAGTAAGCCAGACGACGAATGGACCGATTGCTTGAGAGGCACCTCGGTTGGAATCGCGATGGACAACTCTCCTTCATCACTTTCCTGCAGGGCTGAATAGATCTTCCGCTTGAGCTCCGGGTGACGGTGGCAATCTTGTGCCTCAGCATGTCCTCCCATTGAAATGTTTGCAAGAGGGTCATGATGCGTGAACGTCGAAGGGTAACCGCCTACGGTTACGTTATGGATAGCTGAAGATAACGGTTGAAAGCATGCATAGAATCACTCTCTGAGACTTACCACACTGCCTCGAGTGAAGATGCAGTGTCCTGAGTTCGCTGCTTGTAGGCACAATTGTGATCTCTGTATAGCCCTACTTGAAGATGAATGGATGCCACATAAGTTTCAGTAGGAAACATACCCAAAGGGCTCCGGAGAAGTCAATTTCAAGAACAACCTTTTGGTGACTAGTAGATACGAAATCATTGTCAGAATATGCTGGAAATTGTTGCGACAGGGAGTGGACTTATATGGAGAAACCACGCCGAGCATTCTCGCGCTGCAGACTGACTCTTGCATCCATTGCGCGTTCCAGGGTCAAAAAGGCGGTTAATTCAGATACCTATTCGCCAAAAGGAGTAGTTTAAGGGGAGGTTGTGTCCAGCTGCAACGGAGTCCAAGACTTCCAGATGATGGTCACCCTCGACCAGCGTCTGATTATGTAATTGGCCCTTCTGGATTTGGACTTCCCTCATGCCGTCAAAATCCTTTTTTCGACAGCCAGGCGCAAAGCACTTTCAGCTCGTACATCGGTCGCAAAGAGACCCCTTGATAAACGATCCAGACGCAAGCACCCATGTTCTCAAACTAATAGAAAGAGAAAATCCCAAAAAAGTTAAATTTATAACTACCGCTGTGTCGCGATATCTGATTTCAAATCTAGGGAAAATCGGGAGCAGATGAGTCCATTCTTACCTTGGATGACACCTCCGCCCATGGAAACATTGGAGAAGCAAGTCTTTATGGTGTCCATTTCGATGACACAGAATATGATTACATGCAACATCTTCGTACGGTTGGAGCGCAAGAAGACGGCATTGAGAGTATTCTCATCGAGGCTCCTGTAACGTCAAAGCGAAGTGCGAAGAAATTTTTGGATACTCCTCAACTACCAGATGGTGTCTTGGCATCAACATCTGAAATGCCCCGAAATTTTGAAACGCAGCAAGCTATCCCAGATAGCATAGCTGGATTTCAGCCTGATATGGACCCGCATCTTCGACAGACCCTCGAAGCCCTAGACGATGATGCTTTTGTAGACGATAGTTTGGACGATGACTTTTTTTCGAAACTCGTCGATGACGGAGAACGAGGGAGTGATGAAGACATCGATTTTGAGTTTATGACCGGAGGTGTCACCGAAGGTGAAGACAATGTAAACGGTGTCGAGGAAGAAAGCTGGGAGAGAAGATTTTCAGACTTCAAACAAAGACAGAGAAAGAGTCTGGACACCGATAGTGACTATTCTGATGGCGATACAGTTCGTGAGCTGCCAGCAATATCAGTCCTGGGGGGCAAAAAAAGACGGAAAGGATCTAGCGAGGCTTCAGGTTATAGTATGAGCAGCTCATCGATGTGTCGGAACGAGGCACTACAGACACTGGACGAACGTTTCGATCAGGTAAACAACCCCGTAGAATGTTTTCAATTCCTTCACAAACATTGCCTGTAGATCATGCTGAAAGAATATCAGGCTACCTCCGATGATATTTCCAAAGATGGAGAAAATTCTGACGAGGCCCCTGACCTAATTACATCTCGAAGTGATTTTGATTCCATGGTCGACGACTTCCTGAATAACTACGAGATTCTTGGGCGAAAAATGAAATTGAAGCTCGCAGGAGGAACCGGTCCAGAGAAATTGGACAATCTACGCCGGTCCATGGGGTACGACGAACAAGGTCAGACTGCGGGCGTGGAAATTGAAGAAGATGAGGATATCTTCCTGTCCGACCAAGAAGACGAGAAAGCAAAATGGGATTGCGAAACAATTCTGAGTATGTTTATCCATCCAATTTGCATGCAATCTCATCTTCCTTTCGATTTAGCAACGTACACAAATCTTGGAAATCACCCACGTCTTATCCGTGCTAGGGACTCAAAACCAGTTCCAAAGTTTCAACTCGACCTCAAGACTGGGCTTCCCTCAGTCAGCATGCCAAAACAGAACACAGATCGAAGAAAATTCGTTCATATATTAGCAAAATCAGACAACATAGAAAAAACAGGTTTGGTTGCCCTCATTTGTGTCACATTCACTAATTCCTATGTTCAGCTCCTCCCACGAGACCTCGTAACGAGTCGAAAGAGGACAAAAAACAGCGCAAGACTGCCGTAAAACAAGAGAAACAAGCCAGGCGAACGGAGAGGAAGACCATGAAACAGCAGTTCAGTGTAGAGCTCAAGGAACAACAGAGGATAATAGGAAATAGAGAACAAAACGTTAAGAAACTGTAGATCTATCTTGATCACATGCCTTATCGTGGAAATGATGGAGTAGAAAAGCACAAGATCATCCATCGATCTTTCTTAACATCAACTTCTCCCAGATATCATGTCCTTTTTGCCAAACCTCACAAGCATTCTATTCTTGACTGCATTACTGGTTTTGCTTCCTGTGGAAACACTTGCCTTTGGTGCTGGAGATATCCCTGACTTCGCTTATCTCAACGGTTTGAAATTTTCTATGGTTGGCTGATGCCCCAATCCTGAAAGAATCATAGACAAGGCATTCCGCCATGGCGATATCGAGAATATTCTTGAAGAACTTGTCAAGAATGCTGGTGGCATTGCCCTGGGTGGGGGTATTATGAACATAGCGTCCTCCGTTTTGCACCAAGTCGCAGGTGGCTCCAAATTCTCGAAGAGTGATATCAAGAAAGTTTACTTTGTAAGCGCATACTTTGTTCAACTACCAAATGCCTGACTGTCATCACAAGGGAAACTGGTTGAGGGATTATTCCCAGGTAGATTTACGACTGACGTCATCGGTCATTATATTCATAATCGCATAGGCCATGGACATAGCTGGACTCAGCAAGCTTACTGGAGATACTCTGGTGCTCGTCGTGGCAGTTCTAGGTTTTATGGTATGTTCATCGGCATAATCCTGTGGTTTTATAGACTAATGCAACGTGACTTAGACATTTGGCTATTCTACCCTAGAATTTGAGGTAACTGCTGATCGTCTCGGTGTATATCTACCAGTGGTAGGTCTTGGACAAGGCCAGAGTCTACGAATTCTTATTGATTCTTCTGCAGGAACACATCGACAATCCCAAGTAAGGACCATAGCATCTCATCTGAAATTAATAACCAACAGTCCCAACCAGAGGCTACGCTGAAAAGGAAGGAGATGCCCGCAGATTTCACCCCAAACTTAGACCCCCTGTCCAGAATGAAGAGTTAGAGATTGACCAGAGAACTGGTATGAAGGTAAGGACTTTTATAAACGGATATATCCTTGTTTTCATAAGCTTTCTAGAAATACATGGCCACCGAAAATCAGGGGTGGGATACTTCTACCGCTTTCATTCGTCGAACTTTCCGTGCCTGCATTGAACACGGTCGCCGCGCGCAGGGTAATGAAGGCCCAGACCTCTGGGAAGCATATCGCCTCCTGGGTACGGGACTGCATACTATGGAAGACCTGCTCGCTCATAGTAATTGGTGTGAAATTGCTCTACGTAAGATGGGTCATAAGGAAGTCTTCTGCCATGTTGGTGACAATGGTAAGTGACGTGACCTATAATTTACACCAACTAATGGGATGCAGTCTCCATCAATACACCCAATGGTCGCTCCCCTCCACTTGTGACTGGTACCTTCGGAAGTTAGTCTTTACTCTAAGGCCTCGATTCATGTCCAGACAAAATCTTTCTAGGTGCCGACTTCTTACACTCGCTTCTTGGAGAGGCTGGCGAGTGCGTCCTATTCTTGTGATGCAGCTTCTTTCGTTCTAATACAAGGTACAGCAAATTAAGCCAAGCAAGTGTCACAGACCTCTCCGCGAAGCTGGATAATGTAAGTCGCCCACGCAGTTACAGTCACCGAGATTATCTTCACCAAAACTCCACAGGTATCACAAGGTGGTAAGACTCCGGCAGATATTGGCATTCTCAAAGACATCTTCAGTAAATTTGGTGGGGGAAATGACCAAAAGCTTGACCAAGGAAGTCAAATGCAACAAAAGTCACAAGCTTACGACTTTGACCCGAACAATGTGGCCCCCCCTGAAGTTAAGGAAAGGCTTCTGGAGGTCCTCAAGTGGCATGACGACGTCATGCGAGAAATTACCAAGAAGATTGAGATGGTACCAGGCTTGTCCAACCTTCTCGAAGAATTTTCAAACGCTCTCAATGAGTGTATGTATTTATTCGAATCTGTGACAGCCTTTGATCAACTCTATTACAGACATTTACACCGTCATTGCCCCTTACATTGCGGTATGCTCCTCCAAAGAATAATACAATATTCCTAAAACACATTGACAGCCTATCCTAACCGCCACAACCGGAGCACTTGACGAAGGAAGCAAGATCGTAATTGACAATGATGACCAGTTTGAAGTGTTCAACAATCCTAATGCCCACGATCCTTCACACAGTCTTCTCTCAAAGGTCCTCTTTTCGATACTCTTTAGCAATCATGGCAATCGTTAACCCACACATTAGGATCACTTTGGTCTCATCCTGAACGAGCCAGCTGGAAAAATTGCCAGGGTCGTCGTTCAACACTCGGTCAACCTCATCGTGCGTGCTTGGAGTGACAACAGCAATCCGGATGATGCCATTAATCGGGTAAGGACGCATGCCGTCTTTTTCTCGGTATTATCTAATTCTACCCCGTGCAGATTCTGGAGGCATTCCACCATCCCTATTATGCCAATGGCAGATCGGATATACAGAATAGGATGTTTGATGAAATGGAAAAGTGGATCGGAGGATTGGGAGAGGAAAGTCGTGAGGTCCTTCAATCATTGACCAAGGTTACTTTTACCCCACCTTCAAGTTGGTTGAACAATGTTGATACTCTTGCCTTCAGGACGCCGTGAGAGACCACCGAAACAAGCGAAAGGGTCTTGAAGACACCATGGAGCCAGGATACGGCGGTTGTGGTCATAACAGCAAACCTAAGGTTTCTGGGGGGTATAAAAGTAAGCAAGAATGAGACTTTCATGATTCTGCTGCTGAGTAAGACTCGTAGCTTCCAATACTCCATCTCATGCAGGCAAGCTCGGTAAGATTTTGAACCATCGATCATCTTTTCTTTCTTATTTATTATGGTACTATAGGATCCTCGAACTACCAAGGCTCTCAGACTCAGTATGGTCAATCTGGGGGATACGGTGGAACAGGTATTAGCGGACAGGGTTCCCAGCGCCGTGACGATGACTTTGGTGGTCGCCGTAATGACGACAATCAAAAATATGGTGCCACGCACACTTATGGTGGAGGGAATCAGGGTGTTCAGGCCTCAGGAGACTACAATCGAAGGCGAAACGATACTCCATCGGATTATGGTAGCCAAAGACGCGATGATACTCCTTCCCACGGCTATGGCGGCCAAAGACGTGATGAAAGTTCGCCTTACGGGAGTAGTAATACTGGCTATGGTGGCCAGCGACGTGACGATGCTACTGCTTATACCGGTAGTAACCCCAGACGTGATGACACCCCATCCTACGGGGGTGGACACGACAGCAATTATGGGGGAAACAGACGCAGAGACGAAGATAACAACACCAGTTCTGGCTACAGCGGACGCACGGAACAACAGAGTCGTGTCCAGTCTAATTATGCACCAGCATATGGCCAGTCAGAGTATTCGAGCACGGGAAGGCAGGAGGGCCGCGACGACTATCGCCGTGGTGGTGGTACTGGGTTCCAAAAATCTGTTCGCGATGACGACTCCGATGGGGAGAACAAAAAGAAATATCAACATTCTGGCTACAAACAGGACAGTGACGACGACAAGCACGGTAGTGCTCGAAAAAAGCGAGATGATTCAGACGATGAAAATCGGAAGCATGGCAAGCACAGGAATCCAAGTCGTGATCGCAGCGATAACACGAAGCAAGGTTACACTCAGGCTGGTTATGGTTCTTCCTCAGGTTACGCACCGAGCTACGGAGGCAAGGACGAAACTTACGGCGCTGAGCGTTTGAACATTGGAGGAAGACGTGACTCAGACGATGACAATGAAAGGAAGCATCACAAACACCATCAAGGAGGGGGATATGGAAACCGTGACTGAGATTCTACAAAATCGAATGAATCGTAAATGTATCAATTGTGGTTGTACTATAAGTAACTTGTACTATAACTTTGTATCAAGAATGTTGAAATTTGGCTTTTGACCGTTGATGGCAACGTCAAGTATGGCACCCACCACAACTACAGAAACAGATGGCTCAGAAATCGATCCAATCTGGACAACCAGCCGCACTGCCAGACAAATCTATGCCCTCGGCGAGGTAGACAAGGCAAGGATAAATGGTTATCGTATAGTTTTTTTATTGGCTCAGCTGCATTTAGGACATAACCCGTCTTCTGGAGCTGGCTGCTTCATCTATCTCACTATTGACCCTTCCGCAGATGGATGGTCCCGACGATAATCTTCCGCAAGGTGAAGAAAGATCCGAACAATTTGTCCTCGAGGTCAGCGAATACTTTGAACGATTAGATGTGTGTAAAATTCCAAATTGCCAAATTATCTTTCCTGCTTCCCAATTTCCCCATAGTCCATTCAAGTTGCAATCAGGTCTTCACTGGCACATATAAGGCATTCCCGTATTGCGCCGTCTGCGATAAGCGCACCTCCCTCGGGTTTCATACCCCCATCGCTTGGGGTTGGGCTACCAGCTGATGGAA
>Ga0307507_10004275_pt1 | contig 25746 bp, 5 predicted proteins | sample 7_EM_MG_FD_207223 | JGI IMG/M metagenome (GOLD analysis project Ga0307507, IMG submission 207223) | Populus trichocarpa ectomycorrhiza microbial communities from riparian zone in the Pacific Northwest, United States - 7_EM | ecosystem: Host-associated > Plants > Roots > Unclassified | place...
GGTAAGGCCTCGAGGATCGTGGAGACTATATACTACGGGCACGTGCCTCCGGCACGTGACCGACGGCCATCCAAGGGGTGTCCGGGGGTTGTCCTAAGGGCAACCCGAGGTGACCTGCAATAATATCCCTTACATTGCCCCCCCCTTTCTTGCGGTCGGCCCCCGATCGCCATTACCTTGCAGTAAAGGGAGATTATAAGGGCTCGTCCCAGAAGGGGTTCGGAGAGATGTCGGTATGCCGCTGTATATTATCTATCTATCTAACCCCTGCTTTAAACTCCTGAAAACCTTAATAAGGAAAAACATAACTGGAGAAAAGACATAAGGATTGCCAGGAGACCTATTAGAAGCCTGCCGGAAGCATGCCGGTGACTACCTAGGCTAACCCAAGGATTTTTATGCAACTCTACTTCCAAGCCTTTATACCGGTCTGCAATTAATTGCAAGTATTGTAGGCAATTTGGTGTTCCTGATATAGTTCCATAGAACCTTTTGGTATGGGATTTAATATATAGGGCCTTAGCTCACTGTTGTCTTTAACTGTTAAGATATAATCTGTAATCCTTTCTCCTAATCCCCTGCGTTACTAACGCATTGCTCCCGAATTTGCCCTTGGGCTGCTATATGCAGTTGGGTAATTAATTAGTCAATTAAAGAGACTTGTCTCTTAAGATTTGGTGTATATGGTTTCAAATCTGGTAGTCCTATACTATATAATTGGCGTAGCTTTACTGCCTAGTAAACAGGAGACACTTCGCAATAGCGCCTGTAGCTATTATACAACTGTTAAGAACATTTGTAACGTTGTTCTTTTAATATTATAGTATTGTTTAGGTATAATTTAACCTGTATATATCTTTAATTAATGTCTTAATTGCCTTCCCCAGCCGCGTGATCAGTTTTTATAAAGAAGTGATAGTTAAATGACTTATACGCGTATTTCCTTCCTTCTGAATAACGCTATTGTAACGGAGTTATATTGGCAAGGTTGCGGCTATTCACTAGAAGGGTATTAGACGGTAAAGTATAAGGACACTTTGCTTATTAAGCTGTTCCTTTTCCTTAACACCTTACTTCCCATTATTAACCTTCGTCCAATTTTAGACGTATCTTTGATATATCATTAAGATTTTCTTCTTTTCCATTATTATTTTAGTATGCCTCTTTATTCTCCTGCTAACTGCTTTTCTGAGCCAATTCCTTAGCGTATTCTGGCCCTGCCGCTATATATAGAACTTTAACCTCCGCTGACCCGTAACTGGTGCTGGTCCTACCTAAATGATTTTACCTGCACGTCCTTAAAAGACTAGAAGTCTGATAAGAGGATTCTAGAGGCTTATAATAAGACGCACTGCGTTAGATCCAATACCTTTAGTCCTTATAATTAATGCATGCGTACAAAGAGCGGCAGTTATATTAAGGTGAGTTTTTCTATTCTTAATAGATTTCTATTGCTGACTTTAAGCTTTAATAGCCTAGGCCTAAGTGGCGACGTTCCTTTAATATCCTTAACTACTATATCGCCCGGGCTCTCTCTTATTCTAGCGTAAACACTGAACGACTTGGTTGAATTTAAGACTATACCACAGCCATTTATACTGCCCATAATTTCTAGCAAGCTAGCTAGCAACGCCTTATACAAGAGCAAGGTTGGTACACTGAGGATAGGGTAAGGGATAGGGGTAATAAGAAGAAGGTTGCCGTCTACTATAAGAAGGAGTTTGTGTATACGCGTTAAGTTTTAAAAAAGCATAATATAATATGGTATTAGGTAGGTTACCCTTTAGGTACCTAACGGATAGGTAACTAGCAGTTGCCGTAGTAAGGTCTTGGTGGTTCCGGACTATGCTAGCCAGCCAACATCTCTATTTATTCTGGGCTTGAGCGTGTCTTTATTAACTATAAGCTAACGCCGCAAGAGTTTTATTGGTATTGGTTTAGACCTAATATTAGTGTTAAGCGTTTAAGGATCTCTGCCCTAGCTATATCTTATCGTCCTGCCCCTATTTTTATGCCTACTTGTACCCCTACTAAGGGGTCTGGATCCCATTCTTGTTAGCTATTACTTGGTGGCCTAATAGATACTAATCCTGCTCCTAAGGATAAGGCATAGTGGCTTTTTAGATTAGGCATTTGGGATTTATTCTTATATATAGTAGCAATTAAGAACCTTAATTAGGTACTTAGGAAGGCCTTAAAGGGCTTTTAAGAAGGGCTTAGAAGCCCTAGGAACAATATTCCTAATATAGATTAATAAATGGGAATGCAATTCTAGCAAAATGCCCTATTAACTCTATACTATGTACGTAAAAAGGCTGAGGACCTATTCTGCCTTAGGCTATAGCCCTAATCCTTATGGTTTCTGGAGCCTATCCGTTCCATATCCGATTTGACCTATTTACTCTTTAGGGCCTTTTGTGGTCTACTATAAGCTTTCTTTATAGGTCGCAATAACACCATAGTATTAGAGCGCTTTCTATAATTTATAGATTATAGACCTTGGTCCTAATATTCTTTTAGAATATCTTTGTAATATTTAAGGTAATCCTCTAGTTCCTATATAGAGTCCTTAGCGGGCTAGCCTAGCTATTTAACTTTATATTAAAGCTTGTTCTTAACAGACTTATAGTATAGTATAGCTTTAACCTCGTACCGCTCGCCTACTACCTTAGGGTGTTTAATTGGGCCTAGACGGAAGTTCTTTTCTAATAGTAGTCTATGCCATGGCTCTAGTAGGTTTACGTAAAACACTAGATGTATATAGGCCATAGATAGGGGTAGCTAGAGACGGTAGGCCAGCTTACCAATTTATTTCTTAACTTAAAAGGGACCTAGGTATCTTATATTAAGCTTCTTTAATGGTTGATAGGTCTTAATATTTGTTAAACGTAATAGAACCTTATCGCCTACTCCAAAATGCTTATTTTGGTGTTTACAGTTGTACTAAAGTCTCTGCTGCTCTTAGGCATCTTATAGGCTCTGCTTTGTATGCTTCCATTACTCCTCCTATTCCTGGAGGTATCCTTGTACTCTCTAGTAGATGTCCTTTAACTTCCTAGTAGGATTCTATAATTAATTATACGGCCTTAGCTAGTGATCACTAGGTACATTATTAAACCCAGATAATTAGACGCTATAGGCAATCTGGATTGGTGTATACTTATACAATACATATTGCTTTAAATTATAAGCATACTCCGCGTATGGAAGTAGCTCGTACCAGTTATCTTGCTAGTAGTTTAAATATATTTATAGGTAAGACTCTAGTTTCTAGTTCTAACGTTCTATTTACCCGTCCGTTTATGGATGGAAAGCTGTACTATAACAGTGGTCTATCTTTAAATAAAAGCATAGATCCGACCAGTACTGGCTTATAAAGACACTGCCCCTGTTAGTAATAATAAAGTGCGGCTAGTCTACTTTAAGAAAGCATTTCTCCTTAATTAGGCTGGCAAGCGCTTATACATTAATTGTTTTGTTGACGGGAAGGTATTAGACGTACTTTAAAAACCTATTAATAAGTACGAGGACTGAATTATATGTTCGTTCTTAGCCATCTTTAGATGGCAGGAGATCCGTAATAAAGTCTATAGCGTAATATTGCTATAGCTTACTAGTGGGGGGAACTAATTTAAGTAGACCCTATAGCTTATGCCTATGGATCTTGTATACTTAACACTTCTTATAATAGCTAATATACTCCTTTACTTCCTGCTTAAGCTTTGGCTAATAGTATTTACGCTAAAGTAATTCCACTGTTTTAGCTTAACCATAGTGGCCGCCTAGAGGATTGTTGTGATTCCTTATAAGGATCTTCTGTTGTAGATTTGCTTTATATAGCACCCAAACCTTGCCATTTCTACGCAGTAGGCCCATTAGGTCTAGTTCCCAATTTTAGCGCCTTACAGCTTCCTTTCTGTTACGTTTCTGGTCTACTTCCGTATTAAAGATGGTATAGGAAGTGTCCCTTTGTTATACCTTACAAATAAGATCTATTAACCTTTCGGATAGTTCCTAGGTAAAAGCTGTTTTGTCTTATACTACTCTAAGTATAAGACTTGATGGTACTATAGATCTTATAACTCTTTAATACGCGTATATTAGGAAGGCCGCTACGAGGTTAAAGTCCTTTAGTTATTATAGGGCTCTAAGTTTTAATTACTCTATGGCTTTACTTTTAGCTTAAGGGGATAGCTTAGCAATTAAAGATGGCGTATTGCCAGGTTCCGAAGTTGTGTTAGGGACATCCTGTCTAGGTATATTCAGACCCTTATTAGCCACAAACTAGGTACTAGCTAGAACGTTAGTAGAAGCCGACGGGGTTTACACCGCCTAAGACTTAGTGCATAGAGCTATAGGTACTTAAGTATCCCACACCCGGAGCTTGTTCTGTAATATAGGGAGTAAGATATCTATTATCTGTTTTCCTTCTCCCGTTTTAAAGCCTTTGGCATAGTTTAGCCATTATAATAGTTTATTAGCAGGGTTGTTCTTCCCTAGCTTATATTTGATCTTAAAATTAAATTACGCGAGCTTCTCTGCCTATCTGGCTTGTTAAGGTATAAGCTCCTTTATAGTTATAAAGTAGCGTAGATTGTAATAATCTAAAAGTATATAAGTGGTATAGCTTACGTGCTTAAGGTAATATCGCCACTATTTAAAGCAGTTAACTATAGCCAGCAGTTTCTTATCATGGGTATAATACCTAACTTTAGGCCCCTAGAATTTTCTGCTATAGAATGCTACTGGTCTCTAGTAGAGCTGGGTAGCGTCCGGATCCCTATTAGGTTGCAGTAGGATACTAATAAGGACGAAATTTAATGCATTAGTGATTATCATTAATAGCTAATCTAGGTTGAAATGCTGCAGTAATAGAGCTTTTATAAACTTTGCTTATAGTTCCCGGAAGGTATTCTAAACCTTTCCGGGCTATAACCATAGTTTATACTATTTAGTTAGTCCCTTCTTGGTTTTCTTCCTTCCCGCCTTTAAGCTTTTTGCTCCTTAGGCCAGGTCTTAGGAAGCTTCCGCAATATAGTTAGATAGGTGTTGGGCGACATCTAAGTAGTCATAGATAAAGCGCCTATAAAAATTAGCAAAGCCTAGGAACACTTAAATATCCTAGTAACTCTCTAGCTCTAGCCACTCTTAGATTATTTATACCTATACTAGGTCTATAACTATGCCTATAGGCGTTATGATATAACCCAGAAACTCAACCTACTTAGTATTAAAGGTACACTTTAACGCTTTAGCGTAGAGGCCCTAATTATCTAAACGTTCTAGTACTTAGCGGACGTGTTACTTATATTAATCCTTATCTTTTAAGTAGATTAGGATGTTATCTAAATAGATAACATATATATGGTTAACTAGTCCCCCTAAGGCTCTGTAAATATACAATTGGAATGTCGTAGGCGTATTACGTCAGGAAAAAATTTACCAGCATTTTTACAGCATTTGGCAGCATTTCGCGGCCAAATGCGCATTTCGCGCATTGTAACGTGTAGCGTATGGTATTAACTAAAAGGCGGCATACTGCCGCATTTAATAGAAACTAATAACACAATGCAGCTAATTGCGCATTTTGCACTTAATGCGCATTTTGTACTTAATGCGCATTTTATAATTATTGCGCATATTATACTTAATGCGCAATTAATATATAATGCCCTTCTTGCATATTTTGTATATCTTACTTACTTTAAGCAATAGATAGGCGTTACTCTTCCCATATAGTTGTTATTAAATAAATTATATTATTTTAGATAATTTAATATAATATAGCGATGGTTCTCTTCTACCTACCTACCTACTTACCTGCCTGCCTACCTGCCTGCCTGCCTGCCTACCTGCCTGCCTGCCTGCCTGCCTACCTGCCTGCCTACCTGCCTACCTGTCTATCTGTCTATCTGTCTGTCTGCTGTACCTACCCGTCTATACCTACCTGTCTGTGCCTACCTGTCTGTGCCTATATGTCTATGCCTACCTGTCTGTGTTACCTTGATTTAATCGATCGATTGAATTGTTTATAGTGTTCGCTAGCTAGTCGTTTAAATAGGTTGTTGTCTGGCTCTAGCAGCGGTCGTCTAGCTCTAGCGACAGTTATCTAGCTCTGGCAATAGTTATCTAGCTCTGGTGACGGTCGTCTAGCTCTAGTAACAGTTATCTAGCTCTAACAACGGTTATCTAGGTATAGGAGTATAGGAGGTAAGGCAGGATATATATACATATACGCATAGGGTTAGTGCTTAGGGGTTAGGTTTATACTTATATTATAACAATACCAAGTTATAACAACGCGTTAGGTTAGTGCTGTAATAGTATAGACCTTTATGCAGACCTTTGTGTAGACCTTCGTGCAGAGTCTTGTGTAGAGCCTTGTACAGAGCCTTGTATAGAGCCTTATATAGAGCCTTATACAAAGCTTCGTGTAGAGCTTCGTGCAGAGCTTTATGCAGAGCTTCGTGTAGGGCTTCGTGTAGAGCTTCGCGCAGACCTTCGTGCGGACCTTCATATAGAGCTTTATGCAGAACTTTATACAGAGCTTTAGGGGTAGTAATTTTAATATTTATTAATAAAGTATATATAAAATATAAAATATAAAATATTTATTATTATTAATATTATAAAATTAAACTTTTATATATGCTTACTAATATTTAAAATTATTAAAATTATAAAATTAAACTTTCATATATGCTTACTAATATTAATAATATTTAAAATATATACTTTTATACTTTTATATATACTTACTAATATTAATAAAAATTAAAAATTAAACTTTTATATATGCTTAGTAATTATATAGTTAGCACTTAGCAGCTAAATGCTAAGACTTAGTTATAAATGCCGTATTTAGCTGCTAAATGCTAATACTTAATTATAAATGCTGCTAAATGCTAGGAAATGCTGGGAAATGCTAGGAAATGCTAGGAAATGCTAGGAAATGCTAAAATGGTAGAAAGGTAAAATTAAATACTGGTAAATTTTTTCCTGACGTAGCTAGCCCAAAAGGCATTACTATATACTTAAAGTGGCCGTATTAGGTCTTAAAAGCGGTCTTCTACTTATCCCCTTCTTTAATATGGAGCCTATAATAGGCGTCTTATAGATCTAGCTTTATAAAGATCTTCGCCCTAGATAGTCAATCCAGCATTTCACTAACCAGTAGTAGTAGGTAACAGTTCTTAATTATAACTTTATTAAGACCGCAATAGTCTATATATAGCCTTATAGTTCTATCTGGTTTTGGGACAAAGAGGATTAGTGCGCCTACTAGCAACTTACTAGGCTAGATCCATCCCTTTTCCTATGCACTATTAAGGTATTCCTATAGGATCTCAAGCTCTTTGCAAGAGAGGTTATAAATAGAAAGGTTTAGGGGTTATTTACCCTCTTTTAGATTAATTATATAATCGTATTCTAAGTTCTACGCTACGATTTTAGCTCGCCTACCTAAAAATACCCTTAGTAAGTCCCTTAGGCCTAATGGAATATTTAACAGATTAGGGTCGCGTTCGTCCTCTATATTATTATTAGGTAGGTCCCGAAGCTCCCTTAGAATACTTACGGGTAGCGTTGCGTGCTATAGTAGTTGTTTATATATAGTTGCTACCGTACGTTAAACCGTTTCATGCGGTAGCTAGTGGAGGGTAGGGAACTCTTTAACGCAGCGTTTAAGGTGCCGTAGTATATTCTCTGTATATTGCTTAAGCCAGAGTAACCCGTGGTGGTGGAAGTATCTTATAAGATCTTTAAGATCGCCGCCTCCCTATAGTGTCTCCGCGACCTGTCTAGCAGCTCCCCGTGGGGTCTCTATTATAGAGGGGTTATTACCTATGCTAGGCTCTATACCCATCTTGCTATAGAATAGGGGTTCAATCCAATACTTCTTTAGGTATAGAGCGTATACTGTTTTACCTAGAGCTATATCTTCTAGGATATCTTTTAAGCTTGCTAGTAATATATACCCTTTTAATTCTTTATCATTCCACCATTTAAAGGCTCCTGTCTTAAAGCGTATCTTAAGGTCTGCTTCCGCAAGCCAAGGGTATCCAAAAATAAGGTTATAGCCTTTAAAGTTAGCCGCCCAGAAGGGTTGCGGGCCAACTACCTTAATGCAGTTGTGTATATTAGCCACTAACACTGTGAGTTTATAGGCACTATATAGTTTAATCTAATGCTTATCCAGGAACCCTATAATAGGTTTCCACCACCTTAGCAATAAGATAAGCTTATACTCTTTTACCAAATCGTATTGTATAAGATTGATTTCGGCGCCGCTGTTATATAGTACTTAGAACTGACGTACCTCGCCTATAGGAAGTACCATTTCCAGCTTAACAGCAATATGGAGAGTCTCTTCTTCTGTATCTTGCCCTAGTTATAGCTGGGAGAGGTCCATAACTAGGGCTTTTCTTTTTTTAGATTATTAGTGCGGTTATTGCCCTACTTATTTTTCTAATTGGGTTTACCTCTGGAGAAGTTTTCTCTTGACCTTTTGGAGTGTTCCTATAAGGGTACCAGACGGGTGTTAGGTTGGCCCTAGGAGTCTTTCCCATTACTTAAGGTCCCTAACTTTAACCCTTCCGAATTTCTCTTTAAAAACGGCTTCTTTAAAGTTTGGGTCTGCCCTATATTACTACTAGAGTGCCCGCGCTTCTAGTAACCCCCCAGCTTCCTACTAGAAGAGGTCTGGTTCCTTACCGTATCCTCAGCATTTAGAACTGCTCGTTCAAAATCCATATATATAGTAATCCGCGGTAGGGCTCCTACGCGCTTCATTTTATTACAAATTGCTAGCTTGATTCTAGCCTAGATAAATCTAATCTTCTTTTTTTTATAGACGCTACCGTCCTTATTTTTAAAGGGCTCTGGATCTATTAGTTAAGTACAAGTTTCCATAAAGTTTATAAACTGGCAGAAATTGTGGCGGTCGAGCTATATCCCATTCTAGAATAGTTCTGTATAATTATATTATATGACATATAGATCTTGAGTCCACTTCTTTAAAAAGGTTTACAGCTACGGCTATAAGGTAATTTGCTCTTTATTAAGCTAATTAAGTATAATCTGGTTTAGCGATTGGTCTTTAATCTTGCTAATAATCTAGCGTATACGCTCTTTGGTATTATCTCATATTATTAGTATCTTAAAGAAGTTGTCTACCTTACGAACCCAATCGTCCAGCTGTTGGGCGTTAGGTCTATAATAGAGTTCTAGGCTATTAGAGGCCTTAGCTAATTAGTCTATATCCTTTTTCTATTTATAGCGTAGATAACTCTCTAAGTCTTCCATACTTCCTTAGGTAGATACTGGGTAGCCCCTAAAAAGCCCTTAGCCTTAGCTAGGTTGTAAAAGAGTTTATCTAGCTTGGATTAATCCCTGCCAGATCTAGATTTGCCTTTAGAGGGTTCTAATATATTTACCAATAGCCTCCTCCTGTATAGCTTTTAAGAGCCTTGTGACAGCTTCCTGATATCCATCTTAAAGGATATTAGTATGGGGCTCTTAACTTTCCGAACTCGGGCCTAGGGAAGCTCTGGCTATAGAAGTAGTGTTAGTACTAGTAACTAGTATAGGCTTCCTAACGAGGCTTAGGTTTTAAGTTAGTGTTTAGGTTAGATTACTAAAAGGGGTAGGCCCACTTGGCTTGTGAGCAGTCTATACGCCACTACTATACTAATTATGGGCTGATGGTCTTCTGGGAGGGTTCTAGTTAGATCCCTAATTAGACGCGTTAGTATATTCCTCTAGCATTTCTAGCTTAGGGGAAGATCTTAGAGTTATTTCTGGCGCTTAATCTTCCAATTGGCCTAGGTAGGGCTGGAGGGGTTCTAGTTGCTTTCTAGCAGCGTTGTGACCGTTATAGAGGGTGTCTGCATTTTCCTCCGCGTTGTTAGTGACCGTAGGTATGCAAGAGTCTTCAAGCTCCTGGCGCATCTGGGTATTAGGGCTCGTTCAGCCATCTTACCTAGAGGTTTGTATTGTCGTAATCTTTTGCTATCAGAGGGACCTTCCTGCCTTAGCGCGACAGCTTTCTATGAGGTATTTGTGGAGTTTCTATTTAGGTCGTCGCGAGATTTTTAAGGGAGGATAGTAGGTGTAAATAAAAATGTAAACAATCTGGTTCTTAAAGCCAGCTGCCCTTCTAAAAAGAGTAGGAAGGATTCGAATGTAAGGGGAACTTATAGACAGGGGGCTATAAGGACACGATTATGGAACAAGATAGATTGGTAAGAGAGACGAATCCTTGAGGAGGTAAGGCCTTGAGGATTATGGAGACTATATACTACGGGCACGTGCCTCCGGCACGTAACCGACGGCCATCTGAGGGGTGTCTGGGGGTTGTCCTGAGGGCAACCTAAGGTGACTTGCAATAATATCCCTTACAGTACCGGTTAAAGCACATAACTCTATTAAAATGGTAGAGCGCTACTATAGTCTATTACGGCGAGCCTACTAGATCATTATAACTAAAATCCCTAATATCAATAAGGAGATAGGACTCTAAATAGTGTTTAAAGTAATTAATAATTTAGCTAGCCCTAAAGAACTAGTTCCTATATTTCTAGTCTTTAGAGCCTACCCCCAAATGGTCGAATCTGATGTACTATCCCCTACTATTATACAACGCGCTGCCGCAATTAAAAAGGCTATGGCAGAGATATAGAAGCTATAAGCTAAACGATAGATCGCCAACACGCTAAATATGTGAAACGGACTTAATGCTAATATAATTCATAATCTCCCACTAAACTTGCCTGTTTTAGTCTAGAGAGAAGGAAACACTGGCTAAAGCAGCTATTGGGATAGGCCATTTACCTTACTTACTGTTAAGGGTAAAATATATACTGTTAAGCTGTTTAGTGGACCTACAGCCTTCTAATCTATGGTTGTAAAACCCTACCTTTAAGCAACTGAATTGTAGGAGCAAATTATTAGACTAAAATCGCCACCTAAACCTCTACTTAGGTTAGCCCTTTCTGAGACTGTTTTAGAGAGACCTACTAAAGCTCAGCAATAACCCCTAAAATAAGGCAGAGGACACCCTTACAAATACCCTCTACTTATGGCCATAACTAATATCACTATCTACCTACAGGATAATAGTTAATTTAGTACCTAATTTAGCGCCTTCTAATAGAAGAAGCTTACTGGTCTACTTAAGAAGGGAGTTTTTAAGATTATAAGACTTACGGATATACTATAAGGCGTATAACTCTTTAACTTGCGATTTGTTAATAAGATTAAGAATAAGGAAACTAATAAAGCCTTTAAGAAATCCTAACTAGTTATATAAGCTTATAACAACTTAAAAAAGGAACTGGTTCTTACCTAATTACTAACTATTTAACGAGTTAGCTAATGACTAATTCTCTATATCGCCGCCATAAAGCTTCTATAAGCACGACTTTACCTTTGAGATATTTTATAGGCCTATATATAATTAACCACCACACTAAATTAAGAGTTCTATGTACGACCTCTATATAAGCTAATTAAGCAACTTGGGATTAATAAGGCCTCCGTTCTAAAGGTTATAAAACTACTCTACAGAGTACCGGAAGCTGGTAACCACTGGTTTAAAATATATTACTTATATTATATCCAATAGTTGTATATAGACTAGTCTATATATAACCCCTGCCTCCTATAGAGTAACGAACCCTTTAGTATTATAGGCCTATAAACTAACAATACTCTATTCCTAGTAGATAAGACCTTTATAAATATAGAGCAAAACGAGCTGTATAAGGCCAAGTTTATAGCTAAGGAATGGGAATAACTTACCGTTAATATACCCATTAAGTTTAATGGTGGAGTCATTTAGCTACTAACTGATGGGAGCATTACGCTTACTTAGGAACGACAATGTATAAACCTTAGTATAATTAATACCAAGCTTGCCATAAGTATAGGATTAAGAGGAGCTATAAGAACCTTAACTTTAAAGGACTAGTATATCACTTAACGTGCTAGAGGTGTATATATCGCTTTAATATGCTAGCTAGAAGCCTTATTTAATTTATCCTTTACCGCCTAGGTAATTAACCCTAATAAGAAAGACATAAAACAGTTAAATAAGTGTCTAAACTGGCAAATTAAGAACGCTAATAGAGGTCTTAAGTTTATTAAGTTAGATATTAAAACCTTATAGCTACTGGTATTTACGGATATGTTATTTGCTAATAATAAGGACCTCTCTTTGCAGATTAACTACGTCCTCGTACTAGCTAATACTATAAAGAAGGCCAATATCGTCTATTGGAGCTTAGTTAAGTGCAAAAGAGTTACTTAGAGCGTACTAGCTTCTAAACTCTACGGCACGGCCTATAGCTTTAACATCGGCGTTGCGATTAAGTCTATAGTAGATAAGATCCTATAAATTAACCTTTTACTTATGCTTTATACTAACTCTAAGTCCTTATATAACTGTCTAGTACGACTCGGAACCACCTAAGAAAAACGCCTAATAATTGACGTAATGTGCCTCCGGCAAGCCTACGAATGGAGACAGATTATAGAGGTAAAATAAATTAACGGAGAGGCCAACCCTACTAACGCTATAACGAAGGGAAAACCCTACGCGGCTCTTTAACAGCTTATTAATACAAACCGAATTGACCTATAAGTTATAGGATGGGTTGAATAAACGAACTTAGATTTAGCTTAGCGTTAGGTAACTAATTGTGACGGTACGGACCCTGAATTTAACCAACTAATCAGGATTTTCTATACCCGGTATAGAAAATCGCTATTAGCTCGCTTACTACTAGCGCCTTGGCGGCCCTTGTAATATATTAACCTACTACCCCTAATAACTCTTCTTCTTCTTCTCTTCCTTAGCGTAGTATCTCCATAATACAGTATTTTACAGGCTTTAGTTTAGAGACATTTATATAAGCCATAATACGGGTTATATAATTATGGACCTATAAAAGGAGCGTAGAAGCTATTGTGTATACGCTACAAATAGTCTAGAAGTAAACTTGACTTTAGAGTATAGATTAGCCTTCTTTTTAGAGTTGCTCTAGTGTTGGAATATTAGTTATGTAATATGGTTATAAGACCATAAAGCGAGGCTAGCTAACCTAACCTTAGTGTTACGGCGCTAGTAGAAAACGGTACTGGCAAATTGCCGTAACTTGCCGTAACTTGCCGTCACGTGATGGCAAGTTGCCATTACGTAACTAGATGATTGTATATAGCTTTAAGCGGTGCTTCCGTTCTTCCCTTTTCCTTTCTCTAGCTTTGGATTTTTGTTTATAGACAATCCCATTATATAGGCTTGCGCGACCCTCTTACCGTGCTTGTGCCTTGATTGACTGATTCGCTAATATTATCCAAAGCTTGTTACCACTCTTCTTTCCTAAGAAGGAACTTAAAAAATATCTATAAGGCCATAAACAGGACAAGGACATAGAATAGGACCCTAAGGACATCACCAGGACTATAAGGACAGGACAGACCCCTAAGAACTAAAAGAACATAAATAGAACGCGAAACCTAAAAATAGGATATATACGGACCAGAACCCCTAGGAAATAAATAAATACTGGAAATTACCCAATACCCCTACCACTATGCCAAGAAATATAGTAGCTGGCAAAGCCGCTGCAGGACCCGCAAATACCTCTAATAGTAAAATAGTCGCCGTTTTAACCCCCTAGGAAGAGCTCGCAGCAGCTAATACTAAAATTAAATAGTTTTGAGAGCTACTTAAAACTAGAGACACCCCTATACCTAGTGAGGAGTTATTAGACACCTAGAGACTTACTATAGTCCTTAAGGCCCTAGCCTAACGTACTACATCAGCATTATTGCGGTCCGCAAAGGTCGCGGACCCCCTATTGCTTACAGACGGAACTGACCCTATATTTAACAATTAGAAGATTTAACTGCAAGATAAGCTTAAAGTTAATATGGACTACTTCCCTACTACCTAAGCTAAAATGGCCTACGTCTTCGGCCGTACTGGTGGGGACGTATAGACGCATCTACATCCGCGATATGCCCAGGACTTGGCAGACCCCTTCCTCTCTAGAGAAGAGATGATCGACTACCTGTCTTCTATTTATGAGGACCCCTATAAGATATAAAACGCCCGCCTTGACTATAAAGCCCTTAATATAAAAACAATAGAGACCTTCTTGGTCTTTTAGACCCGCTTTCTACACCTAGCCAGATAGGCTCAAATCCCCTAGGAAGATTTAATGCCAGACCTCTTTAACAAGCTTACCCTGGACCTATAGCGCGCTATGCTCCCGGTTTATACTACCGTACAGACGCTAAAGGAACTTATGGACTAGTGCCTAGCTATTAACTAGGGCCTCCACCAAATTAAGGTATGTGCCAAGCGGTATAAGACTAGAAGCTCTGCCAACCAGAACACAAGTACTATAAGAACGGGCCATAGCGCCCCAGCAAGATCTACAACCCCTACGGCACTAACTGTACCGCCTGCCGTTAACCTAGCGGCTAGCTGTGCAGCTAGCCCTATAGCGGGTCCGGCGAATATTTGACCTACGTACAACAACCCCTATAGACAGGCCCTTAGCAATTAAGGAGCCTGCTTCTTATACGGCCAAAAAGACTACTTTGCAAAAGACTACCTAATAGCGGTAAAGATAAACAAGGTCCTGTTAATTTAGGAGAATAGCATAGAGTTGGAAAAAGAGGAACCCTAGAGCAAGACTCCTCTCTAGGGTTAAAAGGAATTGATATATCACATATTAATCTAGGTCGGCTAGTTAGTAGAAGAAGCTGTACTATCCCTTATACTTTATTCCATAATAGATATCAAGTTTTAACCTCTACTTTAGCTGACTCTGGAGCAAATGCCTTTGCCTTAATAGATATATAGTATGCTGTAAAGCTGGCTAACTTTTTAAATGTACCCCTTAAAGAACTACCCAAACCAATTCCTATTCGCGGGTATAACGGACGGATAGGACCGCCTATTATAACTATCTTGCGGATTCACCTCCATGTAGACGGACGAAGGTAGTATAACGTCCCCTTTCTTATTATGGACCTAGGAAGCCACGATATAATCTTAAGAAGAAAATGGCTAGCCTATCTAGGCTTACAGCTCGACATACGGAGTAGACGGCTTGTCTGGCCTAAAACCCTACCCCCAACACCTTTTATAAAGGAAATCAGCATTATAATGGAAAATCTTGTATGGCTATAGATAAACACCGTTTACCAGGCCGATGCTATGCATAGAGACTAGGCTTTTAAAAAGAACGTACAGCTTAACCCGTAACGGATCCGCATACTATACCGCCCCTAGACTACCTATGTCATGCCACCCGCACTAGAGATTAAAAAAGTTAATAAAAAGCTAGTAGAGCTCCCCGTAGGGAACTTAGGCCCTATGCAGCCACAAAAAATAGTAAGGAGCATTAGACGCTATACTAAATGTATAGACCAGAGGGATAGCTTGTGGAAGATAGAATAGGAGCTAAGAAAGATTATAAACCCTAAACCGCAAAATACGGCCTAATAATAGTCTATAAAGAAACCTATGGACCTCCCACCAGTTAATATCTGCTGTATTAGCGCCGTAGGATTTTACTAGAACTTGGTCCAACCTAATACCGTTGCCTTTACTACTAGCTTATATAAAATTAATCAAATGATTAAGGAAAAGGAAAATAAGCTTAGTAAATAGGAAGGTAAGCTTATAGACAAGGAGCTAGTGGAACAGAAACTACCCTATTAATACTAGAAATTCAAGAACGTGTTCTCTAAGGTAGCGTCCAATATACTTTTGCCTTACCGACTGTACGACCACAAGATTAAGATTGAGCCAGACAAGGAAGATATACTTGGCTATAGCCCCCTTTATTAGCAGTCCACTGCCGAATTATAGGCTACAAAGTAGTATTTTATTAATAACCTAAATAAGGGCTTTATTAAACCTAGTCAAGCCCCTTTTAACTCGCCTATTCTCTTTGCCAAAAAGCTAAATAGAGGACTTTGTTTCTGTATTAACTACCACAAACTAAATAATATAACCTGTAAGGACCGCTACCTACTGCCCTTACTTAATAAGACTTTAACCTGAATAAGTAGAGCTAAAATCTTTACTAAGCTTGATATCCGTTAGGCCTTTTACTGGATTAGAATAGACCCTAGATTAGAAGATCTTACTACATTTCGGACCTGTTATAGAATATATAAATACAAAGTACTTCCTTTTAGACTGACTAATGGACTGGCTACGTACTAGCAATATATAAATGATATACTCTTTGACTACCTTAACAACTTCTATACGGCCTACCTGGATAATATTATAATCTACTCTAAGAATAAGCTAGAATATAAGGAGCATATCTATAAAGTCCTACAACAGCTCCGCAAGGCCGGCCTTTAGGCCAATATCAAGAAATTGGAATTTAGTGTTAAGCGTATAAAGTACCTAGGCTTTATTATTAGTATAAATGGGATTAAGGCCAACCTAGAGAAAACGGCCGCAATTAACTAGTGGACACCGCCACGGACCATAAAGGGGGTGCAATCATTTTTAGATTTTTGTAACTTCTATTAATACTTTATTAAGAACTATAGCAGGATCGCCTAGCCTCTTAACCGCCTTACTAGGAAAGACTAGCTATTCCACTTTAACGCCATATATATGCAGGCCTTTAATAAGCTTAAAAAACGGCTAGTATTAGCTCCCCTACTTGCCCACTTTAATCCAGAACGGCCCTTAATGCTAGAAACTGATGCCTTAGACGGCGCGATAGCCAGTATTTTCTCCCAGAAGTAATTAGACAGAGAATAGCACCCTATAGCATACTATTTTAAGACTATAATAGATGCTGAGCTGAACTACCACATCTATAACAAAAAAATGCTGGCTATTATCTCTAGCTTTCAGCACTAGCGTATACAGCTAGAGGGGACCCCTAAGCCCATTAAGGTGGTTTCGGATTATAAGGCCCTAGAATACTTTATGATAACTAAGGCCCTTACGGCCCGGTAGGCACGCTAGGCGGATATCCTATCTCAGTTTAACTTCTTAATTACGTATAGACTAGGCGCTATGAACTATATAGATGCTCTTATAAGGCGTAAATAGGACCTAGGTAACTAGGCAGCTATAAAGATCTTATTACAAACCTAGACCCTACTATAACCAGAGTACCTTAACCCCTAGATACAGGTAGAACTAAATACGGACCCTTTAGACGCTAAAATATGTTTTATTAACTCCATAGAACTTGACCTTATTAATAAACTGCTATAGGCAAACCGTACGGCCCCTTCTCTACAGGAGTACCGTGAAAAGGTAAAGGATGCTACTAGCCCATGGTCCCTTAAAAACGGACTGCTTAAGCACCGGGAACGGCTAGTAGTAGTAGAGGAACAGAATTTACGGACTTAGCTTATCGCCAAAGCATATACCCAGGTCTCTATGGTCCACCCTAAAAAAAATAAGACCTATAGAATTATTAGCGACCGCTACTACTAGCCCAAAATGGTTATAGATATTAACCGCTATGTATAGAACTGCAACGACTGCTATAGGTCTATAATTCCACGAGATAAGACCCTAGGGCTATTAAAGCCACTCCCAATACCAGAACGCCCCTGGTAGTATATCTCTATAGACTTCTACAAGTTACCTACAGACCGCGACGGATATGATATGGTTATAATCCTAGTTAACCGCTTTAGCAAGCGCCCGTTCTTAATCCCCTGTTATAAGAATATTGATGCTAAAGAGGCGGCCTAACTGTATATCCACTATGTCTACTAAATTTACGGACTACTAGATACTATTATATCTAACTATAGGCCGCAGTTTATATTAGCCTTTTGGAACGAGTTCACCCCGATCCTAGGTATTAGGCTAAAGCTCTCTATAGCATACCACCCCCAGATAGATAGTTAGACGGAGATTATAAATCAATACTTAGACTAGAGACTTTGGCCCTTTGTTAACTACTTTTAGGACAACTAGAGTGGACTACTACCTATAATAGACTACACCCAGGCAACCCTACCCTATAATTCTATAGGGTTTGCACCTATTTAGCTAGAAATGGGATACTTACCCTATACAAGCTTTAACTGGGAGAGACTGGAAGGACCACAAACTATACACAAAAAACTATCTTATAAGGAAGCACAGCAGTATGCTAAACGCTTAGAAGAAGTATAGATGGTAGCCTGTAAGAACCTAGAGAAGGCCCAGAAATCGATGGAATAGCAGGTAAATAAGTATAGGCGCGAGCCTGACTTTACTGTAGGCGATAAGGTTTGGGTTATAATAAAGAACTAGAAGATAGAACGGCCTAGCCGTAAGCTAGACTATAAGATAGCAGGACTATATAAGATCCTTAATAAAAAAGGAAACTTATATAAAGTTAAACTCCCAGACTTAATTAAAGTCCACCCTGTTTTCTTACCAGATAAGCTACGGAAAGCTATAAATAACCCACTACCTAGATAAAAGAATGAGCCTCCACTGCCGATTTAAGTTAATAGCGATGACAAATAGGAAGTTAATAAAATACTAGCCTGTAAACTAGTATAAGGAACGCTGAAATACTATGTCTAATAGAAAGGTTACGATTTAGACCCAACCTGGTACCCTGTCTAGAACTTTATAGGTTGCCCTTAGAAGCTTAAAGAATTTTATAATTAATACCCTAACGAGCTAGGACCCCCGAAGTATCTAGATGAGTAGATAGAGTGCTAGTATAGCGAAGATAATAAGCTACCTATTAAGTACATAGATAAGAACACCCCACAGATGTACAAAGCCTGAGGGCAGGCTTTTTCGGAGGGGGGGGTAATGTTACGGCGCTGGTGGAAAATGGTACTGGTAAATTGCCGTAACTTGCCGTAAGTTGCCGTTATGTGATGGCAAGTTGCCATTACGTGACCAGATGATTGTATATAGCTTTAAGCGGTGCTTCCGTTCTTCCCCTTTCCTTTCTCTAGCTTTGGATCCTCGTTTATAGATAATTCTATCGTACAGGCTTGCGCGACCCTCTTGCCGTGCTTGTGCCTTGATTGACTGAGTCGCTAACACTTAAAGCAACCCCTTACTTCTAGACAACAATCAACTACTAACTTCAACACCGCATACGTACCACTATAAGTGATATTCGTACACATTAATAAAGCGAGTATACCGACAATGTCCTTCTATCTTTGGTCTGGAATAGGTAGTAGCTTTAGAAAGCCGTTGTATATCTTATATAAAGCTTTAGCTTGTCGGTAGGTATAGCAGCTAGAGACGTACCTTTGTGTTATATTATATATGTTTAGCTAGTAGTACTCCTATTAGAGTAGCTCTAGGGTTTTTTCTTAGCCTAGATGGCTGGCTACTAGTAGGTTATATACGTATTTAAGGAGTTTAAGCTTAAGTTTATTATAATTAGGGACAACTAGGTAGTTCTAGTAGTATAAGTAGTCTCTATAAACTTTATATTTACTTAGAGAGATCTTTTTAGAGCATTTAACGCCATCTTAAATTAGCTTAAGTGTCTCTTAGATAAACTTATTGTTTAGGTATTTATTAATTATAATCTATTTAATTAATTAATTAGTTATTTTAAGGATGTGTACTATAAGGTCTTTAGCTAGAGGATTAAATAATTTAGGACAAAGTAGGGTTTAATTATAGTAGGCGCGCGCTTCTTCCTATACTATTATATCTTATAAACGTTAAGTTAGGGTATTAGGTTTTTAATCTTAAACGCCTAGGTAGTACGTAATTAAGAATTAGAAATAAGATAGATATTCTAACTAGTGGGCTTAATAATAACTTAGCTGTTTTATAGTTGTAAAGTACTATAGATTTTTATAATTGCTAAGAACCTTAATTAGAAATCTAGCGCCTTCTAGTTTAGATTGCCATTGTTTAAAATATTTAATAATAGCTAATAATTCTTTATCGTAGATCTTGGAGTTATATTTAGCTAGACTTAGTTGTTTTAAGAAGTATACTATAGGGTATAGTACCCCTTCTTTATTATACTAAGACAGAATGCCTCTAGTAACGTAGTTAGATAAGTTAGCTTTTATAATACTCTTTTAGTTTGGGTTAAAGTGTTAGAGTATAGGTGCGGTAGTAAATATAACTTTTAGATAGGTAAAGGCCTTCTTATATTCCTTATTAAAGATAAAGGCTTTGTCCTTTTAGGTTAGAGCTATAAGAGGTAAAACTAGGGTGGAGAAGTTATTAATAAACCGTTAATAGAAATTAGCAAATCCTATAAAGGCTCTTATATCCTTAATGTTTTTAGGTTCTTACTAGTTTATAATTACTTTAATCTTCTTTAGGTCCATTTATATGCTATCTATAGAGATAATAAGTCTAAGGTATAGAACTTCTATTTTATAGAACTTGCATTTATCTATATCTAATTATAGTTTAGCTCTATGTAGGGCTTCTAAAATAAGGTTAATATGTTTCTTATATTTAGCTAGGTTATTACTATATACTAAAATGTTATTAATATAAGCAGTATAGAAAACGTCTAGGTAAGGTTATAAGGTATTATTTATAAAGTATTAGAATAAACTTAGGGTATTTATAAGGCTAAACGGCGTTACTAAGTATTTAAATAGTCTATATCTAGTACGGAATACTATAAGCCATTTATCTCCTTTTGTGATATAGAGGCGGTTAAATATGTAAATAAGGTTAAGTTTTATGTAGTAGTAAGCCTTACTTAATCGGTTTAGTGTTTTTTAAATTAATGGGAGCGGGTACCGATTTTTAATAGTAATAGCGTTAAGAGCTTGGTAGTCTATATAGAAGTATAAACTGCTGCCAGGTTTCTTAACGAAGATTATAGGTGTAGCTATAGGCGAAAAGCTTACTTTAATAAATTCTTTACTTAGGTATTTGTCTAAGTACTTCCGCAATACTTAGAGTTTATTTTAGGATATTTTATATAAGGGTCTAAATTCTAGCTGTTTTTTTTTCTTTAAGTATAATCTTATAGTTATATAGTTGGTGCTTTACTAACTTATTGGCTTCCTTTTATAAAAATACTTCTAGATGCTTATAATAGCATACTAGTACTTTTATAGCAGGGTTAGTATGCTTCTTTAATGCTAGGGCCTTTTTAATATTGGCTATTATAACGGCAAAGATTATATATTTAGGTTTTCTAGTAAGTTATACTAATAGGGTAGCTCCAATTATACAAATATCTATAGAAAGGGGGGTAAGTTACTAGCTAGTAACTTCCTTTTAATTATCTACTATTTTTTATTTAACTTTAGGTTTAGTATTAGGTATAAAGTTAGTATTAGATTTAGGTTTAGGTTCTTTAAGTATCCTTTTTATAGTAGAATACTAGTTCTTCTGGTACTTTTATATATTAAGCTTAAGTTTAGGCTTCTACTTAGTTTAGGGTGGTATAGTAGTTAGGGTTAATTTATATAGTTTAGTATAATTTTTAGGTTCTTAGTAGAATTGGGTAGACTTTTTAGGTATAGGGTAGATATTAATAGAAATTTTAGACTAATAGATCCTAGTAGATTTTTTAAATTTTAGTTTAGGGTCTAAGTAGTAAGTTATAAGGCACTTCTACTTATAATAAAAGGTGGTAAATAGAAGCTTAAGGTTATCCTAATTAATGGTTACCTTATATAGCTTTATCTAGGGTTGTTTAAGTATTACTAAATAACCTATATTGGGAAAATATTCGCAGGATAAGATTTAAGTAGACTTTGATTTTCGCGTTTCGCGTAATTAATATGCAATTTAACTAACTTGACACGCAATTAACCAACTTAATATGCAATTAACCAACTTAACACGCAATTTAACTAACTTAATATGTAATTAACTAACTTAACACGCAATTTAACCAACTTAATATACAATTAACTAACTTAATAACTTTAAAAGCTAACTATATATTTCTTAACATGTAATTAACCTACTTAGCAACTTTAAAAGTTAAATAATATGTAGTTAACCTACTTAACAACTTTAAAAGCTAACTGTATGTTCCTTAACACGCAGTTAACCTACTTAGCAACTTTAAAAGGTAACTATATATTTCTTAACATGCAATTAAGGTAAAGTTATATGCTATATATTTAACTATTATATATTATCTAATATAATCTTATACAATCTTATATAGTTTTATTACTTGGAGGCTCTACACAAGGCTCTGCGCGAGGCTCTACACGAAGCTCTACACGAAGCTCTACACGAAGCTCTACACAAAGCTCTGCGTACAGAGGCTCTGCATGAAGCTCTGCGCATAGAGGCTCTGCACGACGCTCTGCACGACGCTCTGCACGAAGCTCTGCACGAAGCTCTGCACGAAGCTCTGCACGAAGCTCTGCACGAAGCTCTGCACGAAGCTCTGCACGAAGCTCTGCACGAAGCTCTGCACGAAGCTCTGCACGAAGCTCTGCACGAAGCTCTACGTACAGAGGCTCTGCACGAGGCTCTGCACGAAGCTCTACGTACAGAGGCTCTGCACGAGGCTCTGCGCAAGGCTCTGCGTACGGAGGCTCTGCACGAAGCTCTACACGAAGCTCTGCACGAAGCTCTGCATAAGGCTCTACGCGAAGCTCTGCATACGGAGGCTCTACACAAAGCTCTACACGAAGCTCTATACGAAGCTCTACGTACAGAGGCTCTGCACAAGGCTCTGCGCGAAGCTCTGCGTACGGAGGCTCTACACAAAGCTCTGCATCGGGTCCCCGCTATATTCCCAATAGCGTCTACACGTGTCTCTGCCTATGTAGCCGCCTTATTTTTTACCCTTCTTTCCTTCCTTACATCCTCCCTACCTAGGGAGGCACTAGAACGGCAGCCAGCAGAGGACCGTTGCTAGAACTAGATGACTATCGCTAGAACCAGACGACCGTTACCAGAACCAGATGACCGTCGCCAGAACTAGACGACTGTCGCCAGAGCTAGACGACCGTCGCTAGAACCAGACGACAACGACTAGCCAGCGAGCACTATAAACGATTCGATCGATTGATCGAATCAAGGTAGCACAGACAGGTAGGCACAAATAGGGAGATGCTGACGGGTAGGCAGATACAGACAGGTAAGCAGATGCAGACAGGCAAGCAGATGCAGACAGGTAAGCAGATGCAGACAGGCAAGCAGATGCAGACAGGTAGGCAGATGCTAACGGGTAGGCAGATATAGACAGGTAGGCAGATGCAAACAGGTAGGCGATGCAGACAGGTAGGCAATGCAGACAGGTAGGCAATGCAGACAGGTAGGCAATGCAGACAGGTAAGCAGATACAGACAGGCAAGCAGATGCAGACAGGTAGGCAGATGCTGACGGGTAGGCAGATATAGACAGGTAGGCAGATGCAAACAGGTAGGCGATGCAGACAGGTAGGCAATGCAGACAGGTAGGCAATGCAGACAGGTAAGCAAATACAGACAGGCAAGCAGATGCAGACAGGTAGGCAGATGCTAACGGGTAGGTAGATATAGACAGGTAGGCAGATGCAAACAGGTAGGCGATGCAGACAGGTAGGCAATGCAGATAGGTAAGCAGATATAGATAGGCAAGCAGATGCAGACAGGTAGGCAGATGCTAACGGGTAGGTAGATATAGACAGGTAGGCAGATGCAAACAGGTAGGCGATGCAGACAGGTAGGCGATATAGGCAGGTAGGTAAGTTAATAGGTAGATAGGTAGAAGAGAACCATCGCTATATTATATTAAATTATCTAAAATAATATTATTTATTTTGCTAGCCTTATAAATAGCTTTAAAGTAGCTTTTATTTATTTAAAATATGTTATTAGTATAAAAGAGGTAAATATAATTATGGTTGCCAAATGCGCAGATTACTGGCAGGTTGCGCGTAGGTTGCGCGTAGGCTGCGCGTAGGCTGCGTGTCAAAAAAACACGATATAGGCTAGTCGGTCGAGTTGTTAAATGACCTTAACTGCGCGCCAATTGCGTCAACCACCAACCATTGAGGCTATTAAAAGGGTACCATATTTTGCTAATGTAGGGTAGTAATAAAAAGCCTAATTAGTTCTTTATAGTTTAGGTATTAGAGTCTTAGGAATACTATATAGGTAATATAGCTTAAAATAGTGCGTTTGCTATTAAATCTAAATACATTAATATGCCGGTTAAGGGGGGTTAGAGTAAAACTATTATTTTATATAAAGATCTTGTTAATAAATCCTATGCTACTAGCTCCTGTATTAATTAGGACTTAAGTATTAGCCTATTAATTGTTCTACCAAAGATAATAGTTAATAGTTATGCTGTGATCCTAAGAGTTAGAATTTATAACATCTAGAGTATTTAACAAGATCCTAAGGCAGCGCCATCCTAGAGAGCGACTTAGCTCCAGGACCTTCCTTTTAGAGGTAACTGGGGTGGGGTTCTTATAGAATATTGGCTATAACTTTATCCTTATAAGTGGTGCTTACTAGATGCTGGGCTAGAGCTATATAAAGATTAGGGACGGTAACTAGAGGATTAGTATGGTAAACAGTTACTAGTATTAGCCGTTCGTAAATTGTGTTAGGGTATAGGGATAGAGCAGTATCTTAAAATATAAGCCTTACTTCTGTATTTAAAGTAAAGGCCTAGCTTAATGCGTCGTTTTTGTTTAGGGGACCCTAGTGGGGCATACTCTAGGGTTCTAGAGTTGATGTTTATAGCGTTGGGGTGCTTAGGCTAAGATAATAACTTAGTAGTCGTTTACAGAGCTATTGTATTGTATTAAGGAGTGGACTTTGGTGTTAGGCGTAGTATATTATTGTATTGTTTATTAATAACGTTTACGTAGGCGTTAAGGGCTCCCGGTAGGTCTATACCTATTAGGGAGGTTTTTAGTTTAGGACTTAAGGATTTAATAAGGCTATTAACTAGTGCGGAGTCGTTCTAGCCTGTTTCCTTTATGTAATGGTTAAATTTGGAGAAGTATACTGGAAAGCTTTTTGTTCCTTAAGTTATATAGTTTATCTTTCTCTAAGCAGTAGCTTGGCAGTTTGGGTTACCGTATATAGCTTTAAGAAGTACAACTAGACTTTATACTAAATTCAGTTAAAGGGGTTTAATAAGGTCAGCTACGTCTCCTCCTAATTGACTTAGGGCGTAGCAGAGTCGGTTAGCTTTAGTTAGGTAGCGGTTAGTATTACTAGTTAGCTTATTTTTAAGCTAGCTTAGAAATAATTGGAGTTTTTATTATTTACTAGTAAATATTAGAGGGTCTAGTAGTCGTTTGGATTATTATAGTGCGGTAGTTGGTTTAGGGTAAATAGCTACTGTAGGTTTGGGACTCTCGTTTCGCGTGTTTATCTCCAGAGAAGGCGTTCGGTCTTAGGGCCCTAGTATGGGTATTTTAAGGGTGCGGACTTCTTCTTAAAGGTCCTTAATTATTTGCAGGTGTCGTGCTTCTTATTCGGCTTATTATTAAGTTAAAGTAGCTTAGTTCTGTGCAAGGGCGTCTATAAAGGACTTCTGTATCTCTGCTAATTGTTTTTGGAGTGCGGATATAATGCTAGCGGCTGTTATAGGAGCTTTGGGGTCGTTCTACATTTTGGAGAGTGGTATATAAGGTTAACGCAACGTAGTGTTACAGAGTGAGCATAAGCGGTGATAATATATAGCAAAGTAGATATTATTAAGCTATATATATAAACTGCGTAATAAAGTTAAGACGTTACGTAAGGAAAGGAAAGTAGGAAATAGGGGAAAAAGGGTATATAATATTCGCTTAGTTGCTAGGTTAACGGGTA
>Ga0307507_10004276_pt1 | contig 25728 bp, 30 predicted proteins | sample 7_EM_MG_FD_207223 | JGI IMG/M metagenome (GOLD analysis project Ga0307507, IMG submission 207223) | Populus trichocarpa ectomycorrhiza microbial communities from riparian zone in the Pacific Northwest, United States - 7_EM | ecosystem: Host-associated > Plants > Roots > Unclassified | place...
CACCCACCACCCGTCGCCGAGATCAGGAGCTGGGACACAACATAAAAAGGTATGATACTTGACTTTGAGTAGAAAATTTAAAGCATAATGCAACGCTTGCTCTTGGTACCTACCTTTGCTTTGGGGCAAGAGTTTATTTGGTAATTTTCTTTAGGAGTTCTTTTTCCTCCTACGACGCCACAACAGAGATTCGGATTAGAGCTCTAGCTCAGAGGTAAAGTCCATGTATAGCCCAAAGCAGGGAAGGGGGTTGTGGAAAAATTGCGTTCGGGGGGGGTAGAAAAAGAATTCTTTGAGAAATTCTGACACTGACGGCCTTTTTAAAATCAATGATAGATAGTGGTTAGAGAGAAGACCGGAGAGTAAGAGATTGACTGCGCTTGAGAATTAGATGATGATGGGTGTCTCCAGTCACCGTCATCCATTTTTGAAATCGGGGGTAGGTGTAGGACTGGTAGAATAAGTATTTGTTAGCTCGAGGTGGGGAGGAGGAGCCAAAGCAGTTACCAACCTTTCCGGGGCGGTTGTGAGGAGGTAATTAAGAAGGGGTGTTCCAGCTAAACAGTGCTTGCTAAATCAAATGCTGGCTAAGCTAAATCACAGTAACGCATCAGCACCCTCCATCCAAGGATACTTCTTCTTTGACCGACACGTAGTATTCAAGAGAGCCTTAGGTGTGCTCTCCTCGTTTTTTAATGCCGCTTGCTCTGCCAGGTTCTGCCTCCTCTGTTTCGGCGTCACCTTTCCTTTGTTTCTGTCTTGACCTAGGCAGCTGCTTCACACTGAGCCTTGCGATGTCGAGCTGCACCGGCGAGGATCTCGGCTTTCTCTTAGGATTCTTTGGCACAGAGTCTGTTTCGCTTAGAAGTTTCTCGTTCGCGTTCAGCAACTCTGTGTTTTCGTTTTCTTCGTCCTCTTGGTGCGAAATCTCCTCGGCGAGTGAGAGTTCGGCTTCGGCTTCAGAATCTTCAGTGGCGGATCTCCCGTTTGCCCCTTTGTTTTTCCTGACTTCCGCCCTTGCTCGCAGCTGGGTCTTCTTCGCCGCTGGTAGGGGTCGCTCAGGCTTCAGCTGCGAGTTCAGCTTTTACTTCTACCATTCTCTATTGAGCCGTCTTATTTTCTTTCTTGATCTTAGCTTTAGTGTTTTTGTCGCGACAGTACTTTGAGATCCCGCTGCGTCTTCTTAGTAATCGCCGCCTTTTCTGCAGCAATATTCGCCGCCCGCTTTTGGGCTGCAACAGCCTCTTTATCTGCCGCCGCAATAATCTGGGGGTCTATGACATCCCCGACCTGGCGGATCGTGTTTAAGAAATCGGATATGAAGGGGTTTCGGTGGGATCAGTCAGCGTGCATCTTCTGAATTATCAGGAGGCAGAGGACTCTTCTGCGCATAGTCACTGGACGGCATGCGAGGTAGCAGTGGCGCTACGTGGTCGAAGAAGCGATAATCAGGATCAAGGGGATCGACTATGCGGCCTCCGGAGAAACATAGAGTGAGAGGCGCCCACCCGGGCGCTGGTGTTTCTTTTGAAAAAAAAACCAATGAAACATTGTATCCGGGGCAGGTATGGTGAGGGGTACCGACTTGTATGGCGGCAACTTGACGCCGGGTGGGATTGCTGAGGGAGGCCGATAGAATCTACCGCCTTTAGTTGGCTCAAATAGGTTGGCTTCCTCATCGGAATCCCGGAGGTTGTCGAAATTGGAATTGCCCCTGGTACTGTACAGAGCGCGGTACGGGCTGTGGGTGCTCTGGCTAGAACTCGCTCTTCGCTTGGAAATTGATGATCACTGCTGGTATCGGTGGGGGTTTGAGGTAGGCTTTCATCCATCGGAGCTTCACCGGGGGTCTCTTCGACTATTGCCTCCAGCCCACAGCAAGCGCACCTGAGGGTTCAATAATTTTAATATCCTTGTTTGCCGACTTGGCTTCAATTGCGGGAGATGGGGATGAGTCGCCCCTCAAGGCGGCGCCGATTGTGGGAGCGTCCTCGGAAGAACTCTCCAGTGTGTCAGGAGTGCCTTTTTCCCCCTCTCCTGCCCGGGGTCTCGCTGAACCTGTTGAATTGGAATCCTTATTTCTCAACTCGGCCGTGTTGGCTTCAACCGTGCCGGGGAGAACCTTTGCCAGACTTTTGAAGACCAAATCGGCATCGATTGGCGGGGGGATATCTAATTGAGGTTTATCCAGAAGATTTTTGGTTGAGGCAGACGGTTAGATCCCAAATTCCAAGAGTATGGACGAGCATCAGATTCTAGAAAGGGTACGGCATCGTTATTCGCTCCTGCCTTTTAACCCACCAGGGGAGGTTTGGGTGGATCAAAGAATCGGAATCGATGTGACTGATGTGCTTAATCTCAGCTTCGCCTACTTCGAGGGGGGCCCCTGCCGGATCTATAGGCTGGCGGTTTTCGATGCTCGGTGGAGGGGTTCGTTATTAGTTTTCTTCCCAGGGAGCCCTGGCGGATGCGGCCCGCTCGCTATTACCTTCCTTTCGCTCCAATCGGACCTGTGACGCATCTGGCGGGGAAGACCCGACGAATTCTCCAAACGAGCTGGTGAGCCAGCACTGCTCATAGTTTCCTCTGGCGTAGCTGAAATACTGGCAGGAATTGAGGGATGGATGGAGGTCAGCAGTTGGGTCTTCTCAGCGACAGTGTTGACCACGGCAGTTGAGGCTTTGTCGGGAACCTTCAGCAAAGCAACGACGTCCTGGGTTTGGCCGATCGCAAGTGTATTCGGTGTAGCGGCTTTAATTGCATCGAAGTCCTTCATATCCCGAATGAAGGGAGAGAGCTCAGCGTCGTTGGCGAGTGGTAAGGGGGGGAAAACATCATCTATACTAGAAATATAGTTCGGTTCATGTTACCTCGGCACACAGGGCAATGGCTGTTCACTGGCGCTACTCCCAGGCGATGCCGAAGGTATAGCAACACCGGTGGAAATGCAAACTTGACCTGTGGCACTGCTACTATCACTAGGGGTTGGATGAATATTATTATCCTCCAGGGCGGTGCTGAGATCAGTAACAAGTCCCATCTCAGGAGTTTCCGGAGCACCAGTAAGCACCTGCGCTAGGGCATTAAGATCGGGAACCGGTACCCCTCTGACAAAACCGGGAAACCAACACGACATACGATAAGTAATTGGGCCGGCCGCGGTGGAGATTGCGGGTGCCCTGTTTAAGACATCTTCGCGAAGGGAAGCGAGAATTAGGGAGCCGGCTTGAGTGATTGTTAGTTATTCGCTTTATATTCGGCGGCCTTAGGGGGTGGAGGAGGCTGCGGGGCCCCTATGTTTTTTGCCTCTTATTCGAGCTTTCTGTGAATATTGGCTAGCCATTTCTCTCGAACAGTCTAGATTAATGAAGGTCGTAGCGCGAGGGATGAAAATGGATGGGTGGATGGATTAATGGATTGATTAATTGAATGATTGATTGATCAATAGATGGATGGATGGATGACGGAGAAGAATTGCAGGAGCTAGAGATACCCGAGTGCGAGGATTAGTTCATTGGGGGAGGTTTTGACCAAATCCAATTAGAGGAGGAAACAACGACGAGAGTGAGGAATGAGTAGGGGAGTATAAGTGTGGAGGCGCCAAATGAGACGAGTAGTTGGTCCACAATCGGATACTCGAGGCGCCCGGGAAGAAGTCCGGAGGCGCCTAACGAGAGAGTGGCAAGGGTAAGGTTGGTAGATGGTGAGGAGGGAAATGATGCGTGGGCTAAGCAATTTTTGTGGCCCGTCTCAAACACCGTGTCATACCCTTCTCGGTGAATGGGGATAGACGCCAAGCTAACAGCCGGCTAGGGGCACTCACCAAGAACAAATTCTGTCCCGACCCTCACTTGCACACTGGGAGCGCAATTCAGAACTGTGCGTCGCTCATGGCAAGAGCTGGGGCCCTGGTATAGTATAATACCCCAGTATGGGTAAAGGTCAGGGGCAAACTTTTTTGTAGAAAGTACTGTGCGAAACGCCTAAGGTAGGGACTGAAGGGCAACCGCACCATGATATTATTGTTTGCTTAACGCCAGGAGAGTCCACTCCACAACAACCGGACTAGTCAACCAAGTCTCACACTGAGGCCTTTAATTTAGTATCTTATCCTGCGGCTTTCCGGGACCTTTTACACTCTGGTAAAATCTTTAAGCGTACTCAGGGGTCGTTAATTCGGGCGACGCCCATGTATGGTAAATAGCATCAAAACAGTGATAAATGGATTTTGTCGCTTCCTTCAGAACTGCGAAAAAAGTCAGGCGATACCCAATAAACCAAGACCCTACTTACCCCTGTGCCAGAATACACCGAGTCTCCCCTCTAAATTTTCACTTTTGGAAAGAATAAAACCGTTTGTGGCTAGGGCAATATCCCAGCTATTATGCGGAGATTTGATTCTTATAAAACCTTAACCTTGATACAAATCTGATTTCAGGTTTGCGTCGTCTTTAGGGGAATCCTTTCGGCTATTGAGAAGGTAGGATTGTTGGCTGGGAGTGAGGTAGGAGTATCATACGCGGCTCCGGGGTCGAGAGACAGCTGGTGTTTGACAACCTTCCAGTGCGGGAAAGCCCACTGTAACGGAATCTACTATTATCACCATTATTCCTTGACATGACAAGGAATATTGCCTATTAGGATTTCCCCAATAACGAATCATTCCTTACCTGGTACCTTCACTATTGTTATAGTTTCCTATTAGGTAGTCCTTTCCTTAGTTTGTTTATTACGACCTTTCATTCCTTGTACCCAATTGAGAAACTGTATGTATTACTGGTTTCGTACATTAGTAGTGATCCCTTACTTGTTTGATTCTATTACTTGTTTGCTTAGTTATATCCTGTCGCACCTACACCTTTGTTTTGGGACTTAGTTGTTTTCGCTTGTACCTTACTGCAGCTTAGCATTTTCATTTGGACAGGATATTGGTTATGCTGTATTTGTATTTAAAGAGCTGGAGACCCCTTAAGGATTCGAACTCTCAAGCCTTACAGGAACCCTCACTTTAATATACCAAGTTGAACAGTCAACCTACTAGTCCCCAACCTTTGGTGTATCTCCGGTCGAGATTGCCATCAATGGTTCTCCTCCCCCTCCTTAGAGTATCGCCAGATCTCCCTCTGGGAATCTTGCAAAACTGAGGAGCAGTTTACACCGACAATATGAAATTGCTTCTTTCACGGCATTCAGAGAAAAATAAAGAATTCATTCCTGAATTACCAAATCTTCAATGAGGATAATCATGAAGAAAGAAAAAAGAAAAAAAAGTACCTGATAGATATTTCGAAATTTCTAGTTTCTACTGTAGGATGTGTTATGATTCCCGTAGTGGAATTAGCCACCCTGTGAACTATTGGGTACAGGTATTGGGATATCAGCATATCCATTTAAAGGTGAAGGAATGAATAAAAAGGGGGAGTGGGAATTAATATTGTTCAAAGAGGGAAAGAACACAAGCAATCTACTGTAAGTATATGCAAATGGGGTGAAATTTTACAAGAGCTCTATAGACTCTCATTGACCTCATGGAGGAGCATATCATAGTACCGTAAAAACTCAAATAATCGGTCGGTGCTAGTGCTAGAAACACACCAAAATCTGGGTCGCCTTTTCATCATATATTAACTTTATTCCGAGCGGGAGTATTCAGTCGAGAATAACCCATAGTAGAAAAGGGTGTAGGGCATAGAAAAAATAGAGCGCTTTGAGAGACAGAAAAACAAAAAAACTACTGTACGTTACCATAGAAGGCAACTCGAATGACATAGCGCAGAGGCCGATAATTTGGGTTTCAACGGTAGGGCACACCATGACCATGCAATTTAGGTTCTACTATCACCCGGAAACTGGCTCTGCATCTCTCCACGAGAAAACGGATGGAAGGAAGCATAGAAAGAACGAATTTTACTACCGGGTCTAGTTTGGTGATTACAAGGGTCCCCTTGGTGCGGCCGTAACAGATTTCTTCGACCGCGAACAGGCAGGGGTTACCGGGCAGTCCATTCCCCGTATAGTTCAAGGGGTTGGGGGTAATGGCTGGGCTAATGTCGCGCGATCTGGGGAGGGTGCCATAACATCCGTTGCAGTATCCGCCGCGGGTGTGTCAAGAACTGCAATGGTCTTTTATCATAGTGAAGCTACTCTTGGGACCGAAGGATGTTGACCCAAATATGGCAGACGGAGATGGTCGAACACCAGTCTCATTGGCTGGTAGTTATGGGTATGTTGAACTATTGGAGCTACCCTTGGAATGGGAAGATGTCAACCCAAATTTCCCAGACAATAACAGTAGAACACCTCTATGGTGGGACGCCATGCTGCATTCCTATATGATAGTGAATCTACTGATAGATCATGTGGATGTCAACCCCGATGTATCTGATCAACTTGGCCGTACACCAGTGTCGGGCGCTACCAGGCTTGGTTTTTATGAAGTAGTAGAAATACGGTAGGAACAGGAAGACGTCACCCCCGATGCCAAGACCGTTCTTAGCGAAACACCGCTCATGATGGCTGCCAATCTTGGGTCTCTGACACTGATGAAGCTACTGTTGGGCAGGCAAGATGTCAACCCGAATATGGCTGATAGCTATGGCCAAACGCCACTTCGGCAGGCCGCAGAGTGTGGACATGTTCCACTCGTAAAACTACTCTTGGACTGGGAAGACGTCACCCCGACTATCCCAGAGTGCAATGGCGAAACGCCTCTCACGGTGGCTGCCAAGTTTGGGGCAGATGGAGTAGTGAAGCCACTGCTTGGACGCCAAAATGTGAACCAGAATATACCCGATAAATCTGGTCGAACGCCCCTCTTGTGGGCTGCTGCAAATGGCCGTGATGGAGTAATCCAACTGCTGCCAGGACTGGAAGATGTCAACCCCAATAGGCCGGCCATTGGCGGACGAACACCACTCTCATTGGCTGCTAATCATGGGCATGATGGGGTAGTGAAGCTACTCTTGGGACGGAAGGATATCAACCTCAATATGGCAGACATAGACGGCCTAACGGCCCTCTCATGGGCTGCCAATCATGGGCATTATGGAGTAGTGAAGATACTCTTGGGATGGAAAGATGTCGACCCCAATATGGCGGAGGTAGGTAGTCAAACACCACTCTCATGGGCTGCTGATTATGGGTATAATGAAGTAGTGCCGCTCCTCCTAGGACAGGAAGCTGTTAACCCCAATATCTCAGACCATGATGGCCGGACACCGCTTTGGTGGGCTTGTCAGTCTGGGCATGAGGGAGTTGTGAATCTCCTCCAGGCCGATCAATCAACGAACCCCAATGAGGTTTGACTCTAGCACAAAACATTCACTACGGTTCTCAAATCCCATCTGGGCTGCTTTTTGCGCGTTTCTATAATCGTTTCCATGATGTATATTGTTCGCTACTTCTCTCATCTTCAAACCGCCATCGAATCCCTCCTCACAATCTCCAACACGTCTTAGCCACATGAGTCCTTTGTTTCTCTTCCCCCTTCTTTTTCCTTTTCCGTATCTGATTTTAAATTCACCCTGGTAGACTATCCCGGTCTGGGATATAAGCTAATAATCTTGCATACACACACCAGTTTTTCGGGATAATTAGATGCAGATTCCAGAAATTGTCATCGCATGCTATGGATGTTGTGTGGGGTGGCATATACGATTCCCGTAGTTCTCATTGGAACAGTCAGTCTTGTTTATAACTTCCCTAGAGGTATTGCATGACAACCATGACTATTGATTCGGATTAGTAATTGTTTCTCATTTACGAATTACGACTTTTCTCTCTTTTTCAGCATCACATGCTACCATTCGCTCTCTTGTGGGCCACATATCAACTCTAACATACCTCCAAGTTTCTTGTTCTCCTCTCGGCTTTGTATTGCACAACTAGATCTCATAAAAATCTGAAGTAAACATCTGTTTTTCGTTAAGGGCTATATAGTTGAACCTAAGATATACTCCCAATTCCTGTTGGCGAGGGGACCATATGAATTGTGTCACTGGTCTGGCCCGGTCAGACCAATCTCGGCCCACTCAGCTCAAGTACTCACGACACTCCCGTCGGTCTAGTTGCCACTGTTAGACTAGATTTGATTTCCAACTTCCCGGCTAGCCCAGCCCAGCCCACCACCCTCTATTCAGAACCCGACACAGAGGAATTAAAAGGACTCTTAAGACTGGCTGCAGAGGAGTGTCCCCTAGGGGTTTGCCACTTAACTTGAATTGGTTGTATTCCTATCACCGTAGCTCAGTTGTCTTCTCTTGGGTCCACCAAACCTCTCGTTTGATCCTTTCTCACCCTCGGGGGCAGATGCCACTTCCTCGGACCCTTCTCTATTAGCTAACAAATTCCTCATTAAAGTTGTCCAGCGCAAAAAGTTATGGTATGATACAACAATTTGACCTCTCCTCTAGAAATATCTACCATTACTCTTATCACACGAACCAACGGCAACCCGACAACAAGTTTGATCTTCACATGGAGCACACATCTGTAGTTGAAGAACAAAAGCCTCAGATATACCTCATTGAAAACTCACCTGACCTAAGATACATGAGATTTAATTCTAAAAGCCAAAGCAGGGATGAATAAGAGAAAGAAAGACTTATTACGTCAGGTGGGAGGACAGCCTGCCTGGATTGACTGTATCCCTGGCATGATACTTAGAGCCAATCAAATATTTTCAATAACTTAATTTACCAGGTTCCAGCTCACACCTCAGATGCCGCTGTTCATATTAACATCTAGAACACAACATTAATATTTTGTTATATACGCAACTAGTAGTGATACCATAGTGAAAGATAATTAGAAAGTACTCTTAAATATGGAAAATTAGGATCTGGAGTTTATATTTAATGATCAAAAATTAATCCTTCTTGTATACTATAAGAAGCTTTCCAATGTAAAGTTTAAAAACCCTAATACATAATTGACTTTCTATATAATATTATTATAAATAATAAACATAATAGTTATTTAAAATTGTGTGAAGATTGAATTTTCATAAAGCCTTTGCTAGATATCATCTTTATAACCCAGGGGTACCATTGACTTTTCTGAATACATTTATATTCAGGTAATAGAAACGAACACGTCTATTTCCGATACATGTTGTAAAGTTATCTTTGAATTTGTGCAATTTGAAACATTTTTTGCATGATATTTACATTGTAATACACAAAGCTAAGCCTAAAGAAGTGGCAAACGGTAATCCCTCAGACTGGAATTGAACTGGTGAATAACCTATCAAACTGACAATTTACAACTAGGGATATTACCAACTTCATTACAGAGGGATATCTATAATATTATAATAGCTAAGATTCAAGAACATAAGATTGTCAATCATGAAGTCCAGAGAAATCCAATACCCACTGTGCAATATTATTGTGGAAATGATAAGGGATTCAATATAAAGAAGTGTTATAATACAAGATATAAGAAGATATATTTATTAAGAGCAATATTTTGAGGGTCAGAAACTCTGTAATGGGTCCTATCTGGCGTGCAAATATTCTCTTTGAAGTCAAAAGTACCGAAGAGATATTGTCCAGGTTTATTGTTCATACTTTTCACATTGATACCTTGAACTTCCCAATCAATATTACCTCAAGGAATGCATGTAACTATGCTCTTATACTAATAGTGGGGATTTACACCCACCCCAGATTCACTTCTCTCGTCTTATTTCCCTCTCGTCGCTTTATTGACAACCATAAGTCTGGGTTGCACCAGGTTATTATTATTAGTCGTTGAAAAATTGCGCAAAGAATTGACCACTAATACTGGTGGTCTTTGATCCTGCTGGTAAGCGGGCAACATCCCCAGAAGAAGCAAACCGGAAACTCCTCCAGTGTAACATACTCCTGAGTATCGCGAGATTCCCAGTGGGAGATCCGGCGATAGTATAAGAGGTGGTTGGAGAAATGTCGATGGACATCTCAACAAGGGATATATCAAAGCTTAGGGACTACTAGAGTGACCGTTCAACTTAGTATATTAAAGTTAGGGTGCCTGTAAGCGTTGCGAGTCTGAATCCTTCAGGGATCTCGAACTCTTTAAATACAAATAAATCGTAACCAATATTCTGTCCAAATGAGAATGCTAAGCTACACTAAGGTAGAAGCGAAAACAACTAAGTCCTAAAACAAAGGTGTAGATGGGACAGGATATAACTAACAAAACAATCAAGGGAATCAAACAGTAAGGGATCGCTACTAATGTACTAAACCAGTAATACATAGTAGGAAGCATAGGGTTCCCCAATTGGGAACAAGGAATGAAAGATACTAATAAGCGAACTAAGGAAAGTACTACCTAATAGGAAACTATAACAATAGGGAAGCTAAAAGGTAAGGAATGATTCGTTACTGGGAAATCCTAATGGGCAATATCCAACCTCATGTCAAGGAATAATAATGAGAAAAGTAGATTCCATTACATTCCCACTAACAGAAACGATATAAATGCAAAATTCTCAGCATCTGTTAGGTTCCGAATTTAGACAGGTCAAGGGAAGGAAAGCTGTAACCGGTTTCGGTCTCAGAGTAGTCAGAGTCTTGGATAAGTGTCCAGAATCCGTCGATAGCAAGCTCTGGAAATTGCGGGATGTGTTCCGGTGTCTCGACTGTCCAAGCCGACCAACATCCGTTATGAGTGCAGGGGACCTGTAAGGGAATGGTTTTGTTATAGGTGTCAAACGAGTAAGTTGTAAAGGCAGTACTGGCTCCTGCAAAGACATCGAGAGGGTCCCAAGTAGGTTCGATTCCCTCATAGCCTTTCGAATGAATTTGGAACTGGCGTTTCCTTTGGTAAATTCGATCTTTGAGAACCTTTTCAACTTGTCAACCTTCCTGTCCTGAGACATCGATGCTGACTGGTTCTTTTGAGCTGTGTTCAGGGAGGTCTGGAAAAGCTTAGAGGTCTGGTGGGAGATCGATTCGAAGGTGGCTGCGATGAATACATGGGTAGAGGCCCTGCATGATAGGAGGGAGGTTGAGTTTGTAGTTATTGTGTCTATCAGGTCTTTCGGAGACTGAGAAGGGTCCGAACCAGGGTGCAACTAGTTTGTGGTTTCGTCCAATCTTGTGTATATACGGTTCGGATCTGCGTGGAACTTCAGTTCTGCCTGGGGTAATAGGTGGTCCTTCTTTGCATCTCTTCTGGCTAGTAGTTGTCTGGCGAGATCGTGGTCTCTGGAGGGGGGTTCTGGTGAGCTGCTGGTTTTTCATGATTTAAGAAGCTATGTCATTAGCAGAGGTGACAGTGGTAGGGAGGACTTAGACACTAGCGAGGAGTCTGATCATTCGTCCACAGGTAATTTCAAATGGTGACCGTTCAGATAAATCACCAGAAGCAGTATTGATAGCTGTTTGAACATGTGGGAGGTGGTGAGTCCACTTGGGGCCTTTGGGATAAACGCAATTGCGGAGGCATTGGCCAATTGTTTTCATTCTGCGTTCCGTTTGGCCAGTGGTTTGGTGATCCTAAGTGGTAGCCATGTTGAGATCAATTTTGGTGTTAGTCCTGAATTGCATCCAGAAGCAGGAGGTGAACTTGGGGTCTCTAACTGAGGTGATAGAAGTAGGGAAACCATGGAGAGAGAGGATTCGTTCAATCAGGTGGTTAGCCGTTTCGACTGCTGTGATGTTCTGGGAGACTGGGATGAGGTAGGTGAACCCAGTGATACGATCCAACACAACTAGAATTAGTTCCTTCTTATTATCGCTAGGGAATGGTCCTGCATGGTCTATGGCAATCCATTAGGAAAATGTCGGAGTGTGGTCCAAGGAGGTCCTGAAGGCTCCTGGTCCATCAAGGGGGGTTGTGGTCCCCGTGGTCCACCTGGTTCACTCCGATCCATTTTGAGCTATACTTTTTGAAACCTTGCCGAAGATGTGTACCATGGTGGATCAGGGTGGACCAGAACCCCCCTGGGTGGACCATAACCCCCCTTGGTGGACCAGGACTGGTTTTTACATTTGGCTGATGTGGAAGATAATGGTTCTCTGGGGACAGGGAGAAGGGTCACAACACCATCAGGGAGGGTGGTAGGTTGCTTGTTCATCTGGCAAAGCTGACATCTGTGAATATCGTCTTTGAAATCACTGCTGATAGACATCCAATTGCGTTCCTGGAGGCGAATTCAAAGGACTTGTCTGCTTCCATGGGGACTATTCGTTCACGGGTGATTCGAATGATTTTGCTCCTGATGTTGGTTCCTTGATAGGCGGCTTCATAGGGAACATATAGCCAGTCTCGACTGTCATTCTGCCCTCTTTTAAGCAGAAGTCTGTCAATAAGGATCCATGTTAGGCATACCAAGAAAGCCGACCCATAAGGTTCACGCACTGACGCCCGGCGTAACAATCAGTCAAGAACAAACTACAAAAGATACATCTCGGTCTAGCTTAAGATGATAGTAACGTGCCTCCGACTATAAGGTCACGTGTTCGATTCACAGCTGCGCCATAGTCATTCTTAGTCAAAATATAATTATACAACAAGTCATAAACATGACGGCGATTAAAGCGCAAAGACATCTGCGAGATTCAAGTGTGCGTTCCCGTTCTAGGATGCCTATAGGGTAGGAACGAGAGTTCTCTAAGATGACGGACGGAATCAGAATAAACACTTAGGTAATAATATCCTAGGACAATACCAGAAGACACATAGCGGGGACCTCCGGGCCCGCTCCGAACCCGTCAGTACAAATATAAGATAGTGAGCGCAAACTGCTATTCGAGCGATTGCTGCCACAAGTCAGTTCGGAAACGTGATGTGCAGACGGTGACAGACTCTCCCGCATTGAATGGTCTGACACCTTTGGAGTTGGCCGCTTCATATGCGGTTCGGTAAGGAGATATTATCACGTTGGCATTAGTCGGCTACGTGTACTCTAGACTGACCTATTATTCACGGGACAGACACACCCTCATGATAATATGGTGGTCTATGTCTTCATAATGTGAGTATGGAGTCGAACAGTGGTCAGGGTCAAGAGGTGTTCGCACTTACGAGTTTAGAGAACTTTGTTCGGTCCATACTTAGTTCGTATGGTTAGAACATGTAGCACTCGAATACTGAGACGCGGAATATAAATATTGAAGTGCCTCCCTCGCTTAAACCGAATCATCAATCACTGGAGAAGAGATCTTATCAATATAATAAGTTTACAAGTTTAAAAAACTATTTTTTCCTCATTATCTTTACACGACACAAGTAACTTAGTTCCACCTTACTACGTGCCTTCCTAGGCAAGATTGTCCATCTATAAGATCACTCGATTATAAGGCCTAGTCCGGTATCACAAGTCACCACAGTGGCAACCCCTCAAAATCCAACTGGGATGCTTGGAGTCCTTGCTGACGATGTCAGAGAGAGGATCTGAGGCTGTGGCTTTTAAGTGACTCTTATACCATGTGTGTTTGAGGTGTTGGGAGAGCGGGATAGCGCGAATCACAGGGGCCCGGGAGGGCTGGTCAGGGCAAGGGGCATCGTAATGGACCGGGCCATCAGGGACCGGTAAGTCATCTTCCTTAGCGGCATGGTTTGAGGTTGGTACACTATCTGTGTTGATTATAGTATGGAAGACGGGATATCCATCATCATCGGTGAAGGGGGGAGGGATAGCCCATCGATACTCATATCCTCGCTTTGGGTGGTGGGGAGTAATGAAGCATGAGGTAAAATAGAGGGGGCTAGGGGCATGGATATCACGAGGTCCAGAGGGGTGGTAGTCGTGGCCTTCTCCTTCCATATGGGATTCACATTCATCCCATACACACTGTGCCCACTGTTTGGCTCTATGTCCTGTGGACATAAGAAATCGTTCCAACTCATCTCGGGGAGGAGTGGAAGAGGTAACAGATGGCGGAGTTTCGTATCCTGAGCTGGCAAGGGCAATCGATTCCTATTTGGTAATGGAGTCATGAATTCTGCCAAAGCAGTTGGTAATAGCGTTAAGGCGTAAAGATTGTTCCATGTAGTTTGAGGGGCTATGAATTCTTGACCCCAGTGCAGCAAGCTGCGTCTCAGGTGCTTGAATGAGAATCGTGGTTTCGGTAGGGTCATGAGATTGTCCTTGGGTGCTGGCTTCTTGCTCCACATGGCGTCCATACTTTCTTCAAGGGTGGTTGCTATCTTATGAAGTCTTTGTTCAAAATGAGCTTGGTGGTAATCGATTTGCTTCTCCTTGGGCGAGTCTGGGATGGGGACATCTTCAATGTTCCACATTGATAGATGTTGGGGTATAGAGAAGGGGTCAAGAGGTATTGAGGAGAAGAAATAAGATTCTTTGTTTGAATCCGTAGTGTGAGCGAGGTGAAGGTTGTGTTTCACACTGCCTGTCATGGCGGAATAGGGTCCTTGATGGCTTTCTTCTCAGTAGGGACAACTACGATCATGTCAGTGCTTGCTTCTCGTTCTTCATCTCTCCTTGAGTGGGCATCTTCCAGGATATTGTCTTTTCCTGGTTGGTGTATGATGTCAAAATCGTCAGATTGGAGGAACATTCTCCATCTCGTCTGGCAGTAAGGGAGATTTGTCTGTGATAGGGAAAATGCAAGCGCTTTGTTGTACGTTACCACAGTAAACCTGGTACCATAAAGCATGAGGTGAAATAAATGGACTGCATTTACTATAGCGAGAAGTTCAAGTTCATGTACAGGGTAGTGTAGCTGACTTGTTGGAAATATTCGGCTAGGGAATCCTGCAGGGTGAGCTTTCTCAGGTGAGTGTCATTGCCCTATCCATGCGCATGCTCCAACCTTGAAACCATCAGTGAGGGGGTATATTGGGTGGCGTGATTGATAGTCAATTGGGCAGACTGTGGTAATATTTTTGCCTAGGTGATTGACTTGTTGAATCGCTTCCTCATTCAGGGGTCTCCATGCAAATTCGTTTTGGGAAAGCAGATCTGATAGTGGGGCGCTAGCAGTAGCGAGGTGTGGTAGGAATTGTGCATGATATATTACAACACTAATAAAAGTTTGTAATTCATATCTCGATTTAGGGGTGTGCCAGTCCTGGAATCCTGGTATTTTCCTAGGATCTGCATGGATTCCTTGGTCGTCTATGACGTGTCCTAACGGCCGTAGCCTATCGGGGAAGTAATTGTATTTAGATGGGCAGCCTCTAATGTGATGGTCCTGTAATCTCTGACAGACCTGGCAGATATCGCGAACATGGCTTTCATAAGAGTCTGAGAAGCTTGTATTATTGTCTAGGTATGCCAAAACTGTTTTTCCTATGAGTACATCAAGGACATATTTCATAACTCGCATCGCTGTGGAGGGAGCATTAGTATCTCCTTGCAGCATTATCTTGCATGCAGAGGTTCCGAAGCGCCTTTTAATGGTGTTGAGTGTTTCATCTTCAGGGGCTACATGAATTTGGAAGTACCAGTATGATAGATCGATAGTGAATCGGTATATGGCTCTGGCCACAGTTCTGAGAATCATGGACTGATAGTGAATACTAGTATCGTTCTTGATTCCAATATCATTTCTGGGTACTAGGTCTGCTTGGAGTCTAATTTCGCCATTGGGTTTGAGCTTAGTGAACATGTTGACAAGGTTATTGGCTTCGCAAGGGTAGATGATATTTTTCACTTTCCAGTCCTCTATAATTTGTCTCTATGCAGGGAGGATTTTGTCAGGAACTGTGAACATTTTCGGATTTGGTGCCCTTTTCCCTTTGATGAGATTAAGGTGGTGGTTAATCTGGCGCAAGGGCGGTCGTTCAGTGATTTTCTTGGCTGGGAAAACATCTCGAAACTCAGAGAGGATGTCAGGAGTATGTGAGGTTGTCATAACGGACAACCTAGCCTTGTTTCTTTTCCTGCAAGTGAGTGTAATTACTCTTTTAGGGAATGAAATGATGGAGTTTCCACAATTGATTATAGCGTTCTGGGTGGTAAGGTCTGGCATTCCTAGGAATATGTCATAGTTAGATAAAGAATATACTAGAACATCAGTAATATGACCAGTTGCATCACCTACTTGGATGCGCGGTTGGGATGTGCGATTTGTGGTGGAGCGCGATTCTTGGACATCCATCCTTGGACTGATGGGGGTGTCGAGGTCTTTGGTAGGGATTTGGAAGGTAGATACAAATTTTCCTGAAATGACGTTATCTCCCATGGTTCCTGTGTCGAACCGGGCTTTGGCTTTGTGTCCATTGACTGTACTGTAGGCTTCGAGGGCTTTGTTTTTGTTTCAAGATGGTCCTACATGATTCGATGTATTGGTAACTTCCATGGTATGGTTGGTTTCTTCCTGGGTATAATAGGAATGGTGAGGTTTTCCTTTTCTCTCAGTTCCTCCTCTTGTTCCATTTCCTCGCTGGTTGTACCCTTTATGATGATTTTGGGTGGTTGGCTTTTGGTAACAATCGCTGGCGAAGTGTCCTTTCTTTCCACACTAGTAACAGGCTGCCTCTCTTTTGCGTCTCTCTTTCTCATGTGGTGATAACTTATTGTACTGGGAGGCATTGGTGGAGGATCGTTGGTGGTGTCCTTGGGTATTATTTCTGGTGTCTTTGGCTCTGGGCTGGGGAACTGCATTCGATACGGCATTGATGTGTTCATTTCTGGTACGATAGAGCTCTGTGGAGTGAGCAATAGCATCTCTTTGCTCAGCAATCCCTACTAACTCATAGAAGGATGTATCTGACGTGATATAGGGTTTGACATCTCGCTTGAGTTTGATGTCGATGGCGTCTAGAAGTCTTTGTTTTGCTGACTAGTGTGAGATTGTTCCTGGGGGTAAGCTGTCTCTGAGCTTTTCATGAGTGATAACTGTGTCTGTTATCAGCGCTGTTTTGCCATTGGTTGTTTGTTTTACTCCAAGCCATTCTTCATAGATTGAAATCAGTAGATGTAGAAGGTAGGAAATATCCTTCGAGTTTGGGTTTGAGTCCGTTACCGGTTTTGACCCTTTGGCTATTGTCTTATTGAGGCAGCTGTGTGAGGGCTTTTGCTCTGGTCTCTGCTCCATAGTACTGCAATGCTTCGGGGTCTGTATCTTGGATTCCAAAGCTGGATATGTATGGATCGACAGTGTTGAACCATGAGTTGATTTTTAATGGATCCGGGTTTTTTCCTTGTCCAGTGTGGAACAATGGTGCTGGCCAGTTAGGGCGGCGAGGGCCATCTGGTGTGACTGACATAGTGTCTGGTTGTGGACTTGGTGATGGACGGGGATCAGGAGGCGGTGGTGGCGCTGCATCTGGATTTGGTTTTCTTGAAGGCGCTGTACTTGGGGGTGCTGGTGGGGCCAGGTCTGGTTCATCAGGGCTGTCTGAGTCTGGATCTTGTTCTGGGTCTGGCTTGGGTGCTCCTTCCTGATGCAGGTGTTCTTGGTGGGGTGTTTCTTCGATGTCTTGGTGTTCTTACCTTTCGCTTTCTTCTAAGTCTCGAGGATGTCGGGGATTCTGGCCTGTGTTCTTGTCTTGGCTACTTTATTCGTATTGTCAGGAGTCTTCATTTTGGTGTTGGACTGGAGGTGGCGCTGGTTCTGATGGTAGAGCTGTCTTCTTTACTGGAGCGGTAGGTTTGGGCTTGGATGAGGATCCTGATGGCGCTGCAGGAGCTTTGGCGAAGCGTCCTGCTTTCTATCTTGGAAGCGAAGATAGTTGCAATCTGTGGTGAGCAGGTCTCACCAGGAGTCTGCTCTAAGCCTTTCAAGGAACAAGGATGGGTACCGGCACGGCAGGGTTAAGAGAGTTGAAAGGGGATCAGTCGTCAGCCGAGATCAAAGCGGCTACTTAAGTCTTGGTGAAGAAAGTGTAAGCTACTCTGTCACAAACGGTGACTAAGCAAGGCAGACTCTCACATGACTAATAATTATTAGTCATCGGTTTGTTATCTTTCACACTATGAGATCAGTTGACTCATAGGTTTCCACATTGGGTTATTGTTATTGGTTGATATTTGACAGGACGCACGATTGTGGTCATGTGGCTTTGACATGACGTACGATTGTGGTCATGTGGTTTATGTATTTCGCACATGACTCATAGTTATGAGTCATGGGTTTCACGCATGTGACCCCGTTAGGGCAGATGACTTGTTTTATGAGTTTGGATTAGTTGCGAGGCAGAGCGCAGCTGACTCGGACGAGTCAGCTCATGGATATCACACAATGACTCATTATAAGTCATGAGTCGCATGACGCGAGGGTACGAGTCACGCAGAGTTGGGGTTGAGGGAAGAACCCCTATATAAGGGCACCCTCGGGGTAGAGGATTTGGGTTCTTTCCGCAACCATCTAAGTTCTTTCATATACTATACTTTCAATACCAAAAACCGTTATCTATTATACTTCGGACAACCAAGGCACGACGGTCTTATATGAGCCTAGCGATCGACGTTGCTATATTCGAGTCAACTGACTTAGCTATTGCAACAGCTATTGGGATAACAACAAGTGATCGTGAGGAAACTATCTGTTACCTCCTGCAAGTATCACCCGGAGAGAAGAGGATTGTAAGATTTGGTTGCGTCAACCAGCAGCACTTAACAAACAGACAAAACGGAGACCAACAACGAAAAAGACATTGACCCCCTAGCAGATAATCTCGACCTTTCATCACTAGGAGAAGGACTTGAAAGACCCTTAACGGAGGAGAGGGCACCAAGCCCCACAACATCAGAGCCACCATCACCAATCGGATCAGAAGATACAGAAAAACAAGGAAGGACACGACGAAACACGGTGGCGGCTACAAGAGAAGAAGGGGGAGCGACCTCCTCGGAGGCAACCCCGATCCTGAATCCTGAGCAGATGAGACAAATCATTGCATTCTTAAGCGGAGGAACCAGGAAGCCCAAGGCGAAGGAACCAGAGGTTTATCGAGGAGAACGACACAAATTACCAGGATGTCTAGCCCAACTCATTGTGTACTACCGGACGGTAGGATGGCAAAACGGACACTATGAGGAAAAAACCCTCTATGCAACAAGCCTGCTAAGAGACGACGCGGGAACCTGGATCACACCTTACGCGGAAGAAATAATCACCCCAACATGGGACAATTAGGCGGGATTCAAGGCAGAATTACGACGACAATTTGGTGTAATCGACACCAAGGGAGAAGCAAGGATCAGAGTGAAAAACATGAAACAGGGCAAACGATCAGTCGCTGAATACTGGAACAAATTCCGCCTCGTGGCGAGCGAAGCCAAGTTGGACGATTCCAGCGGAGGAGAATTGCTTCTAGGAGGAATGATCGCAGAATTACAGAACCCTTGGGGAGCTAGCAGCGTGGAATACGAGGGCCTCGAAGCTCTAGCCGAATGGGCAATCCGGAAGGAAACCAAACTGGCGACGGTCAGACATATCCAAGGATCGCCCTCAGCCAAAAACCGCCAACCGGAGACCGCTATACCACGAAACCCAGGTGGTATATATCGACCCGCAAATTTTGGGAACCAGAATTACGGCGACCCCATGGAACTAGATGCGACTAGGGGACGACCAAGATTCAACATCTCAAGGGAACAATTCCAAAGAAGAATACAAGAACAACTATGTCTGAAGTGCGCACAACCCGGACACCTAGCCAGAAGCTGCCCGATACACGATGGACCCAAACGATTCACCGCACAAGCCAGAAGCTGGCAACCCGCGAAGAAAACTGGGCCCTGGCAAACCAAACCAAAGATTAGGGAAATCGAGGTCGAGCAGGAACCCGAACAGTCGGGAAACGACGGCTGTCCCAAGTAAGAAATGGTCTGAGGGACAGAGCCGAACGAAAACCCATCATCATGGAAAACTACTACGAGGCACTCAACTATACAGATATACTCGAAAACGACAATGACCACATTATGGTCAAAATTCAACTACATGGCGAAAAAGAGTCAGTCACTATCAACACCATGATTGACTCAGGAGCAACAGAAGACTCCATAGACAGAGAAGTCTGCAACAAACATGGGATCAAGATGATCAAAGCAAAAAACCCTATCGAGATTTACCTTGCGGATGGAAAACCAAGCGCCCTGGGCCCAGTTACCCATATGACGAAAGTACCTATAGACATTAATAGCCATAGGGAATTGGCAACCTTCGGGGTGGCAAATCTCCAAAACCATGAGGTCATCCTCGGGATACAATGGTTGAGAGAGCACAATCCAACAATCGATTGAAATGACAAAAGGATCACATTCAACAACGAACGATGTACGACTTGGTGTCTCAAAAGTTCGCCTGTTGCATATGCGGTACCTGAAAGATAAAGCCCTGGAAGAGAATCTCATCACCAGATTCTCCAAGGTCCCGGCCAAGAAAGGTCCGACGACCAAAAGCGGCCCGACGGCCAATGACCAGAATATCAGAGTTAAGAAGCTATCAGCGGAGGCCAGAGTGCCTATAAAGGAAACAGCAAGAGCGGCAGGACACGACCTGTACGCTAACGAAGGAACCGACGTTCCTGCAAGAGGGCAAGCAATTGTTGGGACAGGAATAGCTATTTGATTAGCTCTCAACACCTATGGACGAATTGCACCATGAAGCAAGCTAGCAGTCAAACACCGACTCATGACAAATGCAGGTGTGATAGACTCCGACTACAGAGGAGAACTGAAGGTGGTCTTAGCCAACCTAGGAGACCAACCATACCGAGTAGAGAAAGGAGACCGAATAGCACAACTGATTATCGAAAAATTCGCCAACAGAGAGCTACAAGAAGTAACTCAGTTGGATGATATCGACCGGGGAGATCAGAGGTTCGGAAGCTCTGACACCACCATGGACCAGAAGGTCACGGGCCAGAAGGCCAAAGGACGTATGGAGATCAACGAGATATCGGCAAGAGCTTTCAGACAGTTCTACCGAATAGGACAGACGACCGGCATCCTAAGATGGGATGAAGTCGACAACGAAATTCAGCTATAAGCTATCAACATTAGCACAGAGCTGGCGATAAAGAACAAAAAGAACAACGATGGCCAGGACGTGAGAGACACGGTTTCACAAGAATATCATCACCTATTGGATGTATTCGAAAGAGGAGAAAAGACGACAGTACCACCCCACCGACCAGGCATGGATCTAGGAATCAACCTGGAAGAAGGAAAAGCGGAACCCATCAAGAAGATATACGCCCTCAGTTACAATCAACCAGAGGAGCTACACCGATATATCAAAGAAAACGAAAATAGAGGGTGGATTCGAAGAGTAAAGTCGGGAAGGGTTTCACCGATCATGTTTGTCAAGAAAAAGGATGGCAAACATAGACTCTGCGCGGACTATCACGCGCTCAACGAAGTCACAAAAAAGGATCAACACCCGCGACCGGTCATCAGCGAAGCCCTGGATAGACTGGGAGGAGCCAAATACTTCACCAAGCTAGATATCAAGGACGCCTACCACAACATTCGAATCAGAGCAGGAGACGAATGGAAGACAACCTTATCAACGAAACTAGGGACTTACGAATACCTAGTCATACCATTTGGACTATGCAACGCACCAGCAGCGTTCCAACGATGGATCATGAGGTCCTTATGGAACACATCGACATGTGTTACATCGTCTATCTGGCTGGAGTACTCATAGATTCGAACACCCTACAACAACACCGAAAAGACGTCAGCAAGATCCTCGAAGCAATACGAAAATCTGGGATGAAGGTCAAACCATCAAAATGCGAATTTCACCAAAACCAAACGGAATACCTAGGATTTATCATTGGACAAGAAGGGGTCAAGACAGACCCAGTCAAGACACAAGCCATCTGGGACTGGACGACCCCCAAGACAATCAAGGAAATCCAATGCTTCCTAGGTTTCTGCAACCTCTACCGACGATTCATAGAAGGGTTCAGCAGGCCAGCCAGACCACTATACGCAAGAACAAAAATGGAGTGCATCGGCAACTGGGAATGGGGAGACAAACAACAACAGGCATTCGACGAACTGAGGACAAAACTCACCACTGCACCAGTACTGGTCTACTTCGACCCCCTAGCACCGACCAAAATCGATAAACAGACGCCTCAAAATACGTCTGTTCCAGTATACTATCACAGCAATGCCAGGCCGGAAAATGGAGACCAGTGGCCTACCGCTCCAAGACGATGTCAGACGCCGAATGCAACTACGGCATACACGATAAGGAACTACTTGCAATAGTGCAGGCATTCCACGAATGGAAACGATAAACCAGAGGAGACCCGAAACCGATACCGGTCCTCACAGCCCACAAGAACTTAGTCACCTTCATGACAAGAAAGGAACTAAACGAAAGACAAGCAGAATGGATGCAAGAACTAACTCAATACAACTTCAAAATCGAATACCGACCAGGAAGGGAAGGCGGAAAGCCAGACGCCCTCACAAGAAGAGAGGGAGACCAACCCACAGCAGGAGACAAGAGACTCTCTCGAAACTTGGAGATCCTACTGCCCAAAGAACGATATTGGGATATCCCAGAAACGGAAGAAATCAAACTTGACGTATTGGAAGCAACGGATTTCCAAGATAAGGACGAGGAAGAGATACAGAAGGCAAGCAAAGTCGACGATGATATTCAACAGATCAAGAGAAACTTGGACGAAAGAAGAAAAGAAATCAAAGGAGTAGCGCTGGGGCTATGCCAATGGAAGGATGACCTCTTATGGTATCAAGGAAAGATTTGGATACCAAAGGACGAAGGGATACGAAGCACTCTTATCGCTAAACATCACCAACCCCCACAAGCGGGACATGGCGGAACGGCAAAAACCACCGAACTCATCGGCAGACGATATTATTGGCCAAAGATAAGAGAAGATATCAAACATTTCATAAAGAACGGCAACACATGTCAAAGGACCAAGGTGGTCCGATACGCACCCTACGGATTACTACAGACAAATGAGGCCCCCGATCGACCATGGAAGTCAATAGCTATAGACTTCCTTACGGACCTGCCGAAATCAGACGGTTACGACACCATACTGGTGGTCATCGATCGATTGACCAAAATGAGCCATTTTATCCCCTGCTCAAAGGACCTCGATGCACGGCAGTTGGCCAACCGCTTCATGACGGAGATAGTCAGGCTACACGGACTACCACATGATATCATCACCGACAGGGGGACACTATTTACCTGAGACCTGTGGAAGGAAACTACGGGGAAATTAGGAATCAAACGAAGACTTAGCACGGCATTCCACCCACAAACAGACGGATAGACCGAAAGGGCCAATGCCATTTTGGAACACTATCTACGGGCATACATCAACTACCAACAGGACGATTGGTGTGGTTATCTACCACTAGCCGCATTTGCATACAACAGCGGATATCAGGAAACCATAAAGAATACACCCTTCTTTGCAAATTACGGAATAAATCCCGAATACGAGATGATCGGTCATCTGATACAGGGAAAGTAGACCAAACCGGAAGAAATGACTCAGTTACATGAGTCATTGATCAACAAAATGGTAGCCGCACAATTACAACCAAAAAAATACTATAATATAGACCAAAAACCCGATCCGAACCTACAATCAGGAGTTATGGTGTGGTTGTTGCCACGAAACATCGAGACCACAAGACCATCGAAGAAACTGGACTACAAGAAAATCAGACCATTCAAAATCTTGACAAAGATTGGGACAAGCGCATATAGGCTGGCCTTACCACCCTCAATGGCTATACACAACACATTCCATATCTCCCTCCTGGAACCTTACCAAGAGAACTGATTCCCCTTGCAGATCAAAGAACCCCCTCCTCCTATTCAGACAGAAGGAGAAGACGAATATGAATTTGACGAGATCATCGACTCTCGAATCCACTACAACAAGCTCCAATACCGAGCTAAGTGGAAAGCCTACTCACCAGAACACGATAATGTCTGGTACCCCGCGGGAAACTTCAACAATGCAGAACGCGCAGTACAACGATTCCACCAACGCTACACAAGAAAGCCAAGAGTGGATACACGTCACGATCAACAGATCGTCCTCCGCACCTCCCCCGTCGTCAAACAAAAACGACGCTCACCCACGCCAGAGAGCGACGCCGAGCGCATCGCTCGCAAGGCTAGCCCCACTAGCCCGGAATACTCGGGCTCACCAAAGAGGGAGGTAGCGCACACCTCCATGAATTGGACGGACTGTACCGATGATGGAAGCCAAATCCATTTCGGTGAGAAACAAGTGTCAGGCTGGTACCCACAATTCACCAGGGAATCGAGAAAACCAAGTGTCGCCCACGACTACCACTGACGACAGGAGATGGAACCGAACCCAGGAGGAGACTGGGCTCTACAACACCCTCGCGGGAGAAGAGCCAGAAGGGCTCATGACGAAATCACGAGCTGGGAGCATTGTTTCAATGACAATTGCAACGAACATCGATGGGAGAAGGTGGACGCTGGCTACTACCCCCACCAAGTAGGAGAAAAAGGAGAACTGTCAAAGAATGACAGGAGGGAAGTGAAGAAGAGAAGAGCCGTGAGGACACGGCTGGGGGGAGAGGGGAGCGAAACAACCATTCCGGATGTGGAAGCCGTTGAGGGAAAAATCTAGGACCTCCAAAGCCAGCTCGATCGGGCTGCCCAAATCATGGTGGCAAAAGATAACGAGCTCGAACGGCTCGATACGGAAAAGGAGAAGCTCCAACAAGCCTACAATCGATGCAAACAGAGGATGCGCCAAATCGGGGGTATGCTGTGTAAGGAAGGAGTTTAGCATCGTGGGACCGATGCAAGAGGGGGAAGGGAGCTAATGTCACAAACGGTGGCTAAGCAAGGCAGACTCTCATATGACTAATAATTATTAGTCATCGGTTTGTTATCATTCACACTATGAGATCACTTGACTCATAGGTTTTCACATGACGACGCAAATAGCGTGTCATTGGGTTATTGTTATTGGTTGATATTTGACATGACGCACGATTCTGGTCATATGGTTTTGACATGACGTACGATTGTGGTCATGTGGTTGATGTATTTGGCACATGACTCATAGTTATGAGTCATGGGTTTCACGCATCTGACCCGGTTAGGGCACATGACTTGTTTTATGAGTTTTGATTGGTTGTGAGGCAGAGCGCAGCTGACTCGGACGAGTCAGCTCATGGAGTTCACACTATGACTCATTATGAGTCATGAGTCGCGTGACGCGAGGGTACGAGGTAAGCAGGGTTGGGGTTGAGGGAAGAACCCCTATATAAGGGCACCCTCGGGGCAGGGGATTTGGGTCACGAACCATCTCCCTTACACACCCGGCGATTGAAATCTCAACACCATGAGAATTCATCGTCAACATCCACCACCACCGTACTCTCAGTGAGCTGCACCCGCACTCTCCGGGAGCTACACCCCCCCCCTCCCGCCTTACTTCCCTCATCATGTTCTTGGACCCTGGCGTCCTTGTTTCTAGGGGTCGTTCGGCTCTACTCCACCCTCTCTCCGCTTGCGTTTCGTTGCCTCCCTTAGCGCTTGCACGGTCGGCAACACCCTCTCGCCCATGTTACAGACGGCTGGGACTACAGTTCGCAGTAGGAGAAAACTTTTCCACAGGCCACGGTCGTTTTCTCCGTTCTCTTCACTTTTGCTAGAGGCTGCCTAGTCAGACACGCACACCGTTACCGATAGTTTCCACGGTTACTGGGTCTACCCCTCCTCCCCCCCTTCAGGTCTTGTCCCGTTGCTCGGTTACAGCTACAGTCCATTCACTCGGCTGGCACCCTACTGCCTTCGCCGCCCCAGCGATTGCCAC
>Ga0307507_10004277_pt1 | contig 25721 bp, 25 predicted proteins | sample 7_EM_MG_FD_207223 | JGI IMG/M metagenome (GOLD analysis project Ga0307507, IMG submission 207223) | Populus trichocarpa ectomycorrhiza microbial communities from riparian zone in the Pacific Northwest, United States - 7_EM | ecosystem: Host-associated > Plants > Roots > Unclassified | place...
GACCGATTTGAACGTCCAAGTGGCTCGGCGTCAAAGCAACCATTAATTTGCAACGAATCATAATTTTGAGTGTGCCTGGCTGCGAATTTTACTGTCTTAGACCGCCCAAGGGATATACCGGTAGTGGTCCTAGTGGATGCCTCCACCAGAGCACCAGCTTCTTACCCATGCCAAGCCCCACAATACAGGCACAACGATTTGGCTGAGAGTAGCTTCGACAAATTTGACCACAACAACTTCACAAACGAACAATTGACATAATTTGCTGATGCTCATGCCAGCCTTAGACTCTAATCCCTTAATAGACTAGACGCCTCGGCACCCCTAGTTTTAGTGGCGGGAAAAAAGAACCCCTGTTAAAATTCTATCGTGGATTGAAGTCTGACAGCGCTAGATTTTGGGCTTAAAGAAACCGGTATCTATTATAGGTTCAAAGGCAATCCTGGTCAGCGTTGATAGCCGGATTTCGGGAGCCGTAGAATACCCATGAAATCGCAGGCGAAGAAAATGTGTGGTCGCGATGAAATTTCGACTTTCTAATACGCGGCCGCGACTCAGGGATTAAGCATTGGGAAAGGCGGAACAAATGGGAAAGGAAGAGCATCATTTCGACTCAAGGGGCTGAGTCTCGTCTCCACTCGGGAGAGCGATCCCGGATCGTGGTTCCCATAAAAAGGCATTTCAATATCTGCCGACCGCTCGAGATCCCACCAACAAGAGCCCTTTGGTAGGATGTCTTCTTTTTTCTTTTTTCCTTCCTCTCGAAGAGGACTTTTTCTGTCACCCACTTCCCCGAGGTCCGCGAGATGAATACGGTACCGACAGAGCACTTTGGTCTACTATTAAATCACTCTTCTTGCGATTCACCAAAAGGGAAGTGGCTTGAAGCCTCGTCCCCGGTAGGACAATATTATTTACCCAACAGCGCGAGTCGAAGGAGTTAATAATTGCCATTATCTGTTTCAACACCTTCTTCTGCCCAAGGAGCTCTGAGGCTGATGACTTCTGTCTTGGAAGTTTTCGATAAAAAAAAGAGGATTAAAACTCAGGGGCTAAACTCTTTCGGTGATGTGAGCCCTAAATAAATAAAAAACAAGGAAAAAAGGAAAGAATCAAACTGACCCATCTTTCTCAACGTTTCTTCTGTGCTCCAGCGGAGGTGATGGAAGCCGAAGTACGGTACCGGTGTCATACCAAAGGAGAAAGATCTCATGGCGTTTTTGGTTGGAGAATGGTCCATATTTTTCAGGGCTCATTTTGTATTGATGTGTTCTAGACCCTGGCCCTGATGGGTGTAAGGCAATAATCTTTCGCACCGCCCAATCGGTTTGGCTCACTTGGCCCCCGCCTACATGCATTTGGAAGGGTAAGCTTCGCTTTGGGGATTCGTCGACGCCCGACGCCATAAAGTCCGCCCAATCGCAAGAGATCACAATCGCACTGGGCCGTTGATTTAAGTTAAGATGTTTGCGGGAAGGGATGGTGGGTGGGGTGCAGCAAATAGGAGTGAATTACTGGTAAGTGAGAGAAGGAGAAACAACATACTCGAGTACCTTCGGGTAACATCACACCCATTTTCGGGAAGATAGGTGAGAGGAGAGCAGATCCAGGCATAAGTACGGAAGTACAAGTAACGATGAGGACAACAGGAAGCAAGCAAGCAGGAAGCAAGAAGCAGGAAGCAAGAAGCAGGAAGCAAGAAGAAGCATTGAGCACTCTAGCAACTCAGTAGTACTGTATCTCCAGTACCGATACGACAGTTTTGTGAAGAACTATGCTGCGAACTGTGATGCCAGTGTGGTACACCGACAACCAATTCACCTTTTTTCTTTTCAAATAATAGTAGGGTAACGGGGTACGTAGACCCGATACTTTTGAGGAAAGTTCAACAATTCTGTGCAAATATGATACTCTGATGGATCAACTATAAGATTTTGGTGCGGGACGGTGTAGCAGAGTACTAGTACTGGTATTCATCTCGGGTAAGCATAGCGGTGAATCAAGATTAGGGAGGTTCTCGAGCACAGTGACGGGTACAGTACCGGTGCCGGTATGGGATAGTGGTTGTGGGGCGAATGCCATACGCCACCATACTTGTACGGCATTGTATGCATTGCAATCAGAAGGATATGGTACCGGCATGAAGCCTGGGGGATCCAGGAGACAGAGAGAGGGAGTGCGATACCGTACTGTACTGGTAATCGAAGGAGGCATTCAAGGTCACCAGCGCAGCCTTCAGACACACATACATACAAGTGCTGTGCTTGTGTGTAAATCTAAGAATGGTCAATGCACGGATCCTCGTTGATATTTCCAGGCAAAATCCTTCTGAATGGCTGGAAGGCGAATGTTTGTCTCTGCTTCTTTCTTCCCCTCCTCCTCCCTTCCCCCCCTTTCCCCCTCTCTCTGCTGTAGTTTGTCTTACTCTGTCTGTCTGTCTCTTTCTCTTGTCTCACCCACTTTCCTTCATCGGCACGGATTCAGTTCTTGTTACTCCCTACGGTCTAGATTTGTCTAGCTTTCAACACCTACGAGTAGCACGCACACATGCAAGAAGACATCCAGACACCATTAACACAGTACCGGTACCGTATACGGGCACACTGGGACAGGGACACAAGACATAGATAGAGGACAGACGGACAGGCAGAGAGGCAACCAGTTGGACGGATCGACGCCCAACACCAGGCAAGACAAATCAGACAGGAAAACACACCCACATACTCACTCACAACGGAACACTCCAACCACGCTTCCACACAGTCCCGCAAGCATTCAACTCATTTACGAGCCCTGACACGCATTATTCGTTCGTCACACTATATGCGATCACGATACGGCACCACACAATTCGATACTCCTTCTACTACCCGTCCGCCTGCTCACCTTCTGCAAAACCACGTTTTCTGTTGTTCTCGCCCTCGCTACAATCTTCTCTCATTCAACTGGCCACTAATAGCTACTCTCTCTCGCCACGGCATTGCCAACCTGGTCTTGTGTCCCTGAATCGCCCTGCAACTGCAACCTTTGTCCTTGCCTTTCGTCATCCGCCTCCAGTCGACGACCGTCGACACCCACCGCAACCCTCCCACCAGCACTCATAATCTCGACCAACTCGACCATCCATACCTACCGCAATAAAGCCTACCCGCCCCCCATTCATCCCACCTTCCCTTTTGTTCGCAACACTCCCAGCTCGACTTTTTCCCGTCATCTTCCGCCTAGCGTCAAGAAACTAATTTTTGAGCCTCTCAATGGCAGGATCTGTCACCCCCGGAGGTGCCCAAAAGAAGCCTCCACGAAATAAGAAATCAACTGCATCGCCACCGACCCCCCGTTGCGATCACGCGTTACAATTTTACGAGGCAGAGAGTTACCTGTACAGTGCCATCTCAAGCTTCATTCTTCCCACATTTTTCAGTACTGAAAGTGCGTCGGTAATTATCGCTACAAGGACCCATTTAGACGCTCTAGAGGTGCATTTGAGAGAACAAAATCTGGTTCCAGGACAACTAAAAGACCGCGGTCAACTCGTAGTTCTTGATGCCGATGAGATTTTGTTGGCTATAATGCCCGGTGGATCACTCGACATAGATTTATTCGACCAATATCTCAGGAAACTATTTCCCGATGTTCAGTCCAAATTTCCCAAAGTCCGGGTCTATGGCGAACTTGTTAATATTCTTTGCGAACAAGGGAATTATGAGCTCGCTAGGCAATTGGAGGTCGCTTGGGAGCGCTTCCTGTCAGAGCCGGATCGGAATGTTGCTTTGCTTTGCGGTTACAACATGGGCGTATTCGAGGCGGAGGGGCTCAGCGAGGTCTTTCAGCAAATTTGCTTGAACCATTCCAAAGTCGAACCAACCGAGAAGGAATATCCGACGTTAGGGCATTCCAACAACCAAAAGACCGCAGTGGCGATGCTGCAGCAGAAAACCAGGTGTTTAGAGGCTGAGATAAATCGGCGAAAAATGTCAGAAGCCGCATTCCAAATGATACTCGACCATTTCTCTTCTGGTTCCCGAACGTCGGACAAGTCTTATGAGGCAGACGGAGGTTATACAGCATATCCGACGGGGATATGCGGCAGAATACTACACGAAGGCCGAATCCGGTACTTTGCAAATGACCGCTTCTGCCAGATTTCCGGATTGGCTGAACCCATAATACGTCGTGACGGAAACTGGCTAAGCGCCGTCCATCATTTCGACCGCGAGAAAGTATCTAGATGTTTCTCTTTTGAGGATGGCAGGATGAGAAAGGTGGAATACCGCTTTGTTCATCCCAGTGGTGATATCCGGTGGGTTTCGGCCGAATTCACAGTGAGCCTGTCCGGATACACTCATTCGGTAGTGGACATCACCGGTATTAAAGAGGGTGCAACCCAACGGCGGAAAATGTCTGACAACTATGGTGAAATTTGTAGTTCTCACCACAGTGAGTGGAGGACTATGCAGAATTTTACGGGGGAAGGGCAACAACGACCAATTCCTGATTCAGTGCCACGATTGGACGGGGGGCACTCGAGCACCCACTCTCCTAATAGGAATGTGAGTTCTTCTGCTCAGGGTCACACTTCTCTTCTTTACTAATTCCCAACACAGTCGTTATTTCTTGACACGAGCCAGAAAGCTTTGGTAGAACATGCACAAGCAGAGATAGAAAAGATATCGAAAGTATTCTCTCAAATAGCGAGGGAGGAAGCCACTCCGCAGAATTCAATAAATTTTCCCGCCATATCTAAAACGATGGATGAGCTCCAAGCATGGCGCTCCAGTTTACCCGGCGGTTTCACAATCCCAGCAGTCATCAGTGATCACTCGTTCCATCCAGCACTCCGATCTGGGATTCTGCTGGGCCATTGCACGTATTTCAGATCGATTCTAACCGTTACTCGAAGAATCTTAGTTAGAGTGGCCACCCGGGCAGCAAAGTCAGCATACCCTAATGATCCGTCATCGTCAGAGGTACTCTATGGTAATAAGTGCATTGGCGCAGCTCGAGCCATATGTCGAATTCATGATTTACTTGCATCTGACGATATGGCACCTGCCCCGAAATCTTGGTTAACAATGTTTGTTTCCCTGAATCCTTTTGCTGATCGTAAGCTAACGGAATTAACAGTAGCTCCTATTTCATTGCCTGCCTAATTGTCTTTCTTGACACCTCCCTTAACCCTCCAGAAACCCCAGCCAGCGACTTAGAACACATCATTCCTCGCTGCTTGGATACAATCCGTAATTCTGCAAACACAAATCTATACTCGAAGCGATATATAGAAACACTGGATCCTCTCTGGATCGCGCTCAAGCCACCGGTACCGCATAGGAGATCCTCCCCAAGACCACCCAGTATCACGCCGTCGGAAGACTGGGCAAACTTAGAAGTAGCAACAGAATGGACCCAAGGGCGAGGCACAACTATTACTAGTGACATCTTAGATATCTTAGCATCGCCGTGGGTCTCGGGGGATGCAGAGTGGGCTGCTACAGGCCATGACTGGAGATTTCTAGTTCCGCAACTGAATCAACCACATATTTCCCCCCTTTCAAGCACACATATGAGCGGCTCAAACTCCAGTACCCCCTCCGAGTACACAACCTGGGGTGACCGCTCCTCAAATATAAGGAGGGCAAAAAGGAGCAAAGCTGATGACGAAGGTGTCTACGAACGATCTTCTACACCCCTGTCTAGTCGCTCAAGACATTCCACTGAGCGCGGAGGGGAAGTGTATCGGCGTCGATAAGCGTATATTTTTCCTTATCTGAAAGGATGAATAGCGTGTACAGTTTTTCATTTTCATTTTTTCCTTACGGTTTCCTGGTCTTCAAACATGGGTTTGCTTTTTCTTTTTCTTCCTTTGAAGCCGGCTTGCTTATATATTACTTGGGGCGTTTGTCTCTTTTGTTTCTTCATTTTTCCCCGGCTAAATCTTGAAACCCGGGGCCCGGCGCAGGTAGATGGTGAGCATATTTTGCAATGTGAAAAAGCGATCATAACGTGGGGGCTAGGACTCATTTCTTTCATATTTTTTCATTCATTTTCTAAGTTTTAAGTGGAGGAGTCTATTTGGCTACCCCTCGATTTGAGATCGTACGTTATTATGTATGTACGGAATGTGGGTGTGGGTGCGGGCTACCTGCAGGTGCAGTGTAATGTGCCCTACATCGAGCACATGCGCTTGTCATCTTATGATAAGTCGAGCATTGAAGATGAGATCGAGTGAATGAATGAACCGCAGAATGTTCCGCATATGGGAGTTAGGCGACCGGACCGTATACCCAAATCTCATATTCCTCTCCCTAATCTTCGTCCAGGTAGTCAATATGGCGTTGAGCCTCACATAACCTACCCTGCTATAATACCTGCCTTCTTGCCTACATACAGAACTGACCTGCGACTAGTAAGCTTGGACATGCACGCACGCACGCACATTGGAGGCCTCTTAGCTCACGAAGTGTGAGGCCGGAGGCAAGGTCTCTTTATTGCTCAAGCGTCGTCCGTGGAATTAACTTACAGTACCACCAGTAGTGTCTATTTACCCCTCCCTGATAACCTAACCACCCGCAAATCACATAGCCACGGCATAACACACATGTAAGAAAACCAATCCCTTATCCCCACTCCCTCCCTCTCCCACCTTTTGTCTGCTACTAACCACCTTTCCACATGCAACTGCACCCTTATTCCTGCATACCAGAACACCAGCTCTTGTAAGGTAAACTTCGAAGTTTCACCATCCCGCGTCCGCATCTGCCTCCCGCCTTCCTTTACATTTTTCTTCACGCACAGAATAGCGCACCCGCCTTTTCACTCCTTTGCTCTCCATTAATTCGCTGAAGTTTGTACAGGATACCTTACTGAGCAGGGAGACTGGTAGATAATAGGCAGGCAAGTTGGTCCAGTCTAGCCTAGCCTAGCAAGGTGGTACACGCGGGAAGACGGGCAAGAAAGGAAAGAAGCAGAAAGAGGACTCTACTGCAATGTTCGAGAAATTGCTGATTAACTATTGGCGACCAGACACATCCACACACTTGCATACATGGTATCATGCCAATGTGCGCTGGTATCACAATTGAACACGTATGATGGCAGTTCTTTTGCGCTTGAGGGGTGGTTCGTTTTTCATGGGTCTGATGTGGGTAATGCACGCCAGTGCAGTGCTGAATCGGGACAGTCTGCGTCTAGCGCCCGACTAGAGACGAAGAAGGAGAGTGAGAAGGGATGCAAATGGAGTATCATGACTAGATGTTCCACCACACATTACGACCCGCTCGAAAGGAGAGTTAGGTGAGTAGAAACTTTTGATGAACACCAGCACCCCGAGGCACTGCACACGGAGTGAGGGGACCCTTCTACCATACGGTAGCAGTAGACTCCCATCCCATATGATACGAGTAGCCAAATCTCCCGCTCTTTTTGATACACACAGACAGAGAGGAACAGCACAGGCAACTTGAGAAACCTTGACTGTCACGGCTAGCTTGGCATAAACCTGACTTGACCTACCATATACTAGCTTGTACCTACCCTATTAACTTGAATAAGAGAAGCTCGTGGCGTCGAAGTTTCCACTTTAAGTAACGTGTTGTTTTGTTTTTGTGGTATTTTCTCCCGTCCCCGTCAAGGTGGGGAGCTCACTTGTAGACGTCCTAAGACAAATATCTCTTACCCAAGTTAATGCAGCAGTCAACCGTGCGGGTATCATACTTCGCCGTTTGCCCTCAGCGAGATTAGCGGGAAGGGCGAGTGGGAGGGTTAGGTTACTATGGTGGGTCGACTCGAGTAAAGCTTCCACAACTTCCACAGAAACCAAGCCCAGCGGCTCAAGTTTCCTTGCCATCGTGCCCGATCGTGTGGTCGTGCTGTGTTGCGCTGAATCGTGGAGCTTCGTTTTCGCTCATTCAGTTCTGTTTTCAAGTTTCTAGGGACTCGTTTCTTTTCTTTTTCCTAAGGATGTTTGACTTTGGCCTCACACATGGGCTGCTGCCTTACAGAGAGAGTTTATTTGCTAATGATGCAACTATAGTGCCGTAATGGAGGACCTTGGAGGAGAGGGGAGCAGGATGAGAGGAAAAAACAAAATACCGGTACCCCTTCCTCTCGGAATGCCCGCTTCTAATACAATATGATATTCTGTCTCAAAAACGTCCTATCCTGCCTCTTTCGGCGGCCGGGTAAGAAAAAAAAGGAAAGAAGAGGCTTTGGCAGAGCGCGGCTCCCCGAAATATTGTCTTTTCTTCTTTTCTGCTGTACCTCCCCGTAGGCACAGGTGCCGTATCCTATGATGAACTGTGTTGCCTCGGTCTCCCCCCATCTGCAGCCGCACTTCATCTCTCCCCAACTTACGGTACCCGTATCTTTTCGTAAAAGGCGGACTCACTCTAAGGAGTGCTTGCCCAATTGCCTTTCACTCTTTGCTTAAAATGCGGGTATGTTCAATTATCCTGACCGTACGCAACCTGTGCTTAAAGTATGGCGATTTGGGGCTCTTCTTGCCCTCCAGTTGGCTCGGCTGCCCTTGGCTCCAATCCGATTTTACGAAAAGGTACCATATCCCACTCTTTTGCAAAAGATTTACTCTTTCACACTTAAATGTCATGCCATGTCATACAACCCTACAAAAATAATAATAATAATAATTCGGGGCCCCGTAGCACAACCGTGGTTCGTACCATCCTCATGCAAGCACAGTGCTTGTACGAGTACCGGTACGTTAGCGTTTTGGATGGAGGGGGGGAAGAGGGTGCAATGGTGAATGGGAAGGGGGGATAAATACCGTAGATAACCAGCCAAAAAATGCGAGACAAAGGACTGTGCTCAACTTGTCGCTCTTTTTTTATTTTTTTTATTTTTCACCCCCACCGATACTTCCTCGATAGATTGATGAGGCACGAACCAATAGGAGCCCCGGGGGCACATCTCCAGAAGCTGCTCATTCGCTCACTCAGTAGACAAGTTGTCAAGGACGTTGGTACGGTGCCTCGGGTTCCGCTAAACTCCCCACCCAACTCAAGACGCGTACGGTACGCTACCGCGCAGCCGAAGTGCGGCACATTCCGTGCGCAAGGGGGTAAGATAAGGTAAGCAAGCTGTGAGGCATAAAACCTTGCTTTTTTTACCTTCATACAATATAACTTGGGGGAGAACTCAGAAGATGGATCGGGCAATCATAGCAAGACGAGAAGAGAAGAGAGTAGAAGTACCGCGAGACCTGGCGCCCAGCAAAGTAAGTACGGTAAGCAATTCTATCACGGCAATTCGTCTTTTTGAAGGCGTCTTTTTTCTGTGACCTTATCGGAGGGCCTCTGAAACTCCACGCCTACGCATTCGGTCGCGCCCGGTCGGTAATTGTCGTGCCATGTCTTGCCATGTTTCTCTTGATTTTGTTAAAGGAAATAAATACCCACTCATTTATTGCCGTAACATTATTGTTACTATGTGCGCAGTGCTGGCCGCTGCTTCGTTTCTCCCCTTTTCCCTCTGCTTTTTGAGGCGTTACATGGTAGGACAAAATTGATGTTCTGTTTTTGTTCCGCTCCCTAGATTGCAGGGCTGGGGACTTTGTGCAGTGAGACAACGGAACGGCTGGTCTCGGAGGTGGCCATGGCATGCAGTGTTATGGCTGTCACAGGCTGTGCCACAGCCGACAAAAGCAACCCGTATTTTTCCTGTAAATTGAGGTACAAGGGGGAGATGGGGGGTAGTGAAGAATCCCCAGAGAGGGACAGGCAGGCCAAGCATATTAACCTGAATTCAGTTGAATTGACTTCGACTGAACCAATTAATTGACTGCGCGGTCCTGTGCTTGGTTCTGCACCAGCGGTATTAGCGGCACCAACGGGGCATTCCCGAACAGCAGAGAATATGGAATGATTTTTTCATTTTTGGTATGATACTGAAGATCAGAGTTACTTTTTTTTTCTGTGCATGCTTTTTTTATCTTTTTCCTTTTTTTCGTCATTTTTCGTTACTCTCTATTGTTTGGTTACCATCCTCACAGTATTTTTATCAAAGCCCAATCAAACTCGTGCACGGCCATTCCGCGGGGGGATTTCGTACGATCTCCCCGGAAGGGGAGGATGGAATTGATTGGTGCGATATTGCTGCTGTGCCCTGCTTAAGATCACAGGATATCACTCTCACTCGCCAGCACAGGGCGGATCACAACCATTCTATCATACAACATCCTATAAAGATCGTCTCGATACATGTCTCAGCAAGGTGCAAAATTGATTTCTCCTCCCCCTCCTGCTCTTGCACTACCGGTACCTTGTCCATTCTAAAAGACATCCACAAATATCAGTTCAGCCTCGCATATCTATCGGCCGAATAACATCACGGGCGCAACATGGCATTGGGCATACGGAATATAGAGAAACTGGCTGGCTAGCTGGCCATCAGCGCTAATTCTAGTCCCATGCTTACCCCCGAATCCATGAACTTCACACTTTTAGGCCCCCATCCAGTGGAGTGAGCGCTTATCCACATTACCCACGAATCCAACATCGGGTGCCACGGCACCAAGGCTATCTACTCATAGCTCCCACTGTCATCGGAACCTGGGACTCATCATACGGAGGCCCAAATACTATTGTGATATCCGGCTAAACCAATCTGCCTTCCTCCGCCACATTTTTACAAAACTTCAAACTTTCTCCGTGGAATAAGCTCTGTGGCTGATTTTCGTGTCTACACACAACCAAAGTACCGGTAGGTCGAACTGAATACCTGACATCTTCGCCAAACGCGCCTTTTTGCATATCATATTTCGTTCTGGATTGTCCAACCTATCAGTGATATGCATGTGGAAAGGTGGGTTACGGAGTAACCTATCATACGCACGAACCAACAAAGACCGGAAATGTGACTGAGCGCCGTAGCACAATCGATTTGCTGGTGCAGGTCAATCAATCGATTTGCGGTTCCGAAAGGAATGTGGAGGGTGGTACGAGTGGTGTATGGTATCTTTCGAATCGGGGGCCCCGGTTTTGGTAGGGGGCGGTAGGGCCCTGTTTTTGGTGGCGGGTGGGGGTTGGAGAGGGAGTTGCTTTTTAGGTTGTGATACTTAATAATATTGGTGGTTATTATAGGTTGTGGGCTGCTGAGTTAACGACCGAGTGACCGAGTCGAGTGACTGGGTGGGATGAACGCGTAGTGTGCTTGGCGTCACGCTTGGGCTTATATTTGTCACGTTGCGAGGAAGCTGTGATAGTGGTGTTCATGCGGGATCACTCGGTAAGATATGGTAGGCACATTGGGGTTTGTGATTGAATCAGGCTGTTTTGGGGGTTGAGGTCTGTTATTATCTCACGGTCTGTAGGTCTGACTTGTGAGAGTGGTTAGTTACACCTGGTATCGTCATCTAGTCTGTGTTAGAGAGCGCTTTATAGTATCCTTGTCAGGGGATATTGGTTCGGCATTTGAACTCACCTAGTCGGCTGTGTATTGAACCTACGCATTAATCCTCGTATTCAATCCAGCCCCTGGCTGCATCTCTACTGTAGACCACATTTTCAATAATACTTCTATTAGCTGACGCCTAGAGTATAAGTCCAACAGTGCAGGGGGGGCAGTTCGCACCACAGCACACTGACCGAGGTCTGTTCTGAGTTCTGGGGGCAGGATGTCGTGGCACCTTCTCTGGGGACATTAACAGAGACCGCAATATAGCATTGATACCCGATGAAAGACCCGAACTCGGGAAAATAGCATAGGCCGTCAGTAAGGGGCGCTCTTGCAAGCACAGGTGTGGTGCAACATTGAAGTTTACTAATACTGTACTGCCAGCGGCGCGGAGATGCCGTGTCAAGGTGACCAATCCAATCTCGGTTCTCTGCGAACTCATGCTTGTAGGATCCTGAATGAAATGTATTACGGCTTCACCGCACTATGTAGTACTGTAGTCTTACTCGCTAATTCATAAGGTATCCGGACATGAGATTGCCAAGAGCTGGTGTTTTACGCCCGAATCCGGGGATCTTGGCACCTCTATTATCCGGATACTTTACAAATCGGCTAGTGTTCCAGCCCGTCTACCCTTGACAAATAGCAAGAATCGAAAAGCGGGACTATGGTTCACTATCTGCTGCTTTTTTCTTTCAAGAAGTTGGCAGCTCGGCAGACAGTGATTCAGCCCGAGCTGTGCATTGCGCAGGCGAAGTCATACCGTCTATCAATAGTAGGCTGCGAGTGACATACTGTATGGTTGAGTGCAGAATTTGCGGATGCGTATTAGATAGACATGCATAAATACACCTTGGCAAAAACAGCCCATTCCTCTCATTGTCTACTCTGGTTATTAAGAAGAACTTCACAGAGGTTAGATTTTCAATCTACTTTCGCTTTTGGGTTTTTTTCTCTCTCAAGGGAAACAGAAGTCGAACTGGGGATGTAGCTTTCGCGACAAGCATCTTGAATAAAGTGAATATGCGAGGAAAACGCATCGCCAGCTCCTAGACATGAGGCATGATGCATAAATCATGAGCAAGTGTCCCGAAATCCCCATGTGCATCCCTTCTCCTTTCCCCGGTGCTCACATCCCTGGATCGAGTTGCAGCAACTTGATTCTCGATGATGGATGAAATGTTGGTATGTAAGGGGGGGGGGAGGTGAGGGTGTGTCCTGCTATCAGCCGACACAACTCTCGATTTATTGCCTGCGTGCCCTGGATGTCGATCGTGCCCGGGCGATTGGTCGAGTGACACGAATTTGGAATGCTGTGGGACCGGGTTTTTTACATGATACAGTGTCCTACTGGTTGACTTTGCACAAATATTTCTTTTGCGGGGTTGTTGTGCTGGATTACAGCTATGCATGCAGGATGCACCCACAGGTGGTTTGTAGAGTATGGATATGCGCTACAGGGGAAATGATCTAGTCACCGGGGTTTTGTGGATGCTGCTCTTCCCACCGAGAAGATCTGATCTTAGATAAGATGACTTGAGATAAGATAAGATAAGACAAGCTTAGCGATCAAGATAATCTAATCGCGGCAGTTCCCGAGCGATCTACCCCGGTCCGGCGGATCGCATGCAAACCAACCGAGGCCCGAAGGTCGTTTTCTGGTTGATGCTCTCTCTGCTCACTTCAACCGTCCATTCATTCAACCATCTCCCAAAGCCAGCCTAAACGACCAGGCAAATCTTCACCGGTACCGAGCCAACTACCCCTAGTGGCATCTATGATACGACCTAGGAAGCTTCAGCCATGAAACTAATACGCCCACCTCTGCTCTTGAAAAGCAGAATAGCCTCGCCGGCCCCCTCCCGTGCTATATCTACAACTACGGGCGGTGTGCGACTAAGGACGGCGATATTCTTCCCCGGTTTGCCTTCATTCTTAACTATTTAATGACGATCGAGATAAACTAATGATACCAGGCCAGGGTTCACAAAAACCGGGAATGCTAACCCCGCTTACAAAAGCCTTCCCAAGGACCGTCATCCCACTCTTAGACCAACTCGACCTCGTCTTGCCCGGCCTTCGCCCTATACTTTTCGATGGCCCAAGCACATATCTAACCGAGACGCCTAATGCCCAGCCCGCAATCCTTATCTCGTCCATCGCGATCCTCCGCGTGCTCGAGAAAGACTTCGGTATCGACCCTACAAAGTTCGACTACTTCTTCGGCCACTCCTTGGGAGAATTCACCGCGCTCGTTGCAGCCGGAATAATCTCCTTGAAAGATGCGCTCTTGCTCGTCCGACAGCGTGGTATGAGCATGGCGGTAGCGACAGCAAACAGCGAAAACGAAGTCGGCATGTTCGCGCTCATCGTGGAAAAGGGCCAGGTGGAAAAGCTCGAGCAGCAGATCAAGGAATTTATCGATAGCGAGGCACTTGGTGAGGACGAGTTTCTCAGCATCGCTAACGTCAATTCCTCGGCGCAGCTGGTTGTCAGTGGCCATGTGAGCGCCATCATGAATTGTCTCGGCCAGATACGAAAGTTCAAGGGCAATGATCCGAGGGCTATCAAGCTGAATGTTTCGGCGCCATTTCACTCCGGAATCGTGACGCCGGCGGTGTCTGTTGTTCGTAAAATGTTACAAGGGATGGATATGAATGAGGGTAACGTTAGGAAGATCGTTTCTAATGTTAGGGGACGGCCGTATAGGCATTTGATAGAGATGCGCGAGAGCCTTTCGCGGCAGTGCGTTGAGACTGTGCGATGGAAGGATAGTATCGAGTGGTTGGAGAAGAATTGTGGGGTGAATAGGTGGGTGGGTATTGGCCCGGGCAAGGTGCAGACTAATCTCGTGAGACGGGAGGTGAAAGGTGGGGGGGCGAATGTTGTCACAGTGGAGGGCATGGATGCTGAGGGGATGGAAGATGCTGCGAATGCTCTCAGGGACCTGTAGGGGTTAGTGTATAGGTGGGGGTTGGATACTTTCGGTATATATGGCACTGAGGCGTTGGGGTTATAAGATGTTATTGTAAGATGGACTGGTTAAAGAAAAATGTACAATAGCTAAAATTTCGGCGTCTTTTTGTGCAATCCCCTTACGGGTTTGATAACACCCTCTCGCACGAGCGGCTCCTCCACCAGGAAGGGGGTGGGTGTCCATAGGATCGCCCATCGAGAGATCACGCAAATCACATGATATCACTCGATATTCCTAAAGCTCCTTGCCGCTCAGGCGATTTGGGCACATAGTACCTCCGCCCCGCAAAGCACTTTATTCGGTATTCTACAGTACGGAATCTATATTCAAGTAAATAAAATAACCTGGCTAGCTCCTGCCGATGTGCTACGATGCTAAATGTTGAAACATACCATAGCTGGGCCCAGCGTTTCGGCGTCCTCACTAGAGTCTTTCTGTGTTTGGAATTCATATGTCAACTTGGTTCGTATAGTGAAAACATGGGAACATTGAAAATGGGATAGGTTAGCAGTGGATATCGATTATGACACTTGATTTGTGTGCATATTGTTTGATAATCTGGGATTGTGGTGGATTTCTTTAAATATCGTTCACTCGGTCTCTGCTTGTTCTTTTACTACTCTCTTTGTTGCTCCTGTGTAGAAGTGAATATACTAGCATTCCTATGCTTGCCCTGTATACTTCACACAAAGTTACTGGGATAAGGAATATCAGCGGTGCACACAGTACAGTACTAGTACACGTCGCGCGCTTGGCCGAATCTGTAGGTGTTCCTGATACGTTTTAACCGCATTTACCCCACCGTAGCCCCCGGTTCTTTACCATATATAGACCCCTACGATGCTCCGCACTCAATTACTACTCTTTATTCACTTACGAAACCAATCGCTGTCTCATCCATCCTACAACCTATCCAAACATCACAAATGCGCTCCACCCCCATAGGCGAGGAGGAAGGCTCTCATATGTCCATGGTGCTGAGGGGGGGGACTACGCTGTAGGCGATTCCAGGGCGTGACTCTTTCGGGTATTCCGTCCTTTAGATCGATAATGAAGAAGCGGACGTGGATACGTTCAGGGCCTTTGCTAGGAAGGGGTAAAGGGGGGGATGAGCGGGCGTATATATGTATGAGAACCGGAGGCTCTCAGTGCTTTTTGGACTAATTCGTTGGATATATTCTGCCCTGGTGATACTTGCGGTGACTGGCGAAGGCTAAACTTGAGAAGCACTTTTGATTGCTTGGAGCTAGAGATATGGCACTAATGAATGAAGACTGCTTGGCGATCAGTGGGTATAAAGTACCCCCCCCTTCTCCACCTAGCCAATGTGGCCGCCTTCCTAGTCCACCCCGCCGTGCACTGCGTAATACCCGATGTCTACGCGGCTTGCCATACCCATAATGTCTATGGGAGGGCCTGGTCGGCTTTCGGTTGCCCGCTGGATATGCTAAGGCGAGCTGTGAGCGTCTCCCACAGTCCGGCGCAAGCTGTCTGCAACGGATTAGGCGGCGTGGTGTTTTTTTGGCGCGAGGGTGGCGAGACGGTGGACGAGGCGGCGTATTTGTATACACTGATGGAGAAGAATTGTGAGGGGCAGTCACTCGTTGAAGCGGCAGCCACGGGTGGGAGGCGGAATATACTTTTGGGATGACAAGTGATCCGGTATGTGTTTGCTCTTGTGGCGGCGCTTTCCTTTATCGGAACTGATTACGGGTGATTTAGGAAACTCCGCATTGTGAATTTCAACCGGATTATGAGCCTGAGGTGGGGATGACGGGTGGGGCTTTTAAACCGATGTGATGTTTCTATATGGGGTAGAGCGGGGTCGCCTAGTTTGGTTCACGTTGTTGTATGGTACGTAGTTTCATTCATAGATGAGGTAGTGTCAATGATTACAGATGTCGTCGGCAGAGAAATCTTTTTGAACATATACCATCAATGGTAGCGTATATATATATATGTACCGAGTAACCCCCTCAAGAGTTATCTCCCTATCAGCTACCAATTCCCCGTCACAATCCTTCCCAATCTCTAACCCATTAAATAATATCGTTGATAAAAGATGTCACCAAGAGGCGGAGGAAGTCGTGCAGGAGGTCGTGCAGGAGGGGGTCATGGAGGAGGTGGTCATGGAGGAGGTGGTGGTGGGGGGTCCCGCTCATCCTCACCACACCGAGCAGCGTATTCCCCTCATAATCCATCAATCGATATACTGAACTAATCAATTCTTCCCCCGCTTCATGGAATCTAGTAACCCCGCACCCGCGCCACCACCGCCAACAAGCGGCGGATCCGGCAGCAGCCTTGGCACATCGGCCGCAGTTGGTGCTGCCGGCGGCCTCGTGGGAGGGATGGCGGGCGGAATGATAGGCTCATCCATAGCCAATCACCACCACGACGAGCACAATCGCAACCAGGATACTGGTAACTATCGCGGGAACGAGACTGTATCGTCGTTTGCAATGCAGAGTCCTGTGTGTGATGTGGGAAATGTGGCGTTTTGGCTGGTTGCTATGTGGGTTGTGTTTGGGTATTGGAGGTGACTAGGAGCGTGGGAGGAGTGGATGGAGGAGTTTGTCTGGGATGATGACTGTGAGGAGGAGGACGAGGAGGGGGGAAGGTGGATATGAGCTTTAGGTTTGGGATATGAATTTCATGATTTGGTTGGTGCTGGGGGGGTTGTAATTCGGGTGTCTTCCACGTAGCTTGTGTTCTTTCTGGGATGGTTGGGTGGTTGGATTGGTTGGATTGGTTGATAATTCATGCGAGAGGCAGGTTGTCCGCTGCATTGCGTCGCACTCGAGTACGTACTGGTGCAGTACCTGCATCTGTTGGCTGATCTTTGAGGGGCTTTTATGCGCAATTTCTTCTATGTAGAGATTATGATAGGGAATACACTCACTTGTTGATGCAAGGCTGTACTCGAGTACTGTACTCGTAATGTTGAAGTGTTTTCTTAAAGAGGACTGCAATTGCATACCACCAAAATTGAGCCCTTTGACTTGGATTCGGGTATGCAATAGCGGTCCCTTTCGGAAAATGCTTCGACACTAGGAGTATAGTACTCGAGTACTGCGCATAGGGTATGCCGGATTGCTGTTAGACACGATAAAGTTGAATTGAAGCTGAACCCGACCTTCTTGGTTTTTCTTGGGTTGCTCGGTTACCGATGCCGGGCTGTTGATTGAACACATCAAAGTTTCCAGGTTTGTTGCCCGGGGGATGTGGAATACGTCACTGTCAACAAACCAGCACAGCAGCCACAACTTCTTCCTTTCCCAACCCCAGTAGCTGAGGTGTACCACATCCCCATCTCATCTTGCCCTTTGTTAATCTCTCTCTTCCCCTCCCCCTCTCTTCCCTCCTCTCTCTCCCCACTTACACCTACCCCTTCCTACTTGCATTCTCATCATACTCATCTCTAATTCCCTTCTCCTTGCGATCTGCATTTGACGTTTTTAGCCGAGCTCACCCCTGCTACTATTCGACGCCTTGCTACACAAGTCCAAAACAGAGACAAGAAGTAAAAGAGAAAAGAGAGAATCAAAAATGAAGACCATGACAAGTGCGCTTTTCCTCCAATTCCTCTTCATAACGACAGCCCCTTTTCTTGCGACGGCCTCCCGGGCCTACGACTGGCCGGCGGGTATTGACCCCTCGAAAAAGTACTGGCCGCCCGGCGAAGGGCCCCCATCGAAACGATGGCTGAACGAACTCGCCGAGGCATTCAATTCGAATTCGAATCAATCTTTTACCCCAGAGTCCATCAGCCGGGCGCTCGCCGTGAAGAAAATTATGGATCCGGCTGAGAAGTTCATGCCCGAGTATTGGAATTGGAACGGGGACCGGGAGGAAGGGGAAGCGAAAGGACAGCAAGTAATAGCGGCGAACTTAACCTTCAATTCACCGGTTAGGAGGAATGTATTTGATAGCTATGCGTACGGGAGGCTCTTCAAGAGGCAGAACTTTCAATGTGCCATCGGAACCCATGCGTGCACTAATATTGGGCGCTCGCAGAGCTGCTGTAATAACAATGAACAATGCTTTAAGATTCAGGATACTGGGTTTGGGGATGTAGGGTGCTGTGTTAATGGTATGTTTGGCCTTTGCTGTAGCCTTTTAGGATTGGGAGCTGATCTGGGTGATCTGTTAGGACAAACGTGCTCCGGGACTCTCACGGGCTGTGGAGATGATAAAAAGACTTGCTCCAGTCGGGAAGGTGGCGGTTGCTGTACTGAAGGCTATAACTGTTCGGCGCAAGGCTGTATGTTCCCTGATGCTCTATAGCTCGCTTGCTCTCGGTTTTTCTAACAATTCTCAGGCGTCCCCGTACCAGGGCAGGTTGTAAGCAGCGCCGCTACGCCTACTACCGCATCAATGACAAGCACGGCGTCGGCTTGTTCCTCTGGCTACTACGCTTGCCCTTCCAACCTCGCTGGCGGCTGCTGCCCATCTGGACGTCTTTGCGGTGTGAGTGACTGCCCAGTACGGACAACTACCGGAACACCCGTACCCTCTGGTGATACCTGCCCGACGGGATATTACACATGCTCCGCGCAGTTCAACGGAGGCTGCTGCAGAATTGGCCGTGACTGTGGCATAACTGATTGCCCCGAGAGGGCAATTACCATTAGTAGCGGAACATCCCAGGGTGCACTCGCTGTGACTACTAGAGGCAGTTGTGCAGCTGGTTGGTCGTCTTGCCCTAACAATCTCGGCGGTGGATGTTGTCCAACGGGGTATATCTGTGCTATCAGCAATTGCCCTGCTATTACTCTTACTGGGTCTAATCTTGTCGTTTCTGGAACTGTAAGTTCCGCCCCCATTCTGTATCCACGTGTAAGATACTAACGGGCGGGTAGACCTTCACTGGGCCAGTCGTGCTCCGAGAAACCGGGAAACTCCAGCCCACCGCCGGCATCACCCCCAATGCAGCACGATACGGAATGAACGTCAATGGCGTACGTGAGGTCATCGTCGTGGTTGGGGTAGTGGTTGGTGTCGTTGCGAACGTCTAATGTTTTTTCCATGAGAATATTTTTGCAAAAATATTGGGGATTTGTACTGTTGCTGTTTAGTGTCTTTTTGTGTCGAATTTGGAGTATTCTGGCTTTGGTTTTGGTTTCGAATTTTTGTGTGAACTGTGATATCCCTGTTCCTTTCCTCTCCTGTTTTATGTTCTAGCAGATATCCGGTGGAATCTGTGGAGATTACGTTGATGGTTGTTGTTATGTGTGATGGTATATATAGTTGTTTTTTAAGCCCAGCTAGGTAATAGATGATTCCCGGTGTGAGATTGTGTACGAGTGATTTATAGTGACGGCGAGTCTACATGTCCTGTCGGAAGAGCACTTTCTAGGAAATGTTTTTGGTTTATTTATTTATCTGTTAGAGGTCAACGTTTCTAAAACATACTCCAATATACTATTAACTTATACTAGGAAGTGAGCAAGAAGCTTTTGGTAGGCGAGGGATGGCCCTGCAGCGCGATCCTCCTGGAAGAATGTCACGCCTTCCGCTTCCCGGCGGTTGAGGTTCTTGTGCTGTTGGGGTAAGTTCATCTCGTTTTCCCGCCTGTTCCCATCATCGTCATCGGTTTCTTGGGCAAACTCAAGGCTGTCTTGATGTCCATCCCCCTCTTCTTTTTCATAATTAAACTCTAGGGGCAATCTAACACTTTCGTCCTCGTCCCAAGATCCATTGAATGACTCCGCTTCCCCGTGTTCAATGCCCCAACATTCTTCGGAGAGGGACACCCCTCCATCATCTAAATCTTGGTCCTCGTACTGAGACTGGCATCTATTGCAGAGTCTGGTGTCTTTGTGGGGCAAGCAGACTCCTCCATTTCCCCCTTCCTCACCTTGGCCCTGGACACTATACTTGTATATTTTGGAGAGCATTATACCTTTGTCCGAATTTCCGTCCTGCAAGTTGGCTTCCCCGTCTTCGTAGTCTTGGGCATTATCGGGCACATCGAGTAACTTGATGACACCTTCATCTTCGCCGTCAGCTTCGTACCCGGATTTGACGAGCGGTGCGACTCGTCTGTGCCGGCGGTGCTCATAAAGGTTCTTTGTGGATAGCTTTACACCCTCACCATCGTTGTTGGCTGCTGGGAATTTGAGTATCTCGATAGAGCTCTCGTACATGTCCTCGCCTTCCTCGTAGCACTCAAACTCCTGGGAAAGTCAGTCAGTTTCGTCCGCGCGATTAGGTTCCTTGGATAACTTCACTCCTCCTTCAATGTTCTCATACTCCCTGGGGAGTGCAACCCCTCCGTCTTCCCCATCTTGGTCTTCGACATCGTGCTCGTATTTCATGCAGGATTTGAGGTCTTCGTAGGGATTGCGATCCCCCAAGTTGACTCTTCCCTCTCTGGAGTCTCCATCACCACCACCACCACCGCGAAGGTTAAGTGACTCGACTTTTCCTTCACCCTTCCCATCCATACTTACTTCAAGGAACCTCATTCCATCATCTTCGCCCCCAGGCATAATCCCTAAAGGAAGCACCCCTCCGGAATAATCCCCCTTTGCGCCCAAACTATCATCGGTACTTTCCTCCTTGAGCCCAACCCTGATATCGTCTAGCGCGCCGATGAGGCGGTAGGAACCTGGATCGCTCCGGGACTCGGCAAAAGTGTTCTGGCACTCGAGGTTTGCAGCTGCTATAGTTTCCTGGAGGTAATTCTGGAGGAAGGGCATGGTTTGTTCTTGGTTGGTTGGGAGTTGGCGCATTTCTACTATGTTTGGTTAATAGTTGCGGGGAGAGTAGGTTGAGATGGCGGTGGTGGTGAAGAGATGGGATAGAGAAACTTTCTTATATAGGCGCAGTGTTTAGAGTGTGAGACGCTTTTAGGGTTTCGGGTTTGAACGGCTGGGGGGGGGTAGTTTAGGGTTTTTCCATGTTTCTTTATTGTCTAAGGTTTACACACTATAGTGCTTTGTGGTATAGGTTGTAAGGTAGCTGCGTATTATATCTCATCGGTCCAAGAACCATGTTATCTATGGGATTGGGGGGGTTTAGTCTACGCCGGCAGTCTTCCGCCCCCCTCTCAATTGTGGCAATAATCCAGCGGATTCTACCATGGCATTTGAACATTGATCATCTATCCTCGACTAATACCGCTCCCGGGGAGACGAGATATCCTACTAGGTTCTCTCTTGTTCTCCTGGCTTCGCAAAAGTTCCTATAGTGCCGAAGCTAGATTATTACACTTCTCCTAGAAATATTATAATAGTAATCGAGCCGTATTTCAAGTGGCATTAGCATGGGTGATTTGTAATAGTTCTCTATAAGCCTAAAGGGTTAACACTTATGAATCGATCACTAACTTGAGCTTGGGGAAGCTGAGTTGGGAAATAGTCGATTCATATCCGTAGCCGTTCCTAGAGGGGCTTGATGGGGAGCGGATCTAGCGTCCTGCGCGAAAAAGGGACTTGCCGAAGGAGCGCGCTAGGATATTTCGATGGCCTAATATATACCTCCAGGGACATCTCCCCACCCTATTCCAACCTTGCAGGAACACCTTCCATATCAGGGATTTACTAACATAACTTACCAACCAATACCCCCCTTAAGCGACATATGCGAGTAATCCTTGCCCTCTAACCTAGTATCAAATCCACTTGAGAAGGAAGGAGAAACATAGTCGGGAATAATAGCCTAACTTCAAAGACTTGAGCTCGGCTCACTTGGTCCTTCCTAGGTATCCAGATTGGAATCTCTTTGAGGCCGGTAATCCCCCGAGGAATGTAGACCTAGAAACGGATGTATTATATTATACGGTGGATGTGAGCCATTGATCTCGGTGGGTGTAATACTGAGACGCCCGTATTCCCACCTTTCTCCCTCCTCCATGTGGGGTTAACTGGATGTGGTGGTTTGCCTCCTCTCTTGATATAGGCTGTGCTTTTGCTGCTGGGAGAAATGTAGTGGCAGGGGGGTATGAAGTGAGAGGTTTGGAGAGTTTGGTTTGTGGGGATAGAGCTTGAATAGCAGATAGTAATGGGTTGATGAGGTGTGATTTATACCTAATCACTCGAGATCCTAATCCAAGAGCCAGAGGTTGGTGTTCAGGGTGTGAGATCGAAGAGAAGAGAAAGAAAGGTGGAAAGATATGTGAGATAGTATAGATAGAGAGAGGGAACTAGGTGTTATTTCTTAATTCCTTATGTGTGTTTCCAGGCCATCCTACTTATATTAATAGGCGGTGTCTACATAAATCTACTTCCAGTCGCTTCTGGTGTAAGAGGCTAAGTAGTGCAGCAGGTAGTTATTCAATGGTTCGGTCCCCCCCCTTGGGAAACTAGTATTGCACTCTTTGCATTCATGGTAGCTTCCCAATCGATAGCTATTTTTTTCCCCTTAGTTGCGAAAATAGAGAGGAGATAGTCAGGGTGTATTAGGATATATGTGTCATAGAGCGGTAGCGAGTGATACTATGGGCAATTGCTGTAAATCCTAACAAAAGATCAGACAATGGAATGCTGAAAGAAAGGGATTCATTCCAGAAAGCAACTTACTGGGTATTTTTAACAATATTACATGTGACCTTCCCTATCGGATAAGATAATTCCTACAACTTTTGCCTCACTGCCATACTGTCTGGAGGTAACACATACCATTCCCTTCGTCTAGGACAATCTGCCTCTAAGATAGGAACGGTTGAGTGTTAAATGATAGCTATGTGCTGACAAAGTGCCGGTACACAAATCAACTAGAGTGTAAAACCAATGCGTTACAGCTAGACTCGCATCAGCATTCCATATTTGCCGATTTCCCACCTCAGCAGTCTCGTTGCTCGAAGCAGGGGGAATAAGGTTTTATCGTACCGGTATCATAGTAGGTGCTAGCCAAGTGGACCAGGGGGGCAGTGGAGTGTAACTGAGAGCAAATGGATGGGGGGAGGGGTCGATCGAAGAAAAACGCCATTAGAGCTAGTCCATGTAAAATAGGAAACTTGAGAAGGAAAAAATATATTCCAGGTGCTACACATTCTCGCAAGGCTTCAGGTAGTTTCTGCATGCTTGGGGGGGGTTGTCGTCTCTTGGATGAGTTGATATTAGGACGCTTAGAAAGGAATCATAGACCGAACAACTCATATTACTTAGGGGCTGTTTCCGCAAGCCATCATTTGAGGTGCTTGTCATGCCATCATTGGCAAAACTCGTTTTTGCGAAATTTCCAAAATGTGTTTTAAGGATGTTTTCAGTTTAGGGTTATGAACTGTTAGACCCAAATCACCACGTAATAATATGTTACTACCATCAAATAATATTACCCTAAACAGGATTTTAATATCAAAAAGCCCTACTTCCTTGCAGAAATTTTCCAACTAAGCCTAAATGATGGGTTCTACATAAATGACATGCTGCTTGGCATAAAATTATTGGCACATGTTTAGGAATTTTTCCAAAAAAACGCGTTTTGCTAAACACGTTTTGCGATGACGGTCATCTCAAATGACGGTGTGCCAAGCAGCCCCGTATTAGATACTCAAGCAGTATGCATTGCTCTTAATTTTGAGCCCTGTTCCTAGATTTTTCCTTAGCTAGTATTAATAGTCACCAACAGCCAAGATGAGGAGAGGGAATAAGGAATTATTGTGAGAAGGGGCCCAGGGAAGAGGTCCTGGCGGTCGTGGTTCTCGTTTGCCATGAGCCGTGACTTGAGGCAGTTCCTCTCGTGGCAGAGGAACTGAGTTTCCCCTAGGATCGAGTGAAGATTGGTGATTACTTGCTGCGGAGTGTTATTATATTAAGGAAGTATACCCCTATGGGCCGGTTCTCGAGAAAGACACTTGATAGCCCGGATTTATTAATAGCATGAGGGGCGGGCCTCACGAACCTACCTTCCCGCTCATACGATAGCTATGGTCCGTCCCCTACAACATAAACCCTACGTATTTCCTATCATAGTTTCTCTACACCTCCAGTACTACAACACGATAGCACAATCTACGGTAGCCTTGAGCACTAGTATCGCACAGCAGGCGTCACAACAGCCAGTGATATCTTTAAAACATTTAAAACCTGACTAATTCATAATTCTCGCATTGAACCCCGAGAAAGCAGACGATACCCAACAAATGAAATAATAGTACAAGAGTACACAGGGTACAATAAAAAAATATACGATCAAGTCCCGCCCAAATCATCTATCTATCCTTCCCCATCTAGTAAACGCGATGGCTCCCTCGTCCATCAGTACCATGCATACGTCTCGCCCCAGCAGCCTGCGATAGGAACTCCAGTTAGCGCCCACCCTCAACCGCTAAATCATACAAAAGAGTGGGGTAAATCATACCTTGACACCAGGTCGATGCGTCAAACTCCCCCTGATCCTCATGAGAGCTCCCGAGATCTTATCACCAATACTCGGCCGGCGCTGGTGATGGTGCACCGGAGCGGCTGTAGTGGTGTGGTGGTGGTGGTTGTGCCGGCGGGTAGTTCTTGGAACGGTAGTGGTGGTGGTAACGGTTCTTCTACGGGTGCGGCCCGTGAGACGGGAGAGTAGGGATGGCTTAGCGGCGCGGTGGTGAGCGTGTGTGGTCCTCATGTTGGTTTATGGTAGGTTTATAAGTAAAAAATATGTAGATTGTAGATTGTAGATGTAGATTGCTTGTATGGTAAGGTTGTTCTTGAGTTGTTCTTGAGCGATGTGGTTTTTTTCTTATCCTGATGAGAAAATGAGAGCGACTTATAGATAAATTCTGCCAAGAGTTAAAGTTTTTGCGTATATCGAAATTGACATCAGGAACCTGTTCTTTCCTTCCAGAAGTCGGTTCGTCATGTCGAGGGTTCCTTGAAAAGCTCCTTCGGGCGCCACAAGCGAGACAAACGAGATGACGAATTAACTGTCGTCTGACGTCGGAAGATCGACGTGACGTCATAGTTACTTCTTGTTACACTCACTAAGTATATTTCTTGTGGCTCATCCTAGCATCCTTCCAACTCCAACAGCTGTTTACCCTATCCGACCGCCCCAAATGCGCAGCGCAGTTGATTGTATCATAAGTTAGGTTGATAGGAGTTAGGGATGGCTAACGGGAACTAGCACAATTTTTCTATCTCTTTTTTTTCATTCAGCACTAGGCTTTATAGGGACCTTTTGTCTTGAAACAAGATACTTGTATATACCCCAACTTGACGAGGTAATACCGTAAATTTTGGTAATATCCGGTTTTTTGCCAAGGATGTTGCGACAGAGTGGTGCCATAGAGTAACCAATTGTAGAATAGTAAGACATGCTAAAATGACCTTAAAAAAGACGACCGAGTAATCTCACCTCCTTAATACTATCCTGCATGTCACCAAAAAAGAACTGTTTTCATACT
>Ga0307507_10004278_pt1 | contig 25719 bp, 19 predicted proteins | sample 7_EM_MG_FD_207223 | JGI IMG/M metagenome (GOLD analysis project Ga0307507, IMG submission 207223) | Populus trichocarpa ectomycorrhiza microbial communities from riparian zone in the Pacific Northwest, United States - 7_EM | ecosystem: Host-associated > Plants > Roots > Unclassified | place...
TCCCAATTGCCTGACGTTTGTAAAAACGACTGCTATTGCATAACACCAAAATCTTGAGGCTCCGGCCCATTTTTTGCCCATATGCAATAGCAGTCGTTTTTACAAACGTCAGACAATTGGGAGTAGTTGGTGCAATTTCTTTACTAAGCTGAGAGGGATATATTATAGATATGCACTGTATTAGGTGTAAAAAGTAAGATTACAATAAATGTAATTTTTTAAAGATATATATCTATCTATCTAAAAGTAGTTGTGAATCCAAGTGCATATTCGAACTCTCAATTGTGATCAGTTAATTAAGCGGGAGCCTTATTAAGTATAATAGAAGGAACCCTAATTAGACAAAAGAGCTACAAACTCTAATAATTATAATCCCAAGAAATTTGTATATAATATTATGATACTCATAGAAAAAAGGGAAGAAGAAAAAGAAAAAAAAAGGTACATGATCTTAAAATTGCTGACAATTGGTATGCTTACTCAAATCTGCAGGGGAAAACATTTGTAGTTCTTGATAAATCACTTGCGATAGGTGAATATTTTCACATTTTGGAAGAACTGGAATTCTTAAGAGAAAGATATGTTTATGGTAGTGAGTTGTGATAGCGGACTGGAGAAAAGTTATACTATGATACGTGCTACTACTAGTATGATAGATGGCTGGTAAAGATCAGGCCCGCTCCCAAATTACAGAAATAATTATATTAGTCGGTATGATTCGGTGATGACAAAGTCAAATACAAGCCTGAAAGGAAAAGAAAGAAGGGAGGAAGGAAGGAACTCAGTTGACTTACTAGGATCCGCCCTATAAACTGTATCAGATCGAAGATCGTGCGGGAGATGCGCCGGGCCAACCAACCTCCTAGCATCATACAAGCAAACGCGCCGGTGCAAGGACGGTACAAGTACTTACGCGATGATAACCACATCCAGGGTGTTCTTGGCCTATGTCACTTTTTTCCTTGTTCGTTTTGTCTTGTCTTGTCTTGCTCCAGCTGGAGGAAGGGAGGGGGCACAGTACGGTACCGTGCCGGTTGCAATATAGCCGCGTGGAATGGCAAAGGGACGGAAACGTTGAATGTAACAAGGGAGCAAGACTTGCGACCACCGCACCCATCTGGGTCAAGCATCAAGCGTGAGTTCCAGATGAAAGCAGTGCTTGAGCTGAACAGCAGAGCTTACTGACGGAGAATAGCGTTCTTAGAGGTTGGGTGGGGCTGTCCGAATTTACGCCACTATGGTATGTAACGATAAATTGCTCTCAGGTACTCAAAGTGTAGACTATGTAGATGTCGCGCTGAATGCAGAAACAAAGAAAAAACTCAAGCCACTGCACAGCAGACTCTGTATGATAGACAGCCGCATTATCCCACTGTCACCTAACCGTCCGAGCGCAATACTCCTCTCATCGTAACACTACATGAAGAAAAGGAAAAAAAAAAAGGAAAAAAGACCGCACCAATCAACTTCTCCATACCCCCCCCCCCAAGCAAAGCCAAAGCCGAAAACGTGGGAATTTTCCTCCCTCCTTACCAAAAAAACGGGAGCAAAAAATAAAAAGTAAAAAATAAATAAATATAAGTTTTTGAAACCTACTCCCAATTACCCATGGAGTAACTGCATCCTGCACGGTAGTACCGGTACATATGTAAGTATCGTGGGAGAGTGAGTGAGTGGCATTATCCCATGAGCGGTGTGTTGAAACGGTAAAATTCGGTGCAGCCTAATTAAGCCAAAGCCAAATGTGAAAGAATCGGAATCCAGCAGTAGCTTTTTTGAGGTGCTGAATAAATAGTGCAGTTAAGTTAAGTTAGTCTGAAAAGTTCCCAATTCTGCTATCATACCGGCAACAATGGCTGTTTGGTATGATGATAGTAAGGATAGTTTTGGTTTGGTGCGCGGGGGGGAGATCGATAGATAGTAGGAGCAGTTTGCTGGAGCGCCTTCTCAGCAACCACAAACGAGGTCAAAACATATTGGTGTTGGTCGTGGATCAAATTTTGTACATACAGTATGTGCTCTATGTATGGTGCGGGATTGGACGCCATATTATCGTGGGCATTTTTTTCTTCAATTGTATGTATGTGGCTGTGGGGGAGGAGGGGCGAGGTGAGGCGAGGTGAGGCGAGCTACAGTACGGTACCGTAGGAAGGGAAGTGTTTTGTTGTGCTGGAACTGGGAAGGAAGTACCGTATGCCGCTACACTGTTCTAAGTCAGCTAGCAATGATTTCATTCCCAGGAATCCTCTTCTCTCCTCACGAGGATCAGATTTATTGTAATGTAATGTTTTAGTAGAAATGCTACTATCAAGACTGGGCGCCGCTTGCCCATCCTAAAAAACGAGTGCTGTAGGTGGTTGCCCATACATGCACCCATAAATTAACATCCATACTCGAGAACATACTTACCTACATACATATACACTTACATTTATCCATCTACAGTACGAACAACCCACACTTCCTCTCTCGCTGTTTAGTTAACCAATCAAACGATTGAGCTTCCTCCCTCTCCCCCCCTCACTGGCAGGATGGCTTTGCATACAGCCAATCCACCACTACATTATTACTGTAAAGTTATTAGCCAGCTAGTAGCCTCACAAGCAAACAAAAAAAAGAAAAAAAGAAAAAAAGAAAAACAGAAGAGAGAAGAAAAGAAAAGAAAGCCGCATGTGGAATAATGTAATACCGGTAGCGTTCCAAACACCTATCCGCCCAATTTCGGTCTGTCCAAACTATCGTATCCAAACGTTCAAACAAATCCAACGAGAACACCGCCGTTCCCGCCGTTCCCGCGTAGCGCGGATCTCCCCACGCACCCTTAACACACACTTGCTTATTGTGGGGGGGGGGGGGAGGGGAAAGGTGAAGAAACGTAGTGGTTGTCAGGAATTAAGCCACTACTAAGCAGGACCAAACCAAACCAAACCATTCACTACTACTGCAAAGTCAGTATTGGAGACTAGGCGATTAGAAGGTATAATGACGTTTTCTATCACCCTCAACGTTTTACCTTCTGGCATACCGGAGCCGAGAGTTTCATCGTCATCATCGCCACCATCACCATCATCATCATTAGTGGAGTGCTGTAGTCTAGATACCCGTCTAGGCATTCAATTAGCGGGCGGTGAAAATCTAGTTGGCCCGGATATGAAGAGTACCAGCTGCAATGATCGTCAAAACCGCTCGAAACAATCCCTGCATTTCTTTTAAAAGATTTCTCAATGCGCGGATCCCAGCCCTGGTAGCAACGGTATGAATGGTGGTGATGATGATCATGACGATGGGGGGGACTTCCCTCGGTTTTGTATGATAGTTTGTAAGGGTAAGGTATGTAAAATGTATGTATGTGGTTGATTGATTGATTGATCAAGTATGGTATTATACCAGTAGGCATACTGCCCTACTAATGACCTAACTTATACTTATATGATACCCTTCATGAATGAAATATGTAAGCAATTAGATTGAATTGACTGAGATGTGTGCGTGCGTTCGCTTTCGTATGGGTGAGTGAGTGAATTGGAGGGTACGATATTTTTTCTATGAATTGAATGTGGTGAATACTGGGCGGTATGGTACGGTACGGTACGGCAAATGTGACTTCCCAGATAAATAACGACTAACTAGACTAGACTAAACTAGATTAGATCCTCCCTCCGATGTGAACTATGACAGACTAAGTATGGTACTGTAGTTACTTGGTAGCTTAAACCGAAAGTGAAGAAAGACGAGGGATGTAGGGGAGGATGCCGAGTAGAGGGGAAGAGGAAATTGTATACCCAAAATCGTTGTAATTTAGGAGCGGGGGGAACGAGCAAACATTGTTATATAATAATATTATTATATTGAATATATAGCTTTTTTGTAGTATAATAAAAGAATTTGTTCCTTTTCCTGGTGAGATTGTTTTTTTCAACCAGCCCTATTTCGTTGTTTGTGTTTATGTTTGTGATTTTTTTTTTTTGCGCCAGTAGAGATGTTTCTTTCTGAAAGATGAGAGGAATAAAATTTGAACTAGTGAATAAAAAAGCAATATAAAAAATAAAAAACGTACGCCAATACCCTTTTGCATAAATAATCCTGCCCTTTTCCCTCCCTCAACCTAACCCATGAATGCTGGTTATGCAAGAATGAAATCAACGGAAAGTGATAAGATAAATGAGGAAATGATAAACAAGAAAAAGAAAGGAAAGGAAAGGAAAGGAAGTGGAAAAGAGAAGAGAACTAGGAACAGGACAAGAGTCTCATCAAGAAATTAATTCAACAGACATAATATTCCCTTCTTCCCATTTCCTCTTCCTATTGCTATTCGCCGGGCTCGATTGATGTTATGACTGTATAGCACCTCTAGAAGCAACTATTGCCAACTGCGGACCCAATTGCTGATGCTCCAGTGCCCCCGCATGCGACGCAAAGAATCCACCTGGGTTGTCCTCGAGCGTAAGAGGGGTAACCGGGCCCGGCGACCCGAGGGGTATTAGCCGCGGCGACATCGGTCCAGTGCTGAGTAGGTGCGGGGGGATGCCGGTGGCCCTGGTGGCCTGGGAGATAATCTCCTTCTGATGTAATTGTAGCTTGTGTTGCGCCGATAGCGAGTGTGCGTATGCCTGGTGATGATGAATGTAAGCTGAAGTAGCGGACATTTGTGAAGCTGTTGCTGTGGCAGCAGCAGCAGCGCTCGTGGGCGGCTGTACCATTGAGGCCGAAGCCGAGGGGAGTATTGAGAGCTTTAAGCTTGCGGCTGGTGATCTCCGTGAGGAGGAGGTAGACTTTGCTACTGATGCGCTTGCCGAAATGCCAGCGGCGGTCATCGGTATTACAGACGGGGGTGCGAGTGCGGAGGTTAGTGTTAGCGGTGATGGGGGCCGTTCGCCACTGAGCATGAGAAATTGGTTGGTTATTGGGGAGTTTGATGCTCGGTTAGCGCGATGATTGTGCGGGCTCGGTGGGGATTGAGTCTGTATTGAGGGTATTTCTGCCACGGAGCTTGGCGGTGAAGGTGTTTTCGACTCAGAACGAGGAGAGCTGTCGCGGGCACCTTGTCGGTGATAATGTGAATGTTTAGGGAAGGAAGTGGGTGAGGATGTTGGGGATGATGGTTGTTGTTGTGGATATGTGAGGGGGGATGAGTGAGTATTTGAGGAAAGGGCGAAGGAGCCGGGGGAACGGCTGGTAATAGAGGCCAAAGAGGAAGCAGAGGCGGTCGGGCGTAAACCAGACATCGTGACCTTTTTTCCCTAAGGTGGGACTCGCAAATCTCGCAACGTAACGCAACGCAACGCAATTTTTTTTTTCTTTTTCCCTTTTGCGAAGGTGTGTGCGGAATCTCTCTTATTCTTATTTATTACCCCAGAAATTTATGATGGAGCTCGGCTTCAGGCCTGTCTCGGGTCCGCACACTCTCTCTGGTCTGTGTCTGTGGTCCTTTCTGTTCTTCCTCTTGGGTGAGCTTTGTCGAGTGGCGGCGTGTATATGTTCGAAAGAGGGAAAAGTGACGAAGTGACAAGAGTAGTTTCAATGATTTGCCGCTGAGTTACTGGGGTCGGCTTTGTTGGGGCTTGGGAAAATTTGGGAGCGGTCTTCTTCCTATGCATGCACCGGTATTGTGTGCAGGAGCAGCAGTGAAAATTGGAGCAAAGAGCCCACTGCCGTATTGTACTCGAGTACTTGCAGGTTGGTGATTTTTTGGTGGGTATCTTTAGCTGCGGTTCGGGCAGAAAGGTGCACAATAAAATAATGGTGTCCGGAATGAGCCTTTGTGGATGTTATGTATGGTTGAGCTTGGAGCGCCGACGGCGGGATGCAAACTCTGGGATGGAACTGCGCCCGACTTTGAACGGTCGTGCAAGTGTAATCTAAAATGTGATACAGAATTATGCGTTTATACTCTATTACTTACACACACACACAGCCAGGAGATGTACTAGTAGATGTGCATAACTTATTGCAGATTGCAGGTAAGTTGGGGGGGTTTTCATTCAACGAGTGAGAGTTTGAGCCATTGAGAAGATTTGAAAGGGGATACTGGTGCAGTCGCTACGCTGCCGGCCGCAGTATGTACCACCCTTAGCTGTGCTAGCATATTGGAGCCCTACGGGAGATGAGAGAATGGGGAGTTGGGAGAACGTCTACTCGAGTAGCTGTTCTACATGATATTGACGATTACTGCTTGAAGATCAATCCGTACGGCGGAAAACAGGGAGAACAGGAAGCGGCTGTGGGCGGTAGGGCAATCGTTGGGGTGAATAGAAGGAAAAATTCAAAAAGTGTCTCTGCGCGTGACCCGTTGGCTGGCATATTGAGCCCGAAAGAATGTTTTTTTTGACGCTACGAGTACTCGTACATCTCCTAGGCGGGAATTGAATGCTGGTAGTCTACCGGTAATTTGTTCGTTGGTTCATCTCTCTTTTTTTTCTTTTTCCCCTTCCCTTTCCCCTTCCCCTTCCCCTTCCCAACTCTGCATTTCCCCGTGCCACCGCTTAAAAGACTTTCTTTGCTTGTTTATCTCGTCTTTATTAATTCCTCGTGCATAGCGGCCCTTAGCGAACTGATATCATCGTGAGATTTCTTGCGGGGAAAAGTTCCATCCCCTGGACTTTTGCCGCTTCGGGGTTTTGCTTCGTTGCTTGATTGTGATACACCAATTGCCCTGGTAAAATAACCACATCTTCCTGCTGCCGGTGTCGTGTTCGTGCGCGGTCCTTTTTTTGCCCCATTCCTACCCTGCTCTGCTCCGCTCTATTATACTCTATTTCCCGGTCAACATGATACTATACATACCCTTTATTTGTTAGAATTGCTCCCTGGCTCGTATGGCATATAAATGTAAGATATTAGCAGCATGGGATGGCATTAACTTACTCCACTTTCCTACTCTCACTTTCATCACCTTCACACTTACGGCGCTATTACCGCCCATAGGCAGTGATTGCTCTTGCTTTTGAGTTCTTCCGCCCCATCAATGGGCAGTCATTACGCAGGGACGACCTCCGAGATCGTATATGAGACAAGAAAGACCCCGCTAATCTGCAACTTTAATGGGGTCCTCAACGTCATTCTCACTTCCTCTGCTCAAATACCCCGAAGCGGTAGTATCCCAAAACAGCCGTCTGCAACCGATGGCAAAACAACAAGACACAATTACATTGTTTTTTTTCCTGTTTCTTTCTTAAAAAGGAAGGCAATTCAGCTTGCAAGGCTGAAGAGTCGCAAATGTCCCCTTATTGGGAAGCTCGCCGTTTTTGATCAGTAAAAGACCCTCATTTGGTAAGCGCTAGGTCCTTGCACTGCGAGTTCCCCAAAAAGATCCTTGCGAAAAATGTGTTTTCGGGGCGCACGAACTCGAGCCCTACAAAACAGGGCAAAACAGAAAAAAAATCGTACGATCATTGAAAAAATAAAATAAAAATAGAAAGCCCCTGGAAGTGTGAGCCAACTCTTGGGTAAAGGATTTGGCCCGGCCCTGGGGCGGCTGAAGCGTCAATTAAACACTGCCGGTTGAGGAACCTTGGCGAAGAAAAAAAAGAGAGAAAAAAAAGAGAAAGAAGAAAGAGTCCGACTTCGACACTCGAGATTGCCCCCAGCAAAGAACAAAATTTAATAAATAAATATCCACGACAAGGAAAGATCAAAAAGCAACCAAGAATCTAAGAAAAAAAATAACCTTCATGACTTGCTTGTGGGATTGGTCTTTTATCGCGTGGTTTTCGAAGTCGCATTTTTCCCCCCAGGTTTCATCCTTCAACTACTCGAGTAGAGTGTCTCGCGCAAGCACAAGTGCCCAGGAGAAAGTTAGTGAGCAGTTAATCCGGGTTAACCTGCAAAATAATCCCTGTCCCCCCACGAGGAAATCTCCCGGCCGTAAAAACCCTTGGGGGTCTGGCTATCAGAATCTGATTATCGGCAGAAATCGGTCCATCACTCCATGATAGGTTTAGTTTGATAGGTTAAGCCAATTGCGAGTACCGGTTAATGAGATCCAAAACATCCAGTGGACCAATCTTATTCCGTGTCAAGAAAATCCTAATCCTTCTCAGGAGGCTTTATCTGCGTGCTTCTTGCCTGGGACAAGTATTCGTGTAGGCAAGCTAGTTTCGCTCGAGTCTCCGGCTAGTTAAGAGAAAAGGTAGCGACACAGCCCAGGGATGGATCTTTTTGAGAATCGCGTCAGGGTAAGATATATACTCTAGACTATGAAGCAAAAATAGGAAATGAGGACGACCGTGTTCACTACACGACCGAATGAACTCACTCAATCGAGGGGGAAATGGGGTCAATACTGTAGCCATCAAGCGCAAGAAAAAGTGGAGAGACATCGACCGTTGGATACGCCTCCGAGTACCGGCACAGAGGGAATGTACCGGTAGGCAACTGTTAAGCCAGTTGTCGGGAGTAGGCGACTTTTTGAAAGGTGGTTGTTGGAAGAGCGGAACACCACACGAATTTCTCTAAATATCAGGCTACTATCAGCCCACTCCTCGGGCCATTCTCACCTAGGTGTTGCACTCCACCCTAGTCAACACTCTACCCCACCATCCTCACCCTTAGCATCAGCCCCTAAAACAGCACACTTTTCACCCGCTCACTAAACTTGGCCATATTTTCATCTCGTTGTCATCTCACTCCAGACTTGCTACCCTCAAAAGACCCCCTCTTACCACTCCACTCGCGCAAGGATGGATCTTGATTACGATTATTGCGCTCAGTTTTTGGCGAGACTAGAAACTGATCCTGAAAATCTCAACACCGACATCAATACAACCCCAAACAACGCTAAAAACTCGAACCCCAATAGCTTAGGAGAATCTCCTACCAGCGTGCTTGATACCTCTTTATCCCTTTCTCCCGTCGATTACAGAAATTCTGCCTCCCCTCCGGGCCTGTCATCCGGGTCTGTTACTTCTCACTCACCAGAATCGCTTCGCTTCGACTACGACCTTACCTGGAATCCGAATCCGAATCCGAATCCGAACGACGCTGCCTTTTTTTCGCCGGTCGACGAGGGGATTCTATCAAACCAAGCTTGGGACCTCATGTCATCACCACAGGGGCAACCGTCGAATCAGCAACAAGGCCGGGTGGTTACACCACTCAATGACTATATCAAAATTGAGAGCGGCAACTCTCCAGGCCCTTATTTTGGGAACTCTCAACAAGCAACGATTTCTCCTACACAATCTTTAATTGACCCTGCGACACAGACCGCGCTGGAGGGGGCATATTCATTCGGGAAGGAGAGCGGTTCGTTGTTCGACTTCAATAACTATGCGGCCTCTGGGTCGGTAGGGCAGACTCAGGGGGGTAACCCTGAGCCATATTCTCCGCTGACGTGGAGAAATCAAGCTCAGCAGCAGGAGGATTTTACACCTATCGGATGGCAATCTCCTCCCCAAGCTCAGCAAGTTTCCCAGCAACGACAACAACGACAGCAGCAAACGCCCCAATCACAAGAACCGACGCCGTTGATAAACAGCTTATCGCCCTCCTCATCACATCGCACTTCGAGCAGCCCAGATTCCCGTGCCCATGATTCGCATAGCGATGACAATGGTGCAATCCCTCGCCCGAAGAAACGAAAGACGAGCACCGATGACGCAGCACCGAGTGGTGGCGCATCGACCCCGGCCCCAGCGCCGACTACCGGCCGGAAACAACAACCGAAGAAAACGGCCCACAATATGATTGAGAAGCGATATCGGACTAATCTTAATGATAAGATTGCAGCCCTGAGAGATTCAGTTCCCTCATTGCGGGTTATGGCCGGTACTTCAAAATTGGGCGAAGACGACGACGAAGAAGATCTTGAAGGGTTGACGCCTGCACATAAGCTGAACAAGGCTACTGTCTTGGCAAAGGCTACCGAATATATCAGGCACCTCGAGAAACGGACGAAGAGACTGCAAGACGAGAACGATCAATTGAAGAACCGGTTGGCAGCATTTGAAAAGTTGGCTACCATGGGCGGCTCGATGGGAGGCACAGGTAGCGGATCTAGGGGCGGTGGTGGAGGTGGGCCCGGTGGTGGTTTGATGAGTAGGTTGATGGTGGGAAGTTTGGCGGGTTTGATGGTTGCAAACGGGTTGCAGGAACAAGAAAATGGAACCCGTCAACTCACTGCTTTCCCCACCGCGATAATGCAGGTGTTTGGTATTCCCGAGTCCCCAGCTGTGACTGGGAGTCATCTATTTTGGCTTGCCTTCAGGATGGCACTTCTCGTTTCAGCAATTATATATGTCATCGTCCCGAGCTTTTTCGACTCCAAGGGAAAGTCTAAGTCCAACACACTCAACAACGCCGCTCTATCACCCGTCCCATCTCTGGCTTCATCCTTGGAGGTTCGCCGTACTGCATGGCTTACTGCTATCCAATCGGTTTGGGTGCCCCGTCATTCTTTCGCACTCGAAATAGCTGCATTAGCCTATAAAACTTTGAAGCTCAGTCTCCGCAAGCTGATCGGATGGAACGGATATGCTCTGCTTACTGGCATGACCGAGGAGCATGAAGCCGCCCGGGTCAAGGCGTGGTCTATTGCTTTAGATGCTCAACTTGCTGGAGGTGATGCTACTATTACCCACTCTCGACTTATACTTACCCTTTTGGCCTCTTTAACTTTACCGGCAACTCCGAGCCGTTTGATGCTTAACGCCCTCCATATTAGGGTACTCTTTTGGGATCTCGGAAGCAGCTTTGAGTCTTTTGCCCACTGGCTTACTAACTACTATTGGCTTGAGGCAAGGAATGTCCAACAAAAGAGTTCCAGTGACACCGATTCTTCGGTCGAGAGCCTTCCAGAACATCTTGCCCGCCTCCTTGATCTCGACCCCAACGAAGTCCTTCACAACAAGATCATTCAGAAGGCCTACAACCTTGCCTACGACAGGGGAACTGGTGAGGGTTGCGAAGGTTACGACGAAGGCATGGACACCGTTGTTGAGGATGAGTCGATCCGTTCACCATTGGACGCTGTTGCGGCCTGGTGTTCTAGTTTGGTCCTCCAAGGAGTTCTTGCCGCAAACCTTAAAACCCGAAACTCCGAACTCGACCGAAGAAGGATCGCCGAAGACCTCGAAGCCGCACTGAGCGTTGCTCCACCAAACAGCAAAGCCCAACTCCGAACTCTAGTCACAAAGGCAATGCTAGAAGACAAAGACGACGGCACAACTCTCCGCGCAGCACTCAAAGCCTTCGAAGAAGACATCCAACCCCACGAACCAACCCCCAACGGTGTTCCCCGAATCATGGTATCCCGACCCCACGTCCCCACAGCCGTAACAACAGACATCAAGATCGCCGTCCGCTGCGCTATGGCCCTAAACCTCCTCCGCAACAGCTCCCGTGCCGGTGCCATCCGCCTCTTCAGCGAACTCGACTGGCGGGCCCAGGAATCCGGCGACGTTAAGAACAAGCTTGGTCTCCTTGGCTTTGTAGCTATCTGGAGGACGCTCAATCGGTTTATTGCCAGCGATGATCGCTGGGCTGTAGATGCCGGCGAGAGCGTCGATAAGGCCGCGGGTATGCTCAGAGTTTGGATCGGCGGGAAGAACGTGTCCAAGCGGGCTGGTGTGCACAAGGATGACTGCAAGAGGGTCATTGACTATTGTAATTCTCTGCAGAAGAGGTTGGCTGGCTTGTCAGATGGTTTGGACGACGGGTATGCTAGTGGGGGGTTGGATGCTGGGAGGAAGGATGCTGGGAGGAAGGGTGCTGGGGTCGTTGCTGCTTGAGGAATTTTTCCCTTTTCTTTTCTCGTCTCTCTCTACCCCTTCTTCGAACCATCGTTTGGAAAATGTCCCTTTTGTGTATGTACACTAAATTTGTTGGTCGGTTACATTTTGGGGGAATCTCGCTTTATTTTTTTTCTTTTCGGAGGAAACAATGTATAACTGGTCATGTCGGGATGAGGTTAAGCTAATTGGTTGTTTTGTTTCTTTTCCTTTTTCCCTTTTACAGTTCCTATCGGTTTTTTTGTACCTTTCTTTGGTTGCCCGGGAATATCCTATCCTTGACGTTTTGTCTTTTACTTGGGTTTTTTTCTTCTTGTTTTTCTCTTTCAAGTTATAGCTTAGTTTTGCTACCGTATTCATTGATTTTGTTCGTTCATACTATACCATTTTATTTTCAAGTTGGCTTAAGTTACTTGCGGTATCCATCTCGATTGTACTGTATCAATTGATGATGTTAAGGCTGGGCTTCAATTCGGACTTGTTATATTTTGATCTCCATTTCACTTCATACTCGTGCAGGAGCTGGGGTTTTCTGCTTCTTCTCATTCTTTTTTCATTTCTGGTTTGGGGACTAAGGTCAATTGTACTCTATACCTTACGGTATTGCGTTTGCTTTCGTTGGTTATATCAAATATACCTCCCGTACCGGGCTTTTCGTACCCTCTTTTCGTTTTTCTTATAGAGTTTTCTCCTCGTCATTTGCGTGAGAGTGGCCCTTGCACTTGTGCCCGCGTGCCCCGACTACTGGCTGGCCGGTTGATATTCGAAGTATCATACATACAGTATTTGACGTCGGGCCCTCCTGCACACTCGAGCTCTTCGGTATTTCCCGGGGGCGGTAAAAGGAAGGCAGAGTTTGCGTCATGATCCTGATCAGGCGAGTTGAGTTGATTGAGGACTATTACCCTATTGCATACTGAGTGGAGGAAGGAAGGGTGCTCTGCGGGATTAGTAAAAACTGGGAAACTATTTCTGCTGATACATGAAATTTTGCCTAGAGAGGTAAGAGTTATGTTTTCTAACTTGTAATAGCCCCTCTAAGGAGGAGGAGGAGGAGGAATGGGGTGGCGTGTTTACGAGAGTGGACTTGAGGGCTAAGTGCAGGAAAGGGCCCGACTCGTATGATACGGATGCTTAGAGTGAGATTAGGTGTCCATAACTCGCGGCCAAACGCACACCGACAACAACAGGCTCCACGTGGATAGAAAAACTGGGGGATCTGTCTGGTGATTTTATTCAGGCGTCTTCAAACCCCCCTCCCCCCGGATACCTCTTTTTCTCGTTTTTACAGCCCTTAGGGACACCGCTGCAGTGTTAGAATTCCCTGTTATAGGCTGTTGCTTGCGGACATTTAGTCTAATCTCACCCCAAGTAATCGAACGTCGTTCGTGAAACACGCCACTATCGCATGACACTAAAGATCTAAGCAAAAAAAAGCGGAACCCCAGCGGTATGCAATAACAGCCGTGTTTACAAACGTCTCTCAATCACGGGCAATGTCAGGAATCTACTACGAGTGTGGGATGAGTTTAAGGGTGGGGCGGGAGGGGATTATGGTACGATGATTTTTATGCCGAGGTGCCCTTGGGTGGGTGATGGGTAACTTAGAGTTCCTTTAGTTTCGAGCAAAAGGATCTGTAACGTTTCCTTCCTATTGTGCCGCGGTGCATCCTGTTAAGTGCGAAAAGCGAGTTTGGCAAATGGAAGCAGGTTTGGACCGCCCGAAAGTTAAGACCGGACTTCTTACTCGAGTCCATTAAGTAAGGGGCTGTTGTAGCTACTCGAAGATGTTGATAGGATCCCCGGAAGTAGTGGGAGCCTGATGCAAATGAAGGAGTGCTAGGCAGAGCTGGTTTTCCAGAGCTAGAGGAAAGTATGATGCTAAAGCCTCTTTACGAGGTCCCCAACATCACCCGTGGATTCCCACCAAAAGCCGACAGGTGACGAATATACATGGCTTGGGTAAGCTGCTCTTTGCGCTTCTTTTGAAGTTTCCCTATTTGTATCTTTCAATTGGCTTTGATGCCAGCACTTTTCGGTGCCATTTGAATAGACTAGGGGTCTGCAGGGAATCACCGGGCGTCACTCGCTGGAGATTGTCGACCTGAGCAGCTCTTAGGCCGGGATAACTCCCCACAGAAGCCGCGGAATTGCCTCTGGACGGCCACTTTAATTCCTGTTGCACAGGGTGGCAGGCCCAATTTGGTTAATCTCTCCGGGAAATTAATCAGACACTCACAATAGTTCATCTTCATTCTAATTTCGCCTGCCCCCGGATCCTGCCCTAGTGCTTGAATCAATCTCCAAATCACTGACTCGAACGATTAATTTTGGCGAATTCTAGGATTCTCTCTCACTTCGCAGCTAGGCAGAGGTTGGCATTGCCTTTGACGTCTATTGGGGACGCATGAAAGCGGTTTGTGTACTCCCCCACTCTGGCTCTCTTCCTGTCAGCTTGGGGGATAATGCGGAAATACCGACATGAGCATCAGGTTCGTACTTCTGGGTTTTTTGTCACACATCTCCAATTTTTCGGGCAGTGCACTAGGAGAACCTCCCGCGAACGTGGCACTTGAATGCGACAGCAGGGTGACACCATTACAGAGCCCCCTTGCTCCTCATTGCTGTGCTGACGGCTTGCGGGGTATGCGGGAGACACTGTAAGGCTAGTGGTGACGGGATACTCGTATGATGACCCAAAGGAGGGGGCTTCCGTCTGTAAAAAGCTTAGAGAGCTCGATGTTTGCTGCTTTATTTAGCCTCCTATATGTTTCTTAGAACTGCGTAATTGAAAGCTGACAGCGCACGAGAATGGGACACGCAAGCTGACTTCTTCCGTCAGCTTGTCACCACAGGCCCTCGGCTGCCACGCGTTAGGAGCGTGCGCGATGCTAGAAGCGATAGGGGAAGTGTGTAACCCCCGTGACTACGAGTGGCTTGCATGCAAATATTCAGTCCATGGTGGTTCTAAACTTCAAAAAAAGTCTAATTGGCTGCCTTCTGTCTATTGAAAGAATCGAAGTAGGGGGTTACACACTTCCCGGCCACGGTTTCTGGCACCATATCTACTTGTACGTGTCTAATTCCGGCAGAATTCATCAACGTAAAGAGCAGGGGGGGACTCAGTAAATGACTTGGGCCCAGGATCCCACAATCGCTAGATATTTGATTCATACATAAGACTACCGTACTATAATAGCTCTAATAAGTCTAGTTTTCGGATAAGCGTAGGGAAACATTAACTTTCAGTTCAGATTAGCTATCTTATAACATTTAACCGTGGGTGAAAACAAGCCAAATCTACATGCCAGCAGGATAAGTATTAGTTCTTATGGTAACGTTATGTGAAATACCTAGCTGGCGCAGTGGTTAATATGCATGAACTAATTAACCTCCTGTGCAATTAGCGGGAGCCCAGGAGTTCAATTTCCCTCATCATCATGGGTTATTATTGAACAATCCATCACATAGGGTAGGAGAACTAAGGATACCCGCCCTATGGGAACTGGGAGACTGAAGACCTTAGGGTAAATCAGCACTGCTACGAGGTGGGAGAATCCGACTCTGGGCCTTACCTTAGGGTGAGGTTCGCGATCGGCGGGGTAGCAGAAAAGAAAAGAAAAGATTCTTTTGTCTTCTTTTGTTTAAAATAAACAAGCAACTGTGGATCCTGAATACAATAGACTCTCCGTGAGTAATACGGAGATCATTGAACTAGTCTACGGGTGGCTATTTGACACTAAGCCACCCCTTTGCTGTTAGTCGCCTTGCGAACTTTCTGCTCTCTTTTTTGAATAGGAAGAGCCCGGACCATACGTAAATGCGAGTAGCTATTGCTAGAGGGCTGGCGCTATGCGAACTTTGCTGGGGGTGGTCGGTGTATATCTTGCAGAATGATAAGTGGTTACAATCATACTACTCGAGTAGTATACTTTCACCAATACTTGTCCTCCCAACTACCCTGAATTTTGATAATTGATGTCCTCGAGTACAAAAACAGATTTAGGACGTAACGTGTTAGTAGGGATATCTGAGACTGACCACTCAAAATGATGTTGTGGCACTTGGCCAGTTATGTCACATTGAGAAATTCTTTCTAGACTAGCAGGTTGGGCTTTATTAACTAACTTATGCAACTTGAGTTGGCCCTTTCGAGAGCTTTCTAACCCATATTATGCGAAAACTGTACTTATGAACGCAGCCACGAAATGCATAGGAATCAAACCACCGCTGACTGCACCGAGTGATCCCCTGTGGCTGCTTAGTCATTCCGTCAACCTTTTTCACAGTCCCACAAATCACAGGCAAACAACAACCGAGCTTACTGAAACAAACAGGCAAAAAAAGAAAGAAAGAACCAGAGCAAGGGCCCAGCTGATCGGTCACACATACACCTCCTCCAATGGTCTCACTACCAATACCAAAATTCTTGAAAACCCTCTTCGACTCCTTCCCACTCCTAACCTACCCCGCCAACCCACTCCCCTCCCGATGCCCGAAATTTGGCACCGCCCCGTCGTTGTACGTCTTCACCACGCCCGAGGACGCAGTCTCCGGCAGCCCGAGCTTCAACCCGAGCTGTTTGAAATGGCAGGTATATATAAAGAATCCGTCATTCTATCATTGGGCCTCGTTTTTATTTTATTTTTATGCCTTACTTGCGTTTATTGTTTATTGTTTTGTTTTATTTTTTGAAAAGATGAGAATATTATTATAAGGGGGGAAAAAGGAATCCAACGGCTAATCTTTAACGGGGATGGTTTGGTTCGGTTTTGTTGGTGGGTTTAGGCGTATTTGAAGTTCAATGGAATCGAGTTTAAAACGGTCCCATCGAATAATCATGCTTCGCCGACGGGTGCGCTGCCGTTCATGATCTCACAGCAGAAGTCCATGTCCGATTCTACGGAGATGACGGTCATCCCGTCGAATAAGCTCGCCGCATGGATCGAGAAGCATGGGCATTCGTTGGAGGAAGCGGATATGGATAGTGCTCGGGCGAAGGCTTTTCTGGCGTTGGTTAATGCTCAGTTGAGGGATGCTTGGGTAACCTTTCTAATCCCCCTAGCGTTCTCACACATTCTCTCGGCCTCTTGGTGCCATTGTTAAATTTACTAAGCTAACCATGTATGTGTGTATCTGTGCGATGTTAGTTATACGCCCTCTACCTCGAACCCAATAACTCGCAGGATCTGGCCGGCGTATTGTACTGTGGGAGCTCAGTTTCTGCTGTTTCCTCTTTTCTCCTGCGGCAGGCGAAGGCTGGTGCACGACAACAATTGCTGCAAGCCCATCCCGGAGGAGTCCTTGACCCGCGCGAGATATATGCCAGCGCTGGTGATGCCCTTAAAGCTATCTCTACGATACTAGGGAGAGATACGTGGTTCTTTGGTGGTGGGGGTCCGGGGTTGTTTGACGCTTCGGTGTTTGCCTACACGCATCTGATTTTGACGCTGAGATGGCACAGTAAGGAGAACGCACTACTGAGGGCTGTTATGGGGCATGATAATTTGCTGGGCCATGAAAAGAGAATTCGGGACAAGTTCTTTCCGGAGGCTAAAACTCTGGACCTAGACCATAGGCTGGAAGGCTAAAAGAAAAAGAAAAGGTCGAAAGGCACGAAAGAAGCTGTATACTCACCGTAGGAGCTAGATAACGGTTCACCACACTAAGACGTCTAGCATTCCCCCCCTCTTTGGGTAAAAGAGGGAAGTCACCCGAGAGAAACTGGATTTCAGCCCTTTGCTAGAGCGTATCAAAAGAAAAGCACAGCGGACTTCACTGGATGCGCCTTATAACTGTATTAATAGTATATCATAGATAGATTAAATTACACCTACCGTATTCCAACATGGTATAAGTAGCAGGTGTCGTATCTTAATCTAAATACAAGCAAAATGTCATCGCAGCATGCATCCTGACCCCAATCCACTTGTCTGCCCTCTTCCCCAGCTGCTGCGCATGTTCAGCATCATCGACACCCCTCTCCTCCACTTCTCCCAGCAACCTTAGACCGACTTCCCCAGCAGCCTGCAAAATGCTTTCAATCGGATGATTATAAGATACCCCCTGGATCTTGACCTCTTGGTCCCCTTCCTTTACCACGAACCCAGCTCTAGAAGATAACCCTTGCTCGGGATGCATGTTCGTCAAGTACATCCACCCACCCTTCTTCAAAGCCTCCTTCACAGCTCCAAAGAACACATCTAATTGAAGGTGTTCCAGAACCAACGTGCAGACAATAGCATCAACCCCCCTCGCCTCCTGGGGAATCTGGGAATCCGCATCAATGTCGTGGAGTACCCAGGTGATCTTTACATCCCGTTGGGGCTCGGCAGCGATTCGTGCCTTTGCCTTGGACATCATTCCCTCGCTCACATCCATCGCGACAATCTCTGCCGCTTCGGGAAGTGAACGGTAGAGCTTGGTGGTGTTGCGACCTGTACCGCACCCTAGGTCCAAGATTCTGGAGGGCGAGCGGGTGCTTAGGAGCCCTGGGACTGTTGCATTGAAAGCTTCGTCGTCTTGAAGTTGAAGAATGTTCCCATCATGATCGTAGACCTGTTTTACATGTTGGCATCATTTATACTTCCTACAGGTAAGGCACTTACGTCTGCCCACTGGTTATAGGCATCTGCTGTGGGGATTCTTCTAATAGGGCGAATTGGCTGTGACATGTTTTTATTTTATTTTTTATTCCCAGATCTGATGTTTGATGCCGTTCATTAGGGTTTGTTAGGGTTGGATTGACAAAGTTTGATGGTTTTGATAAATTTTAGTGAGTGTTGGCGAATGGTGGTGGCTATTGATGGGGTTTGTTGAACTTGGGCTTTTGTGTGAATAGTTTATGTCGGCTGTGAGTCATAATCTCGGCACACTGTACCACTCAAAATTTCTACTATATATATCGCTAGATCTTAAGCGGGTCTCAGTATGGAGAAGATATCTCCGGCCATAGCATCAATACCTATATATGTGTTGTATCTTATGTGAAGAGCAGGCCCGCATTATAGCATTCCGCAACACTGTTCGTCGAAGATGTCCTATGGCGTGGGGGAGTTTTATGGAGCCAATTGAGCCCATTGTTAGCCGCCCTGAGGCGTGGTTCATTGTAGTTGAAATTGCGAGATCTGATTTTTATTCCATGGAGGGAGGCGGAATTCGCATTATACTCTAGAGTTCTTGGTTGAAGCTTTCGATAAATAGAGTGAGAAGTCGTGACCTCTATGATCTGTCGTGAAGGGTGGGCCAATGATGGCCAAGGGCACCTTTCCGTGCAGAAGAGGGGATCATTGTACTAGTACCATGGCCAGTGGCTCCTGCAAGATATAGTGCAAGCTGCCCAAACTTAGCCACGACTTCTGCTCAGATGTCCAGTGTGCAACACTACTCGAACACAGTACAAGTATCATACCATCGTCGGCACCATATTCCGGCAGTTAGTGGCGGTAGGTGGGTGCTGGGGGGGAGGTCTTATGTAGCCGCAAAGTAGCCCCTTTTCATTCTTACCTCCTCCCGCAGCGGCCCCTCTTTCATGCAGTGTTTTTATCTCGGGTCTTACCCGAGATCCTCCGTAGAAGACATACAACATAACCCAGATTGAGGTTGCAAAACATTTCAAGTGAAGCTGCCCGCAAATCTAACTGGGCTATTCGGCCCGTAAGAGCACTGTCTTTACCATTCCCATAACATAGATCTCCTTTAACCACAGCCTACAATACATACCATGCACCTCATGTCTTTAAGAGCTAGAGGTCACGCGCATAACCCTAGAGACCCTTTGAAAACGTCACCCCTCGAGATCTGGGAGCCAGCCTAGGACACTATCATCTTCAAACAGGTCAGAATTACACAGTTGGCTGATCCAACCTGACCAACTTCACCAGACATTACCAGGGCGTACTGAGCACTGCTTCTTATTTTACATTCTCGTATGCGAGTACCGGTGCTACTGATCACAGAGGAGAAAGCTACGATGCAGGTCTCACCCTTTCTGTTTCATCAAAGTCGTTAATTGTAACTCATTGACCATAATAGGTGAATTACCAAATGCGGGACTCGTTTTTTCTAACGACCCTTAGCGTACGGTATGTGGGAGAGCGCCGCTTGGTGTGAAGTTTTTGGAGGGGATTCTATTTGCAGTGATGCCTTAGATCAGGGATTCTCTTGGCAGGGGCGAGCAGGGTGAGAACGCCTCGATGACATCAGGGGTCATGATTTGCACAGATGAAGAGCGTCATTTCATCCCCGAGGATTCGAAGCTTGTTTCCCTAATTTAGTTCTACCTCACTGACACAAGCAGCAGCGGTAAGCTGGAGGCTTACCTAACACAATGTACTCGTACGTGCTTGAGTATGGGAAATACTTGCAAGGTTGGATTCGAGATGATCTTCAAGATCTGGCGGGAAGTGCCCCAGGCTTGGCTGACGTATATCGAAATGGTGTCATCACATGGCGCGTCTTCCTTTCTTCCAACTTCTATCACGAACGAATACCACTTCGTGGGAGAATCATGTCACCAGGCTCATCCGTTAGATAACTCTAAGCTTTGTGAAGCCCCCGGTTTTTTTTCCTATAAAGCTTCAGAAGAATCCCGGTTTGAGGGCTCCTCATCAACGATTAACATGCTTTCTATTAATACTTGACTACTTCAAACAAACACTACTTTACACACTCAATACTCTCTTCAAGCAAACAAATAAACAAGCCCCTCAAAATGTCTGGATCTGGGAATAGCCAGCCCTCCACTCTTAAGTCCTACACCGACAGCGGCATCGCGGCTGTTCAAAGTGTTGTCGGCAGTCTGACTGGTAAGTATTATCGTGGCTCCTGGATATCGACGACCATCTCTAACCTGAAGCCTAGGCAACCCCGTTGACCAACGCCAGGCTGAAGACAGGAAGGCTCATGCGGAACTAGAACACAATGCCTCCCATGTAGCCGCCAAAGCTGGACCTCTCAATCTTTCCTCCTCCGGTGCAGTTGCCGTCGACAACAAGAACCGCCGTGACGGAAAGGCTGATCAGATCATTGGAAGCGGCAAGGAATTTGTCGGCAATACCATTGGATCCGATAGTCTTAAACGTGAGGGCAGGGATCAAAATGCCGAAGGTCAAGGGCGTGAGGCTGCCGGACAGCTTCAAGATTTTGCTTCGGGAGTTGGTAAGCCACACAAATATACTATACTTCACCACTGTGAGGTATTACCTTGCACGAAATGTGCGCTAATTATCGGTGAAGCCAACAGAGTTACTGGCACCATTGGGGCCGCTATGTCTGGTCTGACTGGCAATACCCAGGCACAATGCTAGTTTCCCGTATTCTCCGTACCCTTCTGTTCTAGATCTTGCTAACTTGGAGCAGCTGACTTTGCGGACCAACATGATAAGGGAAAGACTTCCCAGCGCGGCGTCGAGGCGGAGGTGCAGAAATAATCGCAAGACGTCAACTGCTCGTGATGGCCCAGAAGCGAGTCATATATAACGGCGCCCATGGGCTCCCCGTTCTTCTAGGATTAGAGGCTAACTACTTTTTTTTTCTTCCTCCATTTTACTATACCAACTATCGCGTTTTATTGTAAAATTAGCCAACTCGTATTCAATCATTGATACCCTATTATTCATTAATTCCTCCTAGTTCACACAGATGGGTGGACGAAATGAGATTGTGGTAACTCCTGAAGGACGTTGCATTCTAAACCCGAGTGTCCGATACGGCACTTGGGGGGGACCAATAAACCCCGGGGAACTCTTTTGAAATCATGAAAATTTCTACAGAAACAGGAACAAGAATTGTTTTTCCGATTTTTGTTAATGGTATACAAGCGACCACTGCTGTGCTTGGGAATGTCATCACTGTAAAACTGAATAATTGGGCGGTGGCTAAGGGGCAAAAATAGGCGGGGAACCGCGGGAGGCCGGAGTTAGTGTCTTAGAAGCGTTTTCAGATCAAAACAAGGTGATAAATCAGGAAAATTTGACATCCTAGGATTTTTCAGCCTAGACTACTCGAGTAAGGTGATCCCAAAAGAGTTACGATATTTACTGTGAACATATTAAAAGTAGAGTAAGGGGTGTACTAGGGTGAGTTAGTCCGTGAACATCGCCCTATTGGCCAAACTACCTTGGATACCCTTCCTGGCAAATAAAAATATTGGAGGGCGTTTACGGAACTTCTCTTTTACAATCAGTAGGTTTAGCTACATATCGGAAACAACCACTTATTGGACAATTCACTATATTTGTAACTGTAGGGGACGATACATTGGGAATGTTCACGTATTGACCCTGGTATCCGAGTATTAATACTTTAATGGGAAAGCACAAAAGCGACACTAATACCGGTAGCAAGGAACAAACCTAGAATGCCAGTTGTACTAGTACATGCTTCTAACTACCGGTAGACATTCCATGATTACGAGTAGAGAAGCTCTATGCCGGCTTAAAAAAATCTAAAAAAACACATGGACCCAAGGAAGCTACTTACAGAACTTCTCTAAAAGTGAAGTGAGGATACATCAGCAATAACATTTCCTCCCACCCTGGACAGCGTACTCGAGTATGCATCAGAAGCAGAAGATTCTCAGAAGGTAAATTGCAGATCTGGATGCAACGAGATGACGTCTGGCAATCCTAGGGAGAAGAGCCTCAATCAGACTAAGGGACCCCCCCCCCCACTAAACTATTTCTTACCCCGCCTTGCGGCCATCATATCATTTTAATCATCTCCACCAACAACACCAACGTCAAACAATTTTCGACAATTTTCCTAGGAAAATGCCTCGCGATCCACTTATCGGCCTTGTCGGGAAGCCGTCTAGCGGTAAATCCACAATGCTAAACTCGCTAACTGACGCCAGTTCAAAAGTTGGTAGGTATGCTAGGTCCTAGGCAGCGCCTGGGGATATGAATTCAGCTAAATCGTGTTAACCTGGCGCCTAGGGAACTTTCCGTGAGTTACTGCGAAACCGCCCGCCTAGTTATGCCTACTATACGTGTTTATGCTCACCTCCCCCAGATTCACAACCATAGATCCCCAGAGAGCAATCGGATACCTTCAAGTCGTAAGTCTTTCTGCTTCACCTCTCAATCCAAAGCCCTAAATAAAGAAAGATCAGGGGCCTAAGATAGAAAAAATCACCGTGTCGTACCGTTTGAATCCAGGACTGCGCATGCATTCGATTTGGCAAATCAGACCAATGCAAGCCGAACTACGGCTCTTGCAATAATGGCAAACGATCTGTGCCCATTGAGCTCCTCGACGTCGCGGGTCTTGTACCTGGTGCTCACGAAGGGAGAGGGTTGGGAAATAAGTTCCTGGATGATCTTAGGCATGCTGATGCGCTGGTTCACGTTGTCGACGTTAGTGGGACTACGGATGCCGAGGGGAAGAATACCAGGGGGTACGATCCATCTCAGGATATCGTCTGGCTGAGGGGGGAGATTGTGCAGTGGATTCTGGGAAACTTGAAGGAGAAATGGTGGGCCCCTTGTGACAGCCTCGGGTTCTTGCGCCCATCTCTGATATGGTCTGTGGTGATAGGGGATCGATAAAGAGGCGGCATGTGGCTCTGAGTGTGTTTCTCCCTCACTTGCATCCATTCTTGAGAAAACCTTGCTTAACTTTGGTTCCTGATGGACAGAGGCTTCGCCAGTTGATACTCTTCAAGGCCAGTTCTCCGGATATGGCTCCAATCAGGCTATGGTCGCCCGAACCTTAGACAAACTTCAACTAAAGACACCTCTGGAGAGCTGGGATCAGGGAACGATTGAAAAAGTAGTCAATGCGTTCACGGACGAGAAGTTCCCAACAGTTTGCGCCCTCAACAAGATCGACCATCCGGATGCGGATAAGAACATCGCCAAAATTGCTAAACAGCAAGACCCAAATGCCATTGTACTTACTAGCGCCATCTCGGAGGTCTTTCTGAGAAAGTTAGCGAAGCAGGGCTATGTCAAGTATGTTGAGGGCAGCGACTTCGTGGATACCAGGGAAGACCTAATTGCAGATGGTGATCCAGATGGTGGAGGGTTGAAAGAATTGGACGATAAGCTCAAGGCGTTTGCTATCCTTATCCCCGCAACTTACTGGGTGGATGCTGATAACTTGGCGCATGTAGGCGTGTGGAGAACTTGAAAGACATGGTCCTTTATAGATTTGGAAGCACTGGAGTTGTACAGGTCCTTTCTAGAGCTGCTCAATTACTAGGACTAGTTCCCGTCTTTCCTGTGAGAAATGTGAACACTTTCTCATCTGGGGCCAACTCAACAGGTGTTTTTCGGGATTGTGTTTTGATCAACAGGTGCGTACCCCTTCTTCGGTATAACAGAGCTATCTGATACCCAGAACAGGAACTCAACTGTGAGAGACGTTGCAAGGAAGGTTATGGGGGATGTTACGATTGCTTACATAGAAGGTGTTGGAGGCACAAGAGTTGCTGAGACTGACATTGTAGAAGTTGGGAAAAACGATGTTTGTTTCAATTTATTTTCCACCTTACTCCCAAGAGCTGTTACTAACACATTAGATGGCAGATTTTGACATTCAAAGTCGGGAAGGCTTAATATCAGTAGGTCCTTGTCTAGTGGGCAAGGAAGAGTTCACGGCCTAGTATGGAGGAGCTATTGTAATATTAGAGAGGGCCTCGTACGTGGGTCTTTAGTTTGAGTTTCGGGCCAGGCAGACGGATATCTCCACTGATTTCAGGTATCGAGAATTAAGGTTTCATGATCACGATGCAGAAGTGATTGAGTCACAAGGTTTAATAACAAGAAAGCAACACCAAGTAATGATAAAACCCATCCCAAGTACAGCGCAAAAAAAGATTACATTAAAAAGAAAAAAAAGAGCAGGCCTGTACAACATTTCACACTTTTCTCTATAACTCCCTAACCCATCGAGCCTCCGCAAAAAAAGAGCAAGTAAAAAAATTAAAAAAAACATGACACAAAGCGCCGCCTACGCTCCCACAAATGCGCCGAAGCTATTCCACGTGGGGGGGTAAACGAATGGCATACTCCCAGGAGTATTCTCCTCGGGCTCCGTCTTCTGACCGTGCGTTTCCGTCATGCCGTATTGCGATTGCTCGTTGAGCGCATGCTTCTGCTCCGTTGTCTGTGGCGAGGGGCGTTCGTCGGGGAGACGGGTCTGCTGGGCAGTCGCCCTGAGGAGGAGACTTGGAGAAGAGCGGAGGGTATTCGCGATTGGTCTTCGAAGCATGGCTCTTTGTTTCTTTTCTTTCTTTCTTCGAGTAAGGTTTGGTTTTGGTCTTGTTCGTCTGAGGGGGGGAGTGATGATGATGGAGAAGACGACGACGATGAGGAGAGGAGGAGGACGATGGATGATGGGGGGAGGTAAAATCGAAGGCAAGGTTATTAGCAAGTGAAATAATTAGTATTTATACAAAAAATTTTCGTGGCTTGGTCGGATCAAGTTTAGCTATGACTCTCACATCTCATGCATAGTAATGTATTTTTTTTTTTTCCTTCCTTCCTATCGCACCTTACAGTATCGGCACCACCACCACTACGAGTACACGCCGCCCATGGGCTGAGTTATCATACGTTTGGTGGAATGTCTAGACGAGGAAATAATAATATGATATTGGGTTCCGCGTGACGTCGGTCTCTTCCGACTTTGGAATGTTTGCCTCTTTTTTTTTTCCTATCTTTTGCTGTTGCTGTCGTCTGTGTCTGTCTGTCTGTCTGTCACTGTATGGGTGTGGATGGTGGCGGAGGATGGCACTCGGCAGGCTGCCGCACAGCGCACATCACATCAACTGCAGGAGGACCTGGACCACAAACCCGCCCGTAACTTTACCGTTCCTGCGCTTCGTGCAGTTTACCGGAAGATTCCATGAAATAAATAAAAATTCGCGCCCTTTTTTCTTTCTTTCTTTTCCGTTTGTTTTATTGACCAATCAGGGTGGTTGATTGCGTGATAAGTAAATGGCTTTAAGGCGCGGGGGGGGGGTTTTTTTTTAATTCCGATAAATATT
>Ga0307507_10004279_pt1 | contig 25717 bp, 10 predicted proteins | sample 7_EM_MG_FD_207223 | JGI IMG/M metagenome (GOLD analysis project Ga0307507, IMG submission 207223) | Populus trichocarpa ectomycorrhiza microbial communities from riparian zone in the Pacific Northwest, United States - 7_EM | ecosystem: Host-associated > Plants > Roots > Unclassified | place...
TTTGGTTTAGGGACCAAACCTTCTAGGGAGGGGAGTACTGTCACGGCATAGTCCTGACGCGTACTGTCTCGTACTATTTCCTACTGTTGGCTGGCCCACCACTAGCGCCTTGGCGGCTGCCCCTACTATTTGTGTACGATACCCCCTTTTACCTCCTTCTCCTCTTTATACCATAATGTAGTTATTCAGCCTATTAGCATTATAGCACTGTGACATTTACTCTAGAGTTAGCTAAAGCAGAGGTTAAAACTTAATATCTATTATAAAATAAAGTATAAAGGATAGTGCAGCTTCTTCTACTAACTAGTTGACCCAAATTAATATGTAATATATTAATTCCTTTTAACCCTAAAGAGGAGTCTTTCTCTAGGGTTCCTCTTTTTCCAACTTCTTACTATCCTCCTAGATTAATAGAACTTTATCTATTTTTGCCTTTATTGAGCAGTTCTTGGCAAAGTAGTCCTTCTAGCCATATAAAAAGTAAGCTCCTTAATTACTAAGGGCCTGTCTATAGGGGTCGCTATATATAGGCCAAGTCTATGCTAGACCTGTGGTAGGGCTAGCTGCGCGGCTAGCTGCTAAGCTGATGGCGGGTTATATAGCTAGTGCTGTAGGAGTTGCTAATTGTGCTAGGGCACTATGGGCTGTTCTTATAGCGCTTATAGTCTAGTTTAAAGAGTTTCTAGCTTTATACTGCTTAGCTTATGCCTTAATTTAACGGAGGCCTTAATTAATAGCCAGGTAGTAGTCCGTAAGTACCTTTAGCGTCTATATAGTAGTAAAAACTGGCAGTATGGCACGCTGTAGGTCTAAGGTAAGCTTATTAAAGAGGTTTAGCATTAGGTCTTTATAGGGAATTTGGGCTTAGCTAGCTAGGTATAGAAAGCGGGTCTAGAAAGCTAAAAAGGTCTCTGTTGTTTTTATGTTAAGGGTTTTATAATTAAGGCGGGCGTTTTATATCTTAAAGGAGTCCTTATAAATGGAAAACAGGTAGTTAATTATCCCTTTTTTGGAGAGAAAGGGGTCTGCTAAGTCCTAGGTATATTACGGACGTAGATACGTCTATACGTCCTTACTGGTACGGCCAAAGATATAGGCTATCTTAGCTTAAGTAGTAGGGAAGTGGTCTATATTAACCTTAAGCTTATCTTGCAGTTAAAGCTTCTAATTATTAAATATAGGGTTAGTTCTGTCTATAAGTAAAGGAGGGTCTATAACCTTTGCGGATTGTGACGATATTAATGCTATATGTTAGGCTAAGGCCTTAAGGACTATAGTAAGTCTTTAGGTGTCTAATAACTCTTTGCTAGGTATAGGGGTGTCTCTGGTTTTAAGCAGCTCTTAAAGCTGTTTAATTTTAGCATTAGCTGCTATAAGCTCTTCCTAGGGGGTTAAGGTGGCGACTGTTTTACTATTAGAGGTATTTACAGGTCCTAGAGCAGCTTTGCTAGCTACTGTGTTTCTTGGCATAGTAGTAGGGATATTGGGTAATTTCTAGTTGTTTATTTATTTTCTAGGGGTTCTGGTCTATATGTGTCCTGTTCTTAAGTTTCGCGTTCTATTTGTATTCTTAGGGTTCTTAGGGTTCTGTCCTGTCCTTAGGGTCCTATTCTTTGTCCTTGTCCTATTTATAGCCTTATAGATATTTTTAAGTTCCTTCTTAGGAAGAAAGAGTAGTAAAGCTTTAGATAATATTAGCGACTTAGTCAATTGAGGCATAAACACAGTAGGAGGGACGCGCAAGCCTATATAATTGGATTGTCTATAAATGAGGATCTAAAGCTAGAGAAAGGAAAAGAGAAGAAGGGTAGCGCCGCTTGAGGTTTTATACGATTGTCCGGTTACGTGACTGCGACTGTCTAAAATAGTAAGAAACTGTCTGCGATTGTCCGCTATAATCTACTACTATAATCTACCGTTTTCTACTAGCGCCGTAACAGTTCTATAGGGGCATTGTCTTTTAAAGGGTTAACTATATCTATCCTATTACTATAGAGGACGTAGTTCTATTCTTTATTAAGCTTATATAGTTATAATTAGGGAGCTGCAGTAACGGTCTAACCTTTCCTATATACTATACGGTAGAAGGCTGCGGCACTTATATAGTAGCAGTTAGTTATAGGTGGGGTAATAAGGGGTTCCTTGGGTTAATATCCTAGGGAGTAAATAGAGGCGGCTAGGCTATGCCCTAGGTAAGTCTCTTTACAGTATTTAGAGTTAAAGGTTACTTTTTTTTTTCCAGTTAATAGCGGGATTATATTATTTAAGCTAGTTTATTCTAAGGATAATAGGGTAGTTGGTAAGTGGTATAATATAGGCCTAGAGTCCTTCCTGATGCCCATTTATATCTAGGTGGAGTTATGCCATATAGGTAATCTTCTATGCGGTATAACTACCATTTGTAAGTTATAGGGCGCGGGCTTTAGTAAGGGGTAAAGTAGGTAGGTTATAAGTGCGCATAAATTAGGTATCTATAAATTTATTAGTAGCTTCGTAATTAATTATAAAACGGCTTTTATATTATTTTTTAGCAGTAATTCCTATTATAGGTAAAACTATCTATTTCCATTTATTTATCTTTACTAAGTTATCTATTAAGCAGGCCGATATATAGATCCCCTTATTATTAAGGCATCCCAACCTATAACTTAGGGCTAGGACTTGGCGTTTTCCGTTTCTATATCTGACTCTACCGCTATTACTGTGTCTTTGTCTTGTATGGTAGTGGCATATAGCGACATATTTAGTGTTTAAGGTACTGGGTATATATTAAGGTTATAGATCAACTAAGGTAGCGGAGGTAAGTTCTTTCTGTGTAATCTAATATTATGTATTCTGCCTAATTTTAGCTTACTGTTGTTAAGTTAACTATTAAGGTTAAACTTTCTTCCTACTAAGAACGCGCCATAATAGGTTAAGGTGATCCTTTTAGTAATAAAGTCTTTAAACTTATTATTGCTGGCTTTTTTAAATAAGTTTTTAATTAAGTTATTAAACACCCCCTAAATATAAAACCTATTTCCTACTTAGTTAATAATGTTTTAATTAGTATCTTATATATCTAACTTTATAGGATACTTAACGTAAAAAGCATATGGAGATTCTTCATCTTCTTCTATTAGATGTGGCGTATAATATATATCTTTAAGGGCTCTTGTAAGCTTAAATTGGCTTATTAACGTCGTCGTCTTTCTCTTAAATTAACAGTTTAAATACCTTTTTATTATCTTCTAGAAGAACCTTGTTCTTAGTTAGGGTATTAGAGAGTTAAATCTTCTTAATTAGTATATCTAATTTAGTGTATAGGTCCTTTAAGATATCTATTTACTTACTATTAAAGAACATCTTTTTGTTAAAGATGATATCCCTAATAGAGATAATAATACCCTTATATAGGATCTAGATCCTGTAGATATTAGTAGAGTTATAGCCAATAAGGTAGCCGATATGGGCTTACAGATCTAGCTTGCTTAGCCTTTTTTTCTTTAGCTGGGCGTCTGTTGTTATTGCGTACGCCCTATAGCCATAGGCTTTTAGGTATGTATTATGGAGTGAGTATAAGCGGTAATAATATATAGCGAAGTAGATATTATTAAGCTATGTATATAAACTGCGTGATAAAGTTAAGACGTTATATAAGGAAAAGGAAGTAGGAAATAGGGGAAAAAGGGTATATAACGTTTGCTTAGTTGCTAGGTTAATAGGTACTATACTATATATAGGCAGAGTAGAGCTTAGGTGGCGATTCTAGTAGAACTTAGTAGAATTTAGTAGTTAGAGGTCCTTAAAGTTACTAGTTAGCAACTCCAATAGTAAAGATGGTAGATTATGGCGGAATACAGCAGATTACTATTAAATTGCCATCTTATAATTAGTCTTTGGTTATTTAGTTGGTGGAAATAGGTAGATATATGTAAGGTATTATAGGGGTGTCCTATAATAGTACCCCCCCTTTAAACTCAAGTATTTGTAAGATAGGGCTATAGTAGTTCTAGGTGGAGTTTATAAAAGTCTTCTATAGCTTATATAAGTCCTATAGAGTTGGCAGGTTCCTATAAGGGTTTAGTAAAATCTTTCCATTTTATAAGGTATATATATTTATATTTCCGTTTATTATACTTAATGTTATTAACTCTTTTAATAAGGTACTTATCCTTACTATTTACTTTAACTAGTGGGGGAGGGTCTTAGATCTATTTAGGCAGGGCGTTTAATATAGGGGCAGTAGGGTGGAGGACTAACGTATAGAATATAGGGTGGATTTTAACCATATTAGGGAGCTTTAGTTAGTAGGTATAAGGAGAGATAACTTTTTTAACCTTATAAGGGCCAGTGTTTTTCCAATTAAGTTTCTTAGTAGGTTATTTTATATTTAGATTTCTTATATCTAGCTAGATAAAGTTACTAATTTAGTAGGCTAGTGCTAGGGTTTGGTTCTTATTTACTATGGCTTTATAGATAGATTAGGCCTATGTTATTTTATTAATAAGGAACTCTTATAGTTCTTCTATCTTCTTTATAAATTTATTTGCTTCTATAACTTATAAGGCCTAATAAGCTAGGTGAGGAATATTACTAAAAGGTTTAAAACCCATTTATAGATACTAGCTATAGTTGGCTAAAAATAGTGAGACCTTTATAGTTTCCAAGATAGAGTTATTTATAGTAAACTTAGTAAATATAAGCTAGTCTATCCAGTCATTCTATAGATATAATGTGTATATCTAAATATATTATTCCATTATAGCATTTATATATTTTGTTTAACTATCTGTTTCTAGGTAGTATGCTATAAATAATAGTGCTTTAATATAGAGTTGGGTAGTTAGTTCTTTTTAGAATATAGAAACAAACTAGCTGCCTTTATTAGAGATAATTATTTTAGGGAGTCCATAGAGTTTCCATATATAATCTAAAAATAGTTAGGTAATAGTAGGTGTTAATATATTAGGACAGGCAATTAAGTGTCTTATTTTAGATAGTTAGTCTATAACTACTATAATGTTTATATAGCCTTTACTTATAGGGAGTTTAACAATAAAGTTAATTAAGATATCCTTCTATCTTTAGTCCAGAATAGGTAGTGGCTTTAGAAAGCCATTATATGTCTTATATAAAGCCTTAGCTTGTTAGTAGGTATAGTAGCTAAAGATATACCTTTATATTATATTATGTATATTTAGCTAGTAGTACTCCTATTAAAGTAGTTTTAGGGTTTTTCTATAGCCTAGGTAGCTGGCTACTGGTAGGTTATATACGTGTTTAAGAAGCTTAAGCTTAAGTTTATTATAGTTAGGTATAACTAGGCGGTTCTAGTAGTATAAGCGGTCTCTATAAGCTTTATATTTACTTAGAGAGATCTTTTTAGAGCGTCTAACACTATCTTAAATTAGCTTAAGTGTCTTTTAGATAAACTTATTATTTGGGTATTTATTAATTATAATTTATTTAACTAATTAATTAGTTATTTTAAGGATATATACTATAAGGTCTTTAGCTAGGGGATTAAATAATTTAGGGTAAAGTAGGGTTTAATTATAATAGGCACGCACTTCTTCCTATACTAGTATATCTTATAAACATTAGGTTAGGGTATTAGGTTTTTAACCTTAAACACCTAAGTGGTATATAATTAAGAATTAGAAATAAGATAGATATTCTAACTAGCAGGCTTAATAATAACTTAGCTATTTTATAGTTATAAAGTACTATAGATTCTTATAGTCGCTAAGGACCTTAATTAGAAATCCGGCGCCTTCCAGTTTAAGTCGCTATTATTTAAAACATTTAATAATAGCTAATAATTCCTTATTATAGATCTTATAGTTATATTTAGCTAGACTTAGTTATTTTAAAAAGTATGCTATAGGGTATAGTACTCCTTCCTTATTATACTAAGACAAAATACCTCTAGTAATATAGTTAGATAAGTTGGCTTCTATAACACTCTTTTAGTTTGGGTTAAAGTGTTAAAGTATAGGTATAGTAGTGAATATAACTTTTAGATAGGTAAAGGCTTTCTTATATTCCTTATTAAAGATAAAGGTTTTATCTTTTTAGGTTAGAGCTATAAGGGGTAAAACTAGGGCGGAGAAGTTATTAATAAACTATTAGTAGAAGTTAGCAAATCCTATAAAGGCTCTTACGTCCTTAATATTTTTAGGTTCTTATTAGTTTATAATTACTTAAATTTTCTTTAGGTCTATTTATATGCTATTTATAAAAATAATAAGTCTAAGGTATAGGACTTCTATTTTATAGAATTTGCACTTATCTATATTTAATTATAGGCTAGCTCCACGCAAGGCTTTTAAGATAAGGTTAACGTGTTTCTTATATTTAGTTAGGTTATTACTATATACTAGAATATTATTAATATAAGTAGTACAAAAAATGTCTAGGTAAGGTTGTAGGGTATTATTTATAAAGTGTTAGAATAAACTTAGGGCATTTACTACGCCAAACAGCGTTATTAAGTATTTAAATAGTCTATACCTAGTACGGAATGCAGTAAGCTATTTATTTCCTTTTGCGATATAGAGACGGTTAAATATATAGATAAGGTTAAGTTTTATATAGTAGCAAGCCTTACTTAATTGGTTTAGTGTCTCTTAAATTAATAAGAGTAGGTACCAATTTTTAATAGTAATGGCGTTAAGAGCTTAGTAGTCTATATAGAAGTGTAGACCGCTACTAGGTTTCTTAATAAAGATTATAGGTATAGCTATAAGCAAAGAGCTTACTTTAATAAATTCTTTACTTAGGTGTTTATCTAAGTACTTCTATAGCACTTAGAGTTTATTTTAGGACATTCTATATAGGGGTCTAAATTCTAGCTGTTTTTCTTCTTTAAGTATAATCTTGTAGTTATATAGTTAGTGCTCTACTAACTTATTAGCTTTCTTTTATAAAAATACTTCTAGATACTTATAATAGCATATTAGTACTTTTATAGCAGGGTTAGTATACTTCTTTAATACTAGGGCCTTTTTAATATTAGCTATTATAATAGTAAAGATTATATATTTAGGTTTCCTAGCAAGTTATGCTAATAGGGTAGCTCTAATTATATAGATATCTATAGAAAGGGGGGCAAGTTGCCAGCTAGTAACTTCCTTTTAATTATCTACTATTTCTTATTTAACTTTAGGTTTAGTATTAGGTATAGAGTTAATATTAGATTTAGGTTGAGGTTCTTTAAGTATTTTTTTTATAGTAGAATACTAGTTCTTTTGGTACTTTTATATATTAAGCTTAAGTTTAGGCTTCTGCTTGGTTTAGGGTGGTATAGTAGTTAGGGTTAGTTTATATAGTTTAGTATAATTTTTAGGTTCTTAGTGGAATTAGGTAGACCTTTTAAGTATAAAGTAGATATTAGTAGAAATTTTAGACTAATAGATTTTAGTAGATTTTTTAGATTTTAGTTTAGGGTCTAAGTAGTAAGTTATAAGGCACTTCTACTTATAATAGGAGGTGGTAAATAGAAGCTTAAGGTTATTATAATTAATAGTTACCTTATATAGCTTTATCTAAGGTTATTTAAGTATTATTAAGTAACCTAAGGTAGTAATAAAAAGCCTAATTAGTTCTTTATGGTTTAGGTATTAGAGTCTTAGGAATACTATATAGGTAATATAGCTTAAGATAGTGTATTTGCTATTAAATCTAAATATATTAATATGCTAGTTAAGGGGGGTTAGGGTAAAACCATTATCTTATACAAAGATCTTATTAATAAATCCTATACTATTAGCTCCTATATTAATTAGGACTTAAGCATTAACCTATTAATTATTCTACCAAAGATAATAGTTAATAGTTATGCTGTAATTTTAAGAGTTAGAATTTGTAATATCTAGAGCATTTAATAAGATTCTAAGGCAGTGCTGTTCTAAAGAGTAATTTAGCTCTAGGACCTTCCTTTTAAAGGTAACTTAAGTAGGATTCCTATAGAATATTAGCTATAACTTTATCCTTATAAGTAGTGCTTACTAAATATGGGGCTAAAGCTATATAAAGATTAGGGACAGTAACTGGAGGATTAGTACGGTAAACAGTTGCTAGTATTAGCCGTTTATAAATCGTGTTAGGGTATAGGGATAGAGCAGTATTTTAAAATATAAGCCTTACTTCCACATTTAAAGTAAAGGCCTAGCTTAATGCGTTATTTTTATTTAGGGAACCCTAGTAGGGTATACTTTAGGGTTCCAGAGTTAATATCTATAGTATTAGGGTGCTTAGGCTAAGACAATAATTTAGTAGTTATTTATAGAGCTATTATATTATATTAAGAAGTAGACTTTAGTGTTAGGCGTAGTATATCATTATATTATTTATTAATAATGTTTATATAGGTGTTAAGGGCTCCTAGTAGGTCTATACCTATTAGGGAGGTTTTTAGTTTAGAACTTAGTAATTTAATAAGGCTATTAACTAGTATAAAGTCGTTCTAGCCTGTTTCCTTTATATAATAGTTAAATTTAGAGAAATATACTGCCTAGTCTTAAAACTGGGCCCCTACGCGCGATACGCGTGGTCCGTATAATGCGCGGTTCTTATTGCTAGCTAATAATAAGTAAGAAGGAAATACACAAGCAGCTATAACCTTAAAGATAAGAGATAATATAAAGACACAAGAAACCAGTTAAGGAATACCCTAAAAAAAGAAGTAAGGAATAACTGGAGACGGTTTATAAATAAGCATACTTTTAACTTGAGCCTCCCCTATAACAAGGGCCTTTGGGCCATAGCGAAATGGTTAAAGAAAAAGGTAGGATGTCTAGTAGAAGACCTATACCTACTACCCCTACGAAGAGCAGGGGAAACACAGGCCACTAATAACAATAATGAGAAGGTAAAGATCCTTATAGAAAGGTTCTTCCTTTAATTAGCTCTAGCAGACCTTAGTAATATTATAGGTGAAACACTGGTGACTCGCCTGCGGGTTAACAGCGACATGATAATAGAGGAAATGGCTAGAACTATTAGCCGCCTTTTAAATAATACAGCACTAGGACTAGATGGAATTCTAAATAAGGCCTTAAAAACCTGTGGACCACTTATAGCACCTTGGCTTGTAGATATAGCTAAAGTATGCTTTGCTATAGGCTATTACCCGTGACTTAGAAGATCTATAACAACGGTTGTCCTATAAAAAGAAGGTAAAGTAGATCACTTAATCCTAGGAAGCTACTGCCCTATTGCCTTAGAAAACACCCTTAGTAAAATCTTAGAAAGGGTAATAGCGGACTATATAGCAGATATGGCTAAGGAACACGCCCTATTACTATAAAGTTAAATGGGAGTAAGAAAGAACCGCTTAACACTATTAGTACTTACGCTACTTGCTACCACCATTAAGTCTATATGGGCGATGTGAAGGGACTTTGTAGTATTAATGCTTAGCTTAGATATTAGTGGTGCCTATAATAACGTACCCTATAAGCGCCTTCTATATAACCTTAGGGCAAAGGGCTTTCTAGAATAGATTATATAATTTATTTAAGGGTTTATAGGCTAGAAAGAAACATTACTAGTCTTTAGCGGATACTAGAGCCCCCCTATTGTAGTTGTAATAGGAATACTATAAGGATTACCCCTCTTGCCTATACTCTTCCTTTTCTTTGTAAGCAACCTACTTGACTTTTTTAAGGAAGGGGCGACCTAGGGGATAGGCTTTATTAATAATATAAACCTAATTATATACGGCCTAATAGCCGCAGAGAATTGTAGAATACTAGAGAAAGCCTATAACACCTGTATAGAATGGGTAAGATAATATGGAGTCTAATTCTTACTAGAGAAATACTAGCTAATCTACTTTATAAGAAAACGTAACTAATCTACAGATCTCTAGCATGTAATTTATATTTAAGGCTTTAGGGGTTAACCAGTTTAAGGCCTAAGGGTATTAGGAGTATAGGTAGATAGTAAGCTCTGGTAGAGCGTATATGTGTTATAAGCGGCCCGTAAGGGCTAAGTATAGTATATCGCAATGTCCAGGATTGTTAATTCTATATGGGGTCTATGCTTCTAGAGGTTACGCCTACTATATACAGCAGTTGTCCGGCTAACTATAATATATAGATCCAGTATTTGGGCCATAGAAGAATCTGAGAAAGGCCCCCCTAAATTACTTCTTAAACTACTCTAAAAGGTCTAAACAGCTTGTCTCCAGAGTATAATAGGCGGGTATAAGCGAACGGCTATAGTACTGCTTGAGAAGGAAGCTAATATCCCCCCCCCTATAATTATATATTGAAGCCGCTGTAATGTAAAGGGTGTAAAGGGAGCGTAACTCTAATGTTATAAAGTATATTAAGATACACCTAAATAAACTATAGAGTAACTCTAGGGTGCCCTATAGGAGAACAAACTAATAACCCCAAAGTAGAGAAGATATATTAGAGAAATAGGTAAAGAAAGTAGAAAAAGAATAGTGCCGTGTTAGGGCCCAGGCCTATATAGAGGAGGAAGGGAGACGCGTAAGAGATTAGCAAAGATAACAGTAAGAGAGAGAAAGGAGCTAAAGTAGAGTATAAAAGAGTACTAGAAAACTATCTACCGTAATATAATACTGGTTGGACCAACACTGGAGAGGCGTATAGGAGTTAAAGGTATAGAGGCTGTCTTAGGCAAGAGGAACCTAAGCTATAGTATAGTTAATGCTATAGGGGGTAAATACCTAAGGGCTCTAAGAAGGCCTAATAAAGGTGGAAAACACAATGGTAATACTCTTAAGAATAGGAATAATAGGACTAAAAGATTGGCTCTACTGGGTGGGTGTCCTAGTAAGTAGCCTAAGATGCGAATGTGGCTGGCTAAGATAGACACCAAAATATGTAATACTGTTATGCCCCCTACACACCAACTGAGAAGTAATGCTCTTAGTAGCTGGTATAGAGAACTATAATACACTACTCTTAATATAAAAAGGTCTTAAGGCGGTTACCTAGTGGCTTATTAGCTAAAATGTACTAGACTAGTTCCGGGTTGCAAAGGAAATAGTAATGGAAGGTAAAGGGGCGAGTACTAGGCGCCCCTTAATGACTCTACAGTAGTAGAGTTAAGTTTGCGATACTAGCGCGTCCGTAGGCTTGTTACGGCAGCAGTAGTTCCCAAGGAGGTTATAAAGTAAGGTAGTAGAGCACTATAGGTAACTTATAGGCGCCCTATATGCGAGTTCTAAAAGGCGGGGAGATGGATTACGGGGTTTTCTTATTTTCTTAAATAGAGTTTTCTCCCTATATGTAAATAAGGAGTAGTCCGCGTGGGCCTAATAGGGATCCAAATTGGACGTTAAGCAATGAATAATTATTATTAAAGCTTTACAGTCTAAATATGTACTAGATTTGTGACCAATATGACCTTTAAGTCTAGTTTAAGTAGGGCGCCTTGGTTACTGTAGTAGATCCTTACCTAGCGGTAACCAAGGCGCTCTAGTCTTACTACTACTTCTAAATTAAGCAAAAGCTCTATATAGGGGGGTCCTAGGGGGTCTCCCCCTGGAAAACCTTATCTCTATATATATTAATTAAAGCCTATATAATAAAGCTCTAAATTATAAACTCGGGTCAAAATTTTAGTTGGGGGGCCAACTATCCGCATGTTAGAGCCCTAGGGGCCCTAGGTTAACCATCAAGAAGCATTAATTAACGATTAAGTCAAGATTATCAATCAATCAACCCATTTTATCAATGAGCAGCTCTATCTGAATTATCTGACACTAGCAGCCCCAAAAACCACCAAAAATCAGAAAAAATGCACCTTGATATCTTGACAACGGCTTAATAATAAATTCCAAAATTTTATAATTAGCCTTTTATACCTATTTTAAACCTCTTATTGGTTTTAAAAAATAATCTATCAAGTAGTTTTAATAATATCGCAATTTAGCTCAAAATTAGGGGCCAAAACTTAAGAAAACTTAATATCTTAATAACGGCTAGGCTTATTATTCTAGAACTTTAATAGAAGTCTTAGAATAGGTATAAAAGGCTAGCTATAGAATTTTAGAATTTATTATAAAGCCGTTATTAAGATATCAAAATGCGATTTTTCTAATTTTTGGTGGTTTTTGGGGCTGCTAGCTTACTGGGGGTGCCAGCTTACTAGTGGAACACGTTACTGGTAATGCTTACCTCAGCGAGCTTAGACGTGATTTTGGTTGGCGCGGATATTCTATCGGTCCGCTACGCTGACTAAACTCTTTATAGACGCGTTGCCAAAATCACATCTAAGCCTGTTTTGTAAGGTTTATAGAACTTATATTAATATCTATATTACAAACAGTGCGGATATTTAAATTGTTTAACCATAACATATAATATCGGTTTAAAAAGTTTATTAATTATATATTAGTATATAACGTAGGTGATGGGGTTATAAAGGTGACCCTAGTTATAAAGGGTTGCAGGTTTTGTAAACAAATTTAGTCTATGCGCGAATATTAAAACAAGTGTATAAATAAAATTTGTTTATAAAACCTGCAAACCTTTATAACTAGGGTCACCTTTATAACCCTATCACCTACGTTAGGCTTTTAGAAGAACTAATTATTATATTCTAGTAATTGCTTAGGTAGGTAATTAATTCTTTTAAAGTTAAAAAACGGGTTGTTAAAGATATATTAACGTATTAACCCTCTATATAACGTAATAAAAAACCCGCTAATATATATAAAATCTATATAGGTCTGCAATAGCGGCTACTAGCACCCATTTCTACTTTATAGACCCGCTACTTTCGCGTCCTACACCTGCCCTAAGTCCAACACCGCGTCTAATACCGCGTCCGCTGTATGCGGCTACCTATCTGTAACCCCTCTATACTATACTATCTCTAAAAGCTATTAAACGACGGGGTAGAAAGCTAGGTAGAACTAGGAGAAGTAATCTAGACATCTAGCTACCGGATAATTAGTCTTAGGAGGGTCTTAGAACATAGTGAGATAGACAGCTATGGGACCTATAAGACGAGCTTTAAGCGCTTTAAGAAGGGGATAAAGCTTAGCAGCTTAGCAAGCTTAATAAAGTTATTGCATTCCTATATCCGTATAGCGGACGTCTAGAGTAACTTAAAGTGCTAAGGTAGCTATTATTCTAGAAAGAAGATATAATACTTATAGCAAAGACTTCCTTTAGAAAGAGCATAATATTAACATAGGTCACAGAGTTATGACGGCCATAGGGTTATGACGGTCGGCTACTACCGCCTTCCTAATTAGGTTTACTTCCTTCCTAATGTAGCATATTGCCGGTTCCAAAATCAAAATAGTACCAACTTCAACTTATCCTAAATGCTTGCAACCAAATTAAAAAATCTTTTACCAACACCATAATGCCCCGCTGGCCCCTATAACCTAGCAGGGAAGAGAATATACAGAGCGCTATTATTACCTGGAATTCTAGGCTCTATAAAGACCGCGAAACTTGCGTAAAGGCCTATGGGGTAGATCCACAGACATTTTAACGCCGTCTTAATGGAAAGCAACAGCCCTATAAAGTCGCCTATACCAACCAGAACCGTATTACCGTTGCTAGCAAAAATATAATTGTTTAACACCTTATATATCTTACAAACGCTGGATTTCCATATCGGCAGTATATCGTTTAATTAATTGCCACAGTAGTCCTCCGCTGGGAGTATATTAACCTTCTTTAATATGTCCATATTAACCCTCTTAGTATAAATTGGGTATACAACTTCCTAAAATGGTAGGATAAGCTTCGTTGCTGCTATGTACGTTTAATTAATTAAAAACGAGCTCTTGCAAATAATAATCCTGGCCTTATTTAGAGATTCTTTGCTAACTATACTAACGCTATTACTTAATATAATATTAGCGAATTTGATAGGTGGAATATGGATAAGATGGGCTATGTAATAGGACTAGCTTTTACTGCAAAAGTAGTTATATTAAGAGGCAGAATTATTAACTTTAAGACAATTAATGGTAATAGGGAGTGGGTTACCCAAATTAACTTAATTGGCATGCATGGGTAGATAATTCCACCGTTTATCATTTTTAAAGGGAAGCAGTATATAGATTTACTATAGGAAACAGCAAAGGAAGCTATAGGCGAGTGCTTAATTGGAATAACAGAGAATGGCTAGTTAAATAAAGAAATGGGCCTTAAGTGGCTTTAACATTTTAAGTATTATACTCGGCGAATAGAGGCATGGGAGGCCTCTAAAATTAATACCCTAAACGTTAAATACTATGGCTACCGATTGCTTATTATGGATAGGCACAGCTCTTACACTAATATTGAGTTTGTAGAGTTCTGCTGGAAGCATAAGATTATTCCTATATGTCTTCCACCTCACTTAACCCACTTCCTACAGCCTCTAGATCTTGTTATCTTTTTAGTAGTTAAGCGCCTATATTTAGCCAAAGTCGATGAATATATAGCTCGCGGTATTACTGGTATTAACAGAGACTACTTTCTGCAGATCCTAGGTAAGATCAGGGCTTAAATATATACACCTGAACTAATCAACAGTGCATTTAAAGCTGCAGGCCTTCTTCCTTTTAACCCCAATTAAGTCCTCCAACGCCTTACAGGACAACCCTCCTCTGCACGACTATGTATACCTGAGCATCCAAACGAACCAACGCTTTTATCCTCACCTCTATATCTAAAGACTCCGAAAAGCCACTTTAATTGAGCTCGGTACAGCCATACAATCCGTTATTTAGATACTACTCCCGAAGTAATTGGTGTTATTGTTAGGAAGCTTATAAGCTATATGGATTTAATGGATGAAGGCATAGAAATACTGCGGCTAGAAAACACAGAGCTTCGCAACGGTGCTGTAGATAGGAGAGCTAAGAAGAAAAAGAAGCGGGTAGTGCTTTCTACCGAATGGGCCAAAGCACTTCTTGATGCTAGGGAGGCTGCAGAGGAGGCTAAGCAGAGGGCCAAGAATACTAGAACGCGGCTTAGAAAGGAAAGAAAAGAGATAGCTACAATTGCTAAGGCACAAGTTCAAGAAAGGAAGGAGGCTCGGGCTGCTGCTACAAAGGCTAAGAAGGCTGCAGATCAACATAAAAAGGATCTGGGAGGGGCAGATCGGGCAGCAAAAAGAGCGCAGAAGGCGTCAGTAACTACAGGCAATATAGCAAATAAAAAGAAGACTACAGAAGCTTATATAGCAGCTGCTCAAGCAGTAGAGGAGGCGAAATCTAAAGCAGAAGCCTTAGCAATACTATAGAAGCAATGGGAGGATTCTTTCGCAATAGCTTTAGATGCTATAGCTCGCTCTAAGGCTCTACAAGACGCTGCAAAGAAGGCAAAGGAGGCCTCTCAGCAGTCTACACAGGCAGATGAGGAAGTGGATGATGAGGAAGTAGATGAAATAGACGACGAGATAAGCGGATCAAGCAACGATGAGGTGTCGGATATAGATGAGGATATTGATATAGGCGACGATATGGTGTTAAGTGAGTAGCAATTAGTACCAAAAACACCAAATTTTTTTAATATAGAGCCTCTATTATATAAAAATAAAGCTTCATAAAAACTCAGTAATAGTATGATACCGTGCGATGCTTTTTACAAGTGTTTTTCCTACAATTGGGCATTCGGCAGTATTTTGGTGTTCCGTGAGCCTAGTTAGGAAGGCGGTAGTAGCCGACCGTCATAACCCTATGGCCGTCATAACTCTGTGACCCACGTTATAGGCGATGCCGTGTCTTCGTCGGGGCTTTATTATAATTATTATTTTGCTATTAAATGTAATTGGAACAAAGCAGAAGAATAAGATTAAAGAACTCTTAGGTACCTACCTAGTTTATATATACTCTAAGACAATATCCGCAGCGATATTGGACGATATCTATATAGGCAAATATATGTATATCCTGCTGTCTCTAGAGCTGCTAGCTAGCAAGAAGTTCTATAATATTCTAACTTGCCCTACCTTTCATGCGTATATAGGGTTAGCTATAGTCAATAAGGTCCATCTAGTTACTAACTAGGGGAGGGCCTTTCAATCTATATATGCAATGCTCTATAAAGTACGGTCGCTCCTGGGTCTAAAGCCGTCGTTTACTTATACGGCGACGCTTAATAATAAGACGCTTAAGATTATATAGGAGCTGGCCTATTTTTAACCTAATACGCGTTTACTCCGCACCTTAATTAACCAATAAGACCTATTGTCACGGGACTTACTCGTTCTCACGTCTCTGCGCGTCTTTGACGTTCTTGACCCGTGCTCACGTTCGTCCCGAGACACCTACGCACGTTCCCCTACAGCCCCTATTTATACCCGTACCTGGCACACGAAGACTCTTCTTCTTCATCCAATGTCTTTGTATCAACCACGCATAGTTACGTGTACGTAGCCTTCTCAATTACTACCTCGTTTAGTGCATTGTATCCCGGCTCGTGCCTACTCCGTGACACCTGTCTATTATTAGGGAGTATATTAAGAGGGGGGATAAGCTTAGCTTTAAGGCGCTATACTTTATTATACGCCGGGCGTATAGGAGGATTTAAATAAGAGCTAACTATCCATACCCTCTATATAGGGGTTAGGAATATCTGCTAAGCGGATAGATTGTTATATTCTAACTCCGCACTAGATCCCTAAAGTAATTATTTTCCTTAATTCTAAAGATAGGATAATATTATACAGGGATCGCATCCGCTCATAGCTGGTATACTACGGCTATAACGAAGCCTTTACTAGAGAAACCGTCTAGCTCTACTATGTATCCTTAGCTAAGTTTAATAAGACAAGACTATATAAGGAGTTTTACCGGCCTGATTTAAAAATCCGCATTATAATTTCCTCTAACGCGCTCGCTTATAGTATAGATATTCTATATATTAATTAAGTTGTACTATATAGTATACCGTTGGATACGTCCTTAAATATACTATTATAGTAATTTAGACGGGCTGCTTAAGCTAGCGGGCAAACTAGAGAGGTAATATTTCTACTTAACTCTTAGTATAAGGGTCCTTATAAAGCTGCTAGTAGGCTAAATAAGACTTATACCCGTGCTAGTAGAGGTTTCCGGCCTTAGCTTAGTTAACTTAGTTATAAGTATCTTATCGCTAGGGGCACGCTATAAGAAGATAGAGCTGCGGATTTCGCTAGTAATATATCCCTTAGAGTATCTGTTAGCAGTAATTATAAGGTAAGGATGTGGATAGGGAGCTCAATAATAGAATAATAGGGTATATTATATAGGCAGACGAATCCTTAAGGGAAAAGGAGGAGTCTATGTGCGAGGTAGAAAGGGTTTTCCCTAGGCATGTACAGCGCATATACCTTATAGGCGAGTTACCCCTAGGTCGCCCTAGGGTCGCCAGTACCTTACGGCTATATAGCTATCTACTTAGGTTTTACCTAATAATGCCCCCCCCCTTTAAATGGATTGTCCCCAATCCTTTATATACTTAAGCCTTAATAAAACCCTATAAAAAACCTTAATAAGGAAAAAATTTGGAGGGAAAAGCGTCTTAATTTTGCGTATAGAGAGATAGGTAGTATATATACGCGGCGCGAGGATATTAAGGAACTTCAACCGCCGGTTAAAGTTATTTAATTAGTTAGATTTGCCTTGCTAAGACTCTATATTTAATAGCAATTTTCTATACCCAGTATGGAAAATCCTAATTAGTCTATTTAACACTTAGAGCTAATAGAGCTTAACGCTGTTACCTAAATTTAGTAAACTATTAGAAATATTCTAAAAGCTTACTTATATAGGCAGGTCGCTAGTACCTTATAGGTAGGTTATAGGTTATTTATATATAGCCAGATTTATGGACAGTAAGGCTATATGCCTATTAAATCTGCCGCTAACCCTGCTTTAGTCTTGCGCTATACTAGCGTAGCGCTATATATACTTCGCGAGTAGGTTATAGGTTACTTATATATAGCCAGATTTATAGACGGTAAGGCTATATACCCATTAAATCCGCCGCTAACCTATACTTTAGCCTTATACGTTATCTATATAGTATATGCGTGGAATAGTATAAGTTATTAGCATAGGTTGCTGCCAGTAAGTTACTAGAAGGTCTTAGACCCTAGTTAAGTGGACCCTAGTTAAAGTGGGCCTATTTTCTAATATAAATAATCTGCTAAGCTAGTATAGAGTAACGGACTAGGTCTAGAAAGGGTATTTTCTAAATTAAGTTTTGTTGTTAGTATACGCTATAGTCTCGTCTGCGAGTTGCCTGTGAGTTACTAGCACAACTATGTTGCGTTAAAGTGTGGCTTATATAGGATATTAATAAATTACGCTTTACCACGTATATATACCGCAGTTCTTACTGCAGCGTTAACTTATTCTTTAATCCCTTAGGACATTCTCTACTTCGCTTTTATACAGGTTATATTTTAGTAGCAGCGCTTGCTTTTTGCCTACGCTTTAGCTATAAGGCTAGGGTGTCCCGCTTACGGTACTTATCTAGCAGTTATTAATAATTTTTAATTTCTATCTTATATTTCCATTTATTATACTTATTTGGCCATCTTAGCTATTTAATAAGGTATTATAGTTGTCTAGCACGATCCTAGTAGGTAATAATTACTTCTACTTTCTAGCTGCCTTTTTTAAGCTCTTTTACTGCTAGGGGTTAAAACCTAGGGCGTAACCTATAAGGCTTTAGTAGGGAGATATGGAAGACTAGGTGGAGCCATGCTATAGTAGGTGGGAGCTCTAGCTTATATACTTACTGCTCTACGCGCTCTAGGATCTAAAACGGTCCTATAAACTTATAGTTAAGCTTCTTATAGGGACGTTTTATATAGATATTCTTAGAGGAGAGTAGGACTTATTTACCAATGGTAAAGTGCTTAGCTAGATGGTGACGATTGTAGTATTTTGCCTAAAGCTTTTAGGCGTATATTATTAACGCCGCCGCTGTCTTATATATAAGCGTAGGCGTTATAGATACGTCTCTGCGGGTTAAATATTTGTTAACTTAGACTTCTCCCTATCTTACTAGGCGTTTTAGACACTATTTAGGACTCTATCTAGGACATTTAATAGCTAGCTATAGGCGAGCTTAATAGGGGAACGCTTTGTTATAGTATAGACCTTAGAGTTATAGGCAAAGGCTGCTTCTTTAAGTAGGGAGGCCTAATTAGACTATTCCTAGTTTGTAAATATGCGTAGGTATACCTTAAGCTTCTAATTCTAACGCTCCGTTTAATTATCTGTCTATAGGTAGAATATAGTGCTAAGTTTACATTAAACGCGGAGATGGTAGTATATGGTACTCTAGTACTTGCTTATAAATACACTACCCCTATTAGAGACAATATTATTTAGAGGCCCTATTTATATAAAGACTCTAAATAAGAGTTCTGCAAGTTATATAGTATTAATTATCTTATATACTAGATAGTAGCGCACTAGCTTTATAAAACGGTCTATAAGGATAAAGATAGAGTTGTACTCTATACTATTAGGAGTATAGTTATAAAGTACTAGAGGTTCTTATAGTCTGTTAATATATATATTAGGAGGGAGCTCTTGCTATACCCGGCCCAAAAAGACCAAAACCAACCAAAAGAACCCTGAAAAATACCTAGAGAATCCCCCTAAGATACATGCATCGCAGGGGAGGCATATGTTAAACGACGGTGGTTCGCACTCGCGCGTGACCGCTAGAACTATGCCTAGCAATAGCCCTCCATAACAAAGATGGGCGAATACCACACCATAAAGTGGAAATACCCCTATTAAGAAGGCATCTAACAAAATATAAAGCCTATTAGACGCGTCTAGTATCTAGAATTATGGAGGAGTAACCATTAGCTATAATAAACTAACATAGCTAGCGGAATAGCTCCGCCAGTCTAGTAAACCTTAGGCGCCCCTCTAGCAAACCCTTAATTAAATTCTCTAATAGCTAAGCAAAATTAAAAATAAATAAAAACCCCCTTTACTAGCGAACCGTACCTAGGCCGTTATAGCTGCGCTTTTATAATATAGAGAACCTACCCCCTTTAAGACAATAACCGGGTATATAATTATAATATAACTAAATATAGAAAAAGTAGAGGGGCTTAGGGGATAATTAGAAATAGAAGTTCTTATAGAGATTTGCAAAGAGGTCTATAACGCTATTACAGTCCAACACCTTAGGAGTAGAGATATTAGAGTTACCTTAAAGGACTAATAGGTAAAGAAATAAGCTATAAGGGTAGGAGATAGGCTAGGAGAACATATTAGCATAAAAGTACTTTATAAGGATTATCTAGTTAAAGTCCTAGTGGTTCCTATAAGCCTTAGGGTAGAAAAGGGACGCTAGGTAGACAATATAGCAATTATATAGGAGATAGTAAGATAAACGCAACGCCTTATACTAGGACTTAAGGTTACCTAAATCTAATAGCTTTAATAGGAAAATGCAAACTAAGTATATAATAAGAATAATAAGAGGATATAAGGGTCGCCAGAGACTTACTAAGGAGACGCTAGTTAAACGCATAGCTCCCTTATTATTAGTATACTTACACTAGGAATAAAAAAACTCCTTATCTAAAAAGGAATAATTATAAATGGCCTTATATATAATATAAGGCTCTACAACCACAGACTATACCTAAATTAATACTATTGCTGTATATAATAGGGGCATACCTAATCTATATACGCAGCACAGGTGTGCTATAGCCACTGTGTAGGCCCCTATAATATAAGACACTACTTAAATTAAGACTAAATAAAATGCGTAAACTGCTACTGAGGCACATATAAGGCGTAGGAGAGAGAAAACTGTATTAAATATAGGAGATGGAAGGTAAGGGCTTAACAGCTACAGGAATAACTGCACGCTAGGTTATATAAATGGAAATAATAGGCGATAAGCTAGGGGGACGCAGGTGCCTTTCTAGCGTTTCCTATCTTTAATATTAGGGGGCTAGGCTAGCCATCCCAAGCCGTAACGGGCTAGAAGTAACACTATATAATATTACTAGACTAAATAGGGATATAAGGGTTATAGGGGATATAAGGGAGAGGACGCCCTATAGGAAGACCCCTATGGACAGCTATAGCAAGCTTAAGACCAGGATAATTAAGAATTAGATTTAACGCGGCAAATATAATATTTATAGCCAACCTATAAAGGGTATATAGCCAACTAGTAAGATTAGGGGTAGAACTAGAAATAATAATAGATTTAGATATAGAAGCGCTAGTAGGAATACAAGATATAGAAATAGAAAGCTCTATATAAAATAAGTAGCGACTAGGGTGCAGATATAAGAGATAAAAGCTCTGAAAATCCTAGAGAAAGTAAAAATAGAAGAAGTAAGGAATAAAGGAAAGATAAAGGACCCTTACTAAGGGTTCGCCACCTATCTATTATATAGTATAACTGCGGTAATACAAACGACTATCTTATAAGGCCCCTACTAGATAGTCTAAACCTAAAAAAACACTATATCCTTGCTATACAAGAGCCGTATTATAATACCTATATATAATTAATATACTGCCCTTAAGGATTTTAGCTCCTATACAAACTGAAAGCAGCTATATGCGTATACTTTATAATTAGTAAGGCTATTAGCCTGTCCTTATAGTCATAGCAGGTAGTTAACCCAGATATTATAGTTATAATAATCTAGACATATAGGGGACCAGTATAAATTATTAATGTGTATAACCCTAGGGTTAAAGGGGTCCTATAAACAGAGAATATTATAATAGTAATAAGCTTACTGGAAACTAAAGGCACGGAGTCTATTCTATTAGGAGATATAAACCTCTACTACCTGTAGTGGGGGGGTATCCATATTGCTGCTAAATAATAGGTAGAGTACCTACTAAGAGCTATAGATATCTAGGGCCTTAAACTGGCTACCCCCCTAGAAGCAATTATATGGCAATAAGGCACTACTAGAAGTATAATTGACCTTATATTTATAGACGAAGGCCTATACTAGAGACTTAAAAAGTGCAACCCTAAAGAAAAATAGGCACTCGCCTTAGACTATATCCCTATCCAGATATAGCTAAATCTAGATATTAAGGCGCAATTAAATAGTAAAAGATACACAATAAGGAAGCTTAAGACAGACAGTTTTCTTAATATAGTTAAATAATAACTTTAAGACCTAGAAGAAACCCACCCGATACTAAATAAGTAAGGCTTATTAGCTACCCCTAAGGAAATTAACTAAAGACTAGAAAGGATCCAGGCAGCGATTAAAAATAGGCTAAAAGAGCACTGCCCGGTCTTATAGCCAGGTCCCTACGCATAATACGCATAGTTTATATAATGCGCGGTTCTTATTACTAGCTAATAATAAGCAAGAAGGAAACATATAAGTAGCTATAACCCTAAAGATAAGAGACAATATAAAGATATAAGAAACTAGTTAAAAAATACCCTAAAAAAAGAAGTAAGGAATAACTGGAGACGGTTTATAAATAAGCATACTTCTAACCTAAGCCTCCCCTATAATAAGGGCCTCTAGGCCATAGTAAAATAGGTAAAGAAAAAGGTAGGGCGCCTAGTAAAAGACCCACACCTACTACCCCTATAAAGAGTAGGGGAGTTATAGGCCACTAATAATAATAATAAGAAGGCAAAGATCCTTATAAAAAGGTTCTTCCCTTAACCGGCTCTAGCAGACCTTAGTAATATTATAGGTAAAATACTAGTAACTCGCCTACGGGTTAACAGCGACATAATAATAGAGGAAATGTTTAAAACTATAAGCCGCCTTTTAAATAATATAGCACTAGGACCAGATAGAATACTAAATAAGGCCTTAAAGACCTATGGACCACTTATAGCACCCTAGCTTATAGATATAGCTAGAGCATGCTTTACTATAGGCTACTACCCATAATTTAGAAGATCTATAACAACGGTTATTCTACAAAAAGAAGGTAAAGTAGATTACTTAATCCCAAAAAGCTACCGCCCTATTGCTTTAAAAAACACCCTTAGTAAATCTTAGAAAGGGTAATAGCAGACTATATAGTAGATACGGCTAAGGAACACACTTTACTACCACAAAGTTAAATGGGGGTAAGAAAGAACCGCTTAATACTATTAGCACTTATGTTACTTACTACCACTATTAAATCTACATAGGCGATGCGAAGGGACTTTATAGTATTAATGCTTAGCCTAGATATTAGTGGTGCCTATAATAATATACCCTACAAGCGCCTCCTATATATTCTTAGGGCAAAGGGCTTCCTAGAATGGATTATATAATTTATTTAAGGGTTTATAGGCTAGAAAGAAACATTACTGGTCTTTAGCAGATACTAGAGCCCCCCTATTATAGTTATAATAGGAATACTATAAGGATTACCCCTCTCGCCTATACTCTTTCTTTTCTTTATAAGCAACCTACTTAACTCCTTTAAAGAAGGGGCGACCTAGGGGATAGGCTTTGTTAATAACATAAACCTAATTATATATAGGCCAATAGCCGTAGAGAACTGTAGAACACTAGAAAAAGCTTATAATACCTATATAGAATAGGCAAGATAACATAGAGTCCAATTCTTACTAGAGAAATACCAGCTAATCCATTTTATAAGAAAACGCAACTAATCTATAGATCTCTAGCATATAATTTATATCTAAGGCTTTGGGGGCTAACCAGTTTAAGGCTTAAGGGTATTAGGAGTATAGGTAGATAGCAAGCTCTAGTGGAGCATATATACATTATAAGCGGCCCGTAAGGGCCAAGCACAGTATATTATAATATCTAGGATTGTTAATTCTATATAGGGTCTATGCTTCTAGAGGTTACGCCTATTATATATAGCAGTTATCTGGCCAACCATAATATATAGATCCAGTATTTAGGCCATGGGAGAAACCAAGAAAGGCCCCCCTAAATTACTCCTTAAACCACTCTAAAAGGTCTAAACAGCCTGCCTCTAGAGTATAATAGGTGGGTATAAGCGAATGGCCACAACACTGCTTAAGAAGGAAGCTAATATCCCCCCCCTATAATTATATATTGAAGCTACTGCAATATAAAGGGTGCAAAGGGAGCGCAACTCTAATATTATAAAGTATATTAAGACACGCCTAAATAAACTATAGAGGGACCTTAGGGTGCCCTATAGGAGAGTAAACTAATAACCCTAAAGTAGGGAAGATATATTAGAGAAACAGGTAGAGGAAGTAGAAAAAGAATGGTGCTATATTAGGGCCTAGACCTATATAAAGGAGGAAGGAAGACGCGTAAAAAACTAGTAAAGATAATAGTAAGAGAGAGAAAGGAGCTAAAGTAGAGTATAAAAGAGTACTAGGAAACTATCTACCGTAATATAATACTGGTTAGACTAATACTAGAGAGGCGTATGGGAGTTAAAGGTATAGAGGCTGTCTTAGGCAAGAGGAACCTAAGCCGTAGTATAGTTAACGCTATAGGGGGTAAACACCTAAGGGCTCCAAGAAGGCCTAATAAAGGCAGAAAATATAATAGTAACACTCTTAAGAACAGGAATAATAGGACTAAAAGATTGGCTCTACTGGGTAGGTATCCTAGTAGGTAGCCCAAGATATAAATATAGCTAGCTAAGACAGACACCAAAACACGTAATACTATTATGCCCCTTACGCACCAACTAAGAAGCAATGCTCTTAGTGGCTGGCATAGAGAACTATAATACACTGCTCTTAATACGAAAAGGTCTTAAGGTGGTTACCCAGTGGCTTATTAGCTAAAATGTGCTAGACCAGTTCTAGGTTATAAAGAAAATAGTAATAGAGGGTAAAGGGGCGAGTATTAGGCGCCCCCTGATAACTCTACAGTAGTAGAGTTATATTTGCGATACTAGCGCGTCCGTAGGCTTGTTACGGCAGCAGTGGTTCCCAAAAAGGTTAAAAAGTAAGGTAGTAGAGCACTATAGGTGACTTATAGGCGCTAAGTAGGCGAGTCCCAAAAGGCGGGGAGATGGATTATAGGGTTTTCTTAAATAGAGTTTTCTTCCCATATATAAATAAGGAGTAGTCCACGTGGGCCCAATAGGGATCCAAATCGGACGTTAAGCAATGAATAATTATTATTACTATTAGGAGTTTTAGACTCTGGGAGATCTATAATAAAGTTAAGTAAATAATGCCGCTAGGCTTAGGTGGGGACCTAGAGAGGCTGTAGCTTACTATAGGGTTTATAGCGGCGTGATTTAAAGCGTTAGCAGGTATTATAGTTATCTAGGTATTTACGGAGGTCCTAGGTAAGGCCGTTCTAAGCATACTTCCATATAATTGCCTTAAAGGTACAGTTAAAACTATAATAGCCGCCTATAGGATTATTATAGTTCCGCATCGGGAAAATATTCGCAGGATGAGATTCAAGTAGACTTTAATTTTCGCGTTTCGCGTAATTAACATGCAATTTAACCAACTCGACACGCAATTAACTAACTTAACACGCAATTAACCAACTTGACACGCAATTCAACCAACTTAATATGCAATTGACTAACTTAACACGCAATTTAACTAACTTAACACGCAATTAACTAACTTAACACACAATTCGACTAACTTAACATGCAATTAACCAACTTAACACGTAATTTAACTAACTTAATATACAATTAACTAACTTAACACGTAATTTAATTAACTTAATATGCAATTAACTAACTTAACAACTTTAAAAGCTAACTATATATTTCTTAACACGCAATTAACCTACTTAGCAACTTTAAAAGGTAACTATATATTTCTTGACATGCAATTAAGGTAAA
>Ga0307507_10004280_pt1 | contig 25716 bp, 4 predicted proteins | sample 7_EM_MG_FD_207223 | JGI IMG/M metagenome (GOLD analysis project Ga0307507, IMG submission 207223) | Populus trichocarpa ectomycorrhiza microbial communities from riparian zone in the Pacific Northwest, United States - 7_EM | ecosystem: Host-associated > Plants > Roots > Unclassified | place...
TCCATTATAGAATAAGGTATAAGGGATAGTGCAGCTTCTTCTACTAACTAGCTAACCTAGATTAATATATAATATATTAATCCCTTTTAACCCTAGAGAGGAGTCTTCCTCTAGGGTTCCTCTTTTTCCAACTCCGCACTATCCTCCTAAATTAACAGAATCTTGCCCGTTTTTGCCTTTATCTGGCAATCCTTTGTAAAGTAGTCTTTCTGGCCGTATAAGAAGCAAGCTCCTTAATTGTTAAGGGCCTGTTTATAGGGGTTGTTATATATAGGCCAAGTGTACGCCGGACCTGTAGTAGGACTAGCTGTATAGCTAGCTGCTAAATTAACAGTAGGCTATACGGCTGGTGCTGTAGGAGTTGCAGATCGTGCTAGGGTGTTATAGGCCGTTTGTAAAGTGCTTATAGTTTGGTTTAGAGAGTTTCTAGCTTTATACCACTTAGATTATATCTTAATTTAATAAAGGCCTTAGTTAATAGCTAGGCAGTAGTCCGTAAGTACCTTTAGCGTCTGTATAGTAGTAAAAACTGGTAGTACGGCGCGCTATAGGTCTAGGGTAAGCTTGTTAAAGAGGTCTAGCATTAGGTCTTTATGGGGAATTTAGGCTTGGCCAGCTAGGTGTAGAAAGCGGGTCTAGAAGGCTAAAAAGGTCTCCGTTATCTTTATATTAAGAGCTTTGTAATTAAGGCGGGCGTTCTGTGTCTTAAAGGGGTCCTTATAAATGGAAGACAGGTAGTTAACTATCTCTTCTTTAGAGAGGAAGGGGTCTACTAAGTCCTAGGCGTATCGTGGACGTAGATGCGTCTGTGCGTCCCTACCAGTACGGCCGAAGACGTAGGCCATTTTAGCTTAGGTAGTAGGGAAGTGGTCTATATTAACTTTAAGCTTATTTTATAGTTAAAGCTTCTAATTGTCGAATATAGGGTCAGTTCTGTCTATAAGCAATAGGGGGTCCGCAACCTTCGCGGACCGCGACGATGCTAATGCTATACGTTAGGCTAGGGTCTTAAGGACTATAGTAAGTCTCTAGGTGTCTAATAACTTCTTACTAGGTATAGGGGTGTCTCTAGTTTTAAGTAGCTCTTAAAGCTGTTTAATTTTAGCATTAGCTGCTGCGAGCTCTTCCTAGGGGGTCAAGACGGTAACTGTTTCACTATTAGAGGTATTTACGGGTTCTATAGCGGCTTTGCCGGCTGCTGTATTTCTTGGCATAGTGGTAGGGGTATTGGGTAATTTCCGGTGTTTATTTATTTTCTAGGGGTTCTAGTCCGTGTATGTCCTATTCTTAGGTTTCGCGTTCTGTTTATATTCTTTTGGCTCTTAGGGGTCTGTCCTGTCCTTATAGTCCTGGTGATGTCCTTAGGGTCCTGTTCTGTGTCCTTTATAGATATATTTGAGTTCCTTCTTAGGAAGAAAGAGTAGTTAAGCTTTGGATAATATTAGCGACTTAGTTAATTAAGGCACGAGCACAGCAAGAGGGACACGCAAGCCTGTATAATTGGTAGTCTATAAACGAGGATCCAAAGCTAGAGAAAGGAAGAAGAAGAATAGCAGTGCCGCTTGATATTTTATGCGGTCCTTAAGTTACGTGACTCGCGTCTACCATAATCTATGTCTGCCAAGATCCACCGTTTTCCACTAGCGCCGTAACACCTTAGAGAAAGACTCCTCTCTAGGGTTAAAAGGAATTAATATATCATATGTTAATCTAGGTTGGCTAGTTAGTAAAAGAAGCTATACTATCCCTTATACTTTATTTTATAATAGATATTAAGTTTTAACCTCTACTTTAGCTAACTCTAGAGTAAATGCCTTTGCCTTAATAGACACCTAGTACGCCATAAAGCTAGCTAATTTTTTAAACGCGCCTCTTAAGGAACTGCCTAAACCAGTTCCTATTCGTGGGTATAATAAATAAATTAGACTACCTATTATAACTATCTTACAGATCCACCTCCGTGTTAATAGGCGAAGGTAGTATAACATCCCCTTTCTTATTACAGACCTAGGAAGCCACAATATAATCTTAAAAAGAAAATAGCTGGCCTATTTAGGCTTATAGCTTAACGTATAGAGTAGACGGCTTATCTAGCCCAAATCACTACCCCTAACCCCTTCCTTTATAAAAAAAATTAGTATTACAATAAAAAACCTTATACGGCCCTAGATTAATACTATTTACTAGGCCGATGCTATATATAGGGATTAGGCCTTTAAGAAAGATATACAGCTTAATCCGTAACGGATTCGTATACTATACCGCCCCCAGACTACCTATATTACGCCACCCACACTAAAGATCTAGAAAATTAGTAGTAACCTAGCTAAGTTCCCCACGGAGAACTTAGGCCCTACGTAGCTATAGAGGAAGGCTAGGAATACCAAACGCTATACTAAACTAATAGACTGGAAGGATAATTTATGGAAAATAGAATATAAGCTAAGGAAGACTATAAACCCTATACCATAAAATACGGCCTAATAAAAGTCTGTAAAGAAATCTACGGACCTTCCCCCAGTTAATATCTGCTGTATTAGCGCTGTAGGATTCTACTAGAACTTGGTCCAACCTAATTCTATTACCTTTACCACTAGCTTATATAAAATTAATTAAATAATTAAGGAAAAGGAAAGTAAGCTTAGCAGATAGGAAAGTGAGCTTATAGATAAGGAGCTAGTAGAATAGAAACTGCCCCATTAATACTAGAAATTTAAGGATATATTCTCTAAGGTAGCGTCTAATATACTCCCACCTTACTAACTATACAACTATAAGATTAAGATTAAGCCAGACAAGGAAAATACCCTTAGGTATAGCCCTCTTTATTAGCAATCTACTGCCGAATTATAGGCTACAAAGTAGTACCTTATTAATAACCTAAATAAGGGCTTTATTAAGCCTAGTTAAGCCCCTTTTAACTTACCTATTCTCTTTACTAAGAAGCTAAATAGAGGACTTTATTTCTGCATTAACTACCGTAAACTTAATAATATAACCCACAAGGACCGCTACCCCCTGCCCTTACTTAATAAGACTCTAGCCTAAATAAGTAAAGCTAAAATCTTTACTAAGCTTAATATCCGTCAGGCTTTTTACCGGATTAGGATAAACCCTAGATTAAAAGACCTTACTATATTTTAGACCCATTACAGAATATATAAATATAAAGTACTTCCCTTTGGACTAACTAACGGACTAGCTACATACCAGCGATATATAAATTATATACTCTTTAACTAGCTTAACGACTTCTATACGGCCTACCTAGATAATATTATAATTTACTCCAAGAATAAGTTGGAACATAAGGAGCATATCTATAAAGTCCTATAACGGCTCTAAGAGGCTAGCCTCTAGGCCGATATTAGAAAATTGGAATTCAGTATTAAGCGTATAAAGTACTTAGGGTTTATTATTAGTATAAACAAAATTAAGGCAGATCCAGAAAAGACGGCTATAATTAACTAATAGATACCCCTAAGGACTATAAAGGGGGTGTAGTTATTTTTAGGGTTCTATAACTTCTACTAACGCTTTATTAAGAACTATAGTAGAATTACCCAACCCCTAAGCTAACTTACCTATAAGGACCAGCCCTTTTACTTTAATACCGTATATAGGCATGCCTTTAACGAGCTTAAAAAACAACTAGTCTCTACTCCCTTACTTACCCACTTTAACCTAGAACGGCCCTTAATGCTAGAAACTAATGCCTTAGACGGCATTATAGCTAGCATTTACTCCCAGAAGCAGACGGACGGAAAATAGCACCCTATTACTTACTATTTGAAGACTATAATAAATGCTAAGCTAAACTACCCAATTTATAATAAAGAAATGCTGGCTATTATCTCTAGCTTTTAGCACTAGCGAATATAGTTAAAAGGAGCCCCTAAGCCTATTTAAGTAATTTTGGACCATAAAGCCCTAAAATATTTTATAATAATAAAGGCCCTTATAGCCTAGCAGGTATGCTAGGCGGAGGTCCTATCCCAGTTTAACTTCCTAATTATATATAGGCTAGGTACTACTAACCATGCGGATACTCTTATAAGGCGTAAATAGGACCTAGATAATTAGGTAGCTATAAAGATCTTATTATAGACTTAGACGCTACTATAACCAGAATGCCTTAACCCTTAAATATAGGCAGAACTAAATATGGACCCTTTAAGCGCTAAAATATGTCCTATTAATTTTATAAAACTTAACCTTATTAATAAACTACTATAGGTAAACCGTACGGCCCCTTCTCTATAGGAGTATTATAAAAAGGTAAAGGATTCTACCGGCCTATAGTCCCTAGAAAACGGACTGCTTAAGCACCAGAAACGGCTAGTAGTAGCAAAAGAATAGAACTTATAGACTTAGCTTATCGCCAAAGTATATACTTAGGTCTCTACGGCCCACCCTAAAAAGAACAAGACCTATAAGATTATTAGTAACTATTACTACTGGCCCGGAATGGTTATAGATATTAACCACTATATATAAAACTGTAACAACTACTATAGGTCTATAATTCCACAAGACAAGACCCTAGGGCTATTAAAGCCACTCCTAATACCAGAACGCCCCTAGTAGTATATCTTTATAGACTTCTATAAGTTACCTACGGACCGCAACAGATATAATATGGTTATAATCCTAGTTAACCGCTTTAGCAAGCGCCCGTTCTTAATCCCCTGTTATAAAAATATTAATGCTAAAGAGGTGGCCTAACTGTATATCTACTATGTCTACCGAATTTACGGACTACCAGATACTATTATATCCGACTACAGGCCGCAGTTTATATTAGCCTTCTAGAACGAGTTTACCTGGATCCTAGGTATTAGACTAAAGCTCTTTATAGTATACTACCCCCAGACAAATAGTTAGACGGAGATTATAAATTAATACTTAAACTAGAGACTCCGGCCCTTTATTAACTACTTTTAGGACAACTAGAGCGAACTACTACCTATAATGGACTACGCCTAGGCAACCCTACCCTATAACTCTACGGGGTTTGCACCTATTTAGCTAAAAATAGGATACTTACCTTATATAAGCTTTAACTGGGAAAGACCAGAAGGACCACAGACCGTATATGAAAAACTATCTTATAAGGAAGCACAGCAGTATGCTAGACGCTTAAAAGAAGCATAAATGGTAGCCTATAAGAACCTAGAGAAGGCCCAGAAATTAATAAAACAGCAGGTAAATAAGCACAGGCGCGAGCCTAACTTTACTATAAGCAACAAGGTCTGGGTTATAATAAAGAACTAAAAGACAGAACGGCCTAGCCGTAAGCTAAACTATAAAATAGCAGGACCGTATAAAATCCTTAATAAAGAAGGCAACTTATATAAGGTTAAACTCCCAGACTTAATTAAAGTCCACCCTATTTTCTCACCAGATAAGCTACAGAAAGCCGTAAATAACCCACTACCTAAACAAAAGAATGAGCCTCCACTACTAATTTAAGTTAATAGCGACGACGAATGGGAAGTTAATAAAATACTAGCCTATAAAATAGTACAAGGAATGCTAAAATACCGTATCTAATAAAAAGGTTACGATCCAGACCCAACCTAGTACCCTGCCTGGAATTTTATAGGTTGCCCCTAAAAGCTTAAAGAGTTCTATAACTAATACCCTAACAAGCTAGGACCCCTAAAATATCTAGACGAGTGGATAGAGTGCTAGTATAGCAAAGATAATAAGCCACCTGTTAAGCATACAGATAAGAACACCCCACGGACATAAATACGGACATATAAAGCCTAAGGGCAGGCTTTTTCGGAGGGGGGGGTAATATTACGGCGCTGGTGGAAAACGGTAGATTATGGCAGTAGATTGTAGCGGATAATTGCAGACAGTTTCAGATAATCTCGGACAGTATTATAGTACTAGCAAATTGCCACAAATTGCCACAGATTGCCGCAGATTGTGGTTACGTAACGCGAGGATCGCATAAAACATCAAGCGGCGCTGCTCTTCTTCTCCTTTCCTTTCTCTAGCTTTGGATCCTCGTTTATAGACATTCCAATCGTACAGGCTTGCGCGTCCATCTTGCCGTGCACGTGCCTCGATTGACTAAGTCGCTAACAGCTATAGCGCCCTAGTAAGATCTGCAATCCCTATAGCACTAACTATACCGCCTACCGTTAACCTAGCAGCTAGCTGTGCAGCTAGCCCCATAGTGGGTCCGGCGAATACTTAACCTATATATAATAACCCCTATAGACAGGCCCTTAGCAATTAAGGAGCCTGCTTCTTATATGGCCAGAAAAACCACTTTATAAAGGACTGCCTAATAGCGGCAAAGATAAATAAGGTCCTGTTAATTTAGAAGAATGGCATAGAGTTGGAAAAAGAGGAACCTTAGAGTAAGACTCCTCTTTAGGGTTAAAAGGAATTGACATATTATATGTTAATCTGGGTTGGCTAGTTAGTGGAAGAAGCCACACTATCCCTTATACTTTATTTTGTAATAGATATTAAGTTTTAACCTCTGCTTTAGCTAACTCTAGAGCAAATGCCTTTGCCTTAATAGACATATAGTATACTATAACGCTGGCTGACTTTTTAAATACACCTCTTAAAGAACTGCCCTAACCAATTCCTATTTGTGGGTATAATGGATGGATAGGACTACCCATTATAACTATTTTACGGATTTACCTCTATATAGACGGATAAAGGCAGTATAATATCCCCTTTCTTATTATAGACCTAGGAAGCCATAATATAATCTTAGGAAGAAAATGGCTAGCCTATCTAGGCTTATAGCTTAATATACGGAGTAGACGGCTTATCTAGCCCAAAACCCTACCCCTAACACCTTCTTTTATAAAGGAAATTAGTATTACAATAGAAAATCTTATGCGGCTATAGATAGACACCGTTTACTAGGCCAATACTATATATAGGGACAAGGCCTTTAAGAAAGATATACAGCTTAATTTACAATGGGTTTATATACTACGCCGTCCCCAGACTACTAATATCGCACTACTGGCACTAGAAACCTAGGAAGTTAGTAATAAGCTAGCTAGCTTAGGCCCTATATAGCTATAAAGAATAGCAAGAAATATCGGACACTATACTAAATATATAGACTAAAAGGATAACTTACGGAAAATGGAATAGGAGCTGAGGAGGGCTATAAACCCTCCACTATAAAATATAGTCCACGGAACGTCCGTAAAAAAACCTATAAACCTCCTACTAGTTAATATCTGCTGCATTAGTGCCATAAGGTTCTACTAGAACTTAAAATAGCCTAACACTATTGCCTTTATAACTAGCTTATATAAAATTGACCGGATAATTAAAGACAAGAAAGCCCTAGCCCGTAACTAGCTTAGTAGGGAAAGTAAGCTTATAGATAAGGAGCTAGTAGAATAGAAACTACTCTATTAATACCAGGAATTCAAGGACGTATTCTCTAAGGCAGTATCTAATATACTCCTGCCTTACTAACCATACGACCATAAGATTAAGATTAAGCCCGACAAAGAAAACACCCTTAGTTATAGCCCCCTCTGCTAGTAATCTACCGACAAGCTATAGGCCACTAAGTAGTACCTTATTAATAACCTTAATAGCCCGCGAAGCCCTACTGCACGCGTCTACGTCGCTGTGGGTGGAAACATTATCTAGAATCCTATTCCTATTAATGGCCAAGTGCAGAGGCGATGGTAGAGAGCCGTCGCAGCGCGTATAGCGCTGTTGTTTAACTCTGTAGTGATGGGCCCGCGACGCGTACAAAGCATCGCCCTTAATAACACCAGGAGCCTTACTGCCTCCGCTTAGAGCTCTTGTTCTACTATTTAGGGAGGCCTAGCAAGGGAAACTAGGATACGAAAACCGCCTAATATACAACTACCTGGCTTGCAGCTAGGCCCGAAACTGGCCTTATCCAGCTAGTTAACGTGGACGCGTCCTAGGCGTATAATAGGACACCCTTAGGCTTATACTAGCTCTAAAATCGCGAAGTGTGCGTAACAAGGGCATAGGGATCCTCCTTTTATAAGAACTTGTTAAGGTTAACATATTACAGATACTTTATATAAAACTTATTAAGGCCCCTCTATAAGGGCCTATCTGGTATCTAGTATACTTAGGTAACTTAAAAGAGGGTCTTAATAGGCATGGTGCACGCGACCTAGTACAGTGATAGTAATATAATGGCGACGCGACGGCAACCAGACGGCTTAATAAGGTGGAAACATAGGTAAAGCTCTAGGCAGCGGAAACATAGGCTAGCTTTAACGGCCCTATAGTGTTTAACTTATAGTTAACTTATAGGCGACTTACAGAAGGGTCTTAATAGGTGTAGTATACATAACCTAATGCGCATATATATAAGGCGACTTATAGGAGGGTCTTAATAGGCGTAGTGCTCGCAACCTAATGCATATATATAGGGGAGGCTATAGAGGAAACATAGGCCAGTTAGACAAGGACTTGACAGTTAAAGACATAGGATAGCTTATAAAAGGGGGGGACACAAGCTTAGTTAATAAGAGAGGGGAAAGTAGGTTATCTAGTATAGGACCTAGTATCTTTATAGCCCCTCTCCTATAAGACACGGTCGGCCTATTATAAGGAGACTCTTATAGGTAACGCGAAACGGGAACTGGTAGCAGTATAGGGTGTTACGCCCCTGTATTACTACTAGCCTCCTACAGGGCGTAGTGTATAGTAGCTACTACTAGCTTTAAGGACCTTACCCCTTAGCTAGGCCCTAACCCTTAGTGCACCTAGTAGGTAGGCAGGATCACATCCTAGCTAGAGAGACTACTATATAGCTTAAGAAAACGGATGCGCATATTAGTATACTAATAGACGGAACCGTTTGCCTTTAGGGCGGTACGCCGGTGAGGTATACTTAAGGAGCAAACAGGAGTTACTTAGGTAGGGGAGGCTTTTAGTCTAGGCCTTAACTATAGAAGGTACCTAAGGCTTCCATATTACAGGATACAGCCATAACGCCCTTATAGAATTACGCTAGTAGGTATATAAGAAGGGAGTTGCGACCCCTAGAAGCGGCAGCTTATGCCTATACCAGTAGAAACAATAAAGAAAGGCGTAAAACTAGAGGCTATAGAAGGCTCCTAAGCCGTGCGAAAGCATACCAACTTTAGGAGGAGATTCTTATATAGACCGCTAGGGGGCAGTCTAGTACTTGGGTTAACCCCATTATAAAATATCCAAAAGAATAGTAAAACCCCCCGTTAATTAGTAGTGGCAGCTAACTGCTTATAGAAAGCCCCCTAGGCCTTTAGGCCTAGGTAACTGGGACTAAATACTAGAAAACTAGGGTAGAGGCCTGGATAAGTAGGCATGTTAAACTCTACTATATAACTACCTGTTACATGGGATGGTGAGATCTCGAAAACCACTACTAACGGTACCCCCTTTATAGTAGACAACTGCTACGCTCTTATTTAACCCTGTGTAATCCTCGCGGATATGAGATGGAATCCAACGTCCCCTAACCCCTAATTAAAAGCATTGACGACCTTATATTAACGAACGAACGATTGCGAATGAACACGAATAAGCAAGTATACGGTCCCTCCTAACCCCTAGGGCAATCGCCCGCGGAGTATGTGGTCACTTACTGTTAACTACTAAATACTACCTAGCAGCCTAGATTGCGACCCATGGTTTTTCCTATCTCCTTTTAACGGAGTGGTGACCCTTAGAGAGGGCCTAGCTAGGGCCTAGGCACAAAAGATACCCAAATACACAATATCCCGCTCGCTTATCAGTATTACGGTAGTTAGAACGGATGAATCCCCCTTACGCCTTTAATAGCTCTAGGGGGGAAGGAGGCAAGGCGTATACGGTAATAGTCAACAAGAGATAGCACATAGGGAACGGTTAAGATACGGGAGAAAACAATAAGTACACGGCAATCGATCGGCAAGGCCTAGCTAGGACGTAGTGAACCCTAGCTTTGGATAAGCTAGAGAAGGAAGCAGTGGTTCCTAAGAAGTTCAAAACATCTAAGGAGGAGGACGTGCTATAGGCCCGCAGGGCCGCTGCTACGTGCAAACATGGCAATTCGGGGTTTTTCATCCGACTGAGGTGGCTTATAGGGTTTTTCCTCCCCCAACCTAACTGCAGGGGTTTTCTTCCTGTAAATACACAAGTTTTCCCCCCTGTGACGGAGTAGTCTGCGTGGGCCAGTAGGATCCGTATCAGACGTTAATTAAAGAATTACTACTACTAATAACCTTAATAAGGGCTTTATTAAGCCTAGCTAAGTCCCCTTTACCTCACCCATTCTCTTCGCAAAAAAGCTAAATGGCGGACTCCGTTTCTGTATTAACTACCGTAAACTAAACTATATAACCCATAAAGACCAATATCCGCTGCCCTTACTTAAAGAAACACTGGCCTATATAAGTAAGGCTAAGATTTTTATAAAGCTTAATATCCGCCAGGCCTTTTACTAAATTAGGATAGACCCTAGATCTAAGGATCTTACTACATTTTAGACCCGCTACAGATTATATAAATACAAAGTACTACCTTTTAGACTGACTAACGGACCGGCTATATACTAACGGTATATAAATAATGTACTCTTTAACTACCTTAATAACTTCTGCATAGCCTACCTAGATGATATTATAATTTACTCTAAGAATGAACTAGAACATAAGGAGCATATCTATAAAGTCCTATAACGGCTCCGCGAAGCTGGTCTCCAGGCCGATATTAGGAAGTTAGAATTTAGTGTTAAGCGCACTAAGTACCTAGGGTTTATTATTAGTATGGACGGAATTAAGGCAGACCTGGAAAAAACGGCTGTAATTAACTAGTAAATACCCCCATGGACCGTAAAGGGGGTATAATTATTTTTAGGTTTCTATAACTTCTACCAACGCTTTATTAAGAACTATAGCAGGATTACCTGGCCCCTTAACTATCTTATTAGGAAAGACCAGCCCTTCTACTTTAATGCTATATATAGGTAGGCCTTTAATAAGCTTAAAAAACAGCTAGTATTGGCTCCCCTGCTTACCTACTTTAACCCAAAACGGCCCTTAATGCTAAAAACTGATGCCTTAAATAGCGCGATAGCTAGTATCTTTTCCTAAAAGCAACTAGATGGAGAATGGCACCCTATTACATACTATTTAAAGACTATAATAGATGCCAAGCTAAACTACCACATCCATAACAAAGAAATGCTGGCTATTATCTCTAGCTTTTAGCACTGGCGTGTATAGCTAGAAGGGACCCCTAAGCCTATTAAAGTGGTTTTAAATTATAAGGCCTTAGAATACTTTATAATAACAAAGGCCTTTACGGCCTAGTAGGTACGCTAGGCGGATATCCTATCTTAGTTCCACTTTCTAATTATATATAGGCTAGGCGCAACCAACTGTGTAGATGCCCTTATAAGGCGTAAACAAGACCTAAATAACCAGATTGCTGTAAAGATTATATTACGGACCTAGATGCTGCTATAACTAGAGCACCTTAACCCCTAAATATAGGCAGAACTAAATACAGACTCTATAAAGGCCGAGATATGCCCTATTAACACTATAGAACTTAACCTTATTAACAAACTACTATAGGCAAACCGTACGGCCCCTTCCCTATAGGAGTACCGCGAAAAGGTAAAGGATACTACTAGCCTATAGCCCCTTAAAAACGGACTACTTAAGCACTAGGAATAGCTAGTGGTGGCAGAGAAATAGAATTTACGGACTTGGCTTATCGCTAAAGCACATACTTAAGTCTCTATAGCCTACTCTAGAAAAAATAAGACCCACAGAATTATTAGCGACCGCTACTACTGGCCTAGAATAGTTATAGATATTAACCGCTATATACAGAACTGCGACAACTGCCGTAGGTTTATAATTTTATAAGATAAAACCCTAGGGCTATTAAAGCCACTCCTAATACCAGAACGCCCCTAGTAGTATATCTCTATAGACTTCTATAAGTTACCTACGGACCGCGATAGATATAATATGGTTATAATTCTAGTTAACTACTTTAGCAAGCGCCTGTTTTTAATCCCCTATTATAAGAATATTAATACTAAAGAGGCGGCCTAACTGTATATCCACTATATCTACTAAATTTATAGACTACTAGATACTATTATATCCAACTATAGGCTGCAGTTTATATTAGCCTTCTGGAACAAGTTTACCTAAATCCTAGGTATTAGGCTAAAGCTCTCTATAGCATACCACCCCTAGACAGATAGTTAGACAGAGATTGTAAATTAATACTTGGACTAGAGACTCCGGCCCTTTATTAACTACTTTTAGGATAACTAAAGCAAACTACTACCTATAATAGACTACGCCCAGGTAACCCTACCCTATAACTCTATAGGGTTTGCACCTATTTAGCTAGAAATGGGATACTTACCCTATACAAGCTTTAACTAGGAGAGATTGGAAGGACTATAAACTATACGCGAAAAACTATCTTATAGGGAAGCATAGCAGTATGCTAGACGCTTAGAAGAAGTATAGATAGTAGCCCATAAGAACCTAGAGAAGGCCTAGAAATTAATAGAATAGTAGGCAAATAAGCATAGGCGCGAGCCTAACTTTACCGTAGGTAATAAGGTCTAGGTTATAATAAAGAACTAGAAGATAGAACGGCCTAGCTATAAGCTAGACTATAAGATTACAGGACTGTATAAGATCCTTAATAAAGAAGGCAACTTATATAAGGTTAAACTCCTAGACTTAATTAAAGTCTACCCTATTTTCTTACTAGATAAGCTATAGAAAGCTATAAATAACCTACTACCTAGACAAAAGAATAAGCCTCTACTATTAATTTAAGTTAATGGCGATGATGAATGGGAAGTTAATAAAATACTAGCCTATAAACTAGTATAAGGAACGCTGAAATACCGTGTCTAATAGAAAGGTTATAATCCAGACCTAACCTAGAACCCTGCCTGGAACTTTATAGGTTGCCCCCAGAAGCTTAAAGAATTCTATAACTAATACCCTAACAAGCCAGGACCCCCAAAGTATCTAGATAAGTAGATGGAGTGCTAGTATAGTAAAGATAATAAGCTACCTATTAAGTATATAGATAAGAACACCCTATAGACATAATACGGACATATAAAGCCTAAGGGCAGGCTTTTTCAGAGGGGGGGGTAATGTTATAGCGCTGGTGGAAAACGGTACTGGTAAATTGCCATTACGTGACTAGAGGATTGTATATAGCTTTGAGCGGTGCTTCCGTTCTTCCCCTTTCCTTTCTCTAGCTTTGGATCCTCGTTTATAGACAATCCAATCGTATAGGCTTGCGCGACCCTCTTGCCGTGCTCGTGCCTTGATTAACCGAGTCGCTAACAAATATACTCTTTAACTACCTTAACAACTTCTATACAGCCTACCTAGATAATATTATAATCTACTCTAAAAATAAGTTAGAATGTAAGGAGTATGTCTATAAAGTCCTATAACGGCTCTACAAGGCCAGCCTCTAGGCTAATATTAGGAAATTAAAATTTAGTGTTAAGCATATATAGTACCTAGGGTTTATTATTAGTATAGATGGAATTAAGGCAGACCTAAAAAAAAAACGGCTATAATTAACTAATAGGTACCCCTAAGGACTATAAAGGGGATATAGTTATTTCTAGGGTTCTGTAACTTCTACTAACGCTTTATTAAGAACTATAATAGGATTACCTGGCCCCTAAGCCTACTTACCTATAAGAACCGGCCCTTTTACTTTAATACTATATATAGGCAGGCCTTTAACAAGCTTAAGAAACGACTGGTCTCTACTCCCTTACTTACCTACTTTAACCTAAAATAGCCTTTAATACTAGAGACCAATGCCTTAAATAGTGTTATAGCTAGTGTTTACCCCTAAAAGCAGACAGACAGAATAGCACCCTATTACTTACTATTTAAAGACTATAGTAGATACTAAGCTAAACTACCACATTTATAACAAAGAAATGCTAGCTATTATCTCTAGCTTTTAGCACTAGCGTATATAGTTAAAAGGGACCCCTAAGCCTATCTAGGTAGTCTCTAATTATAAGGCCTTAGAATATTTTATAATAATAAAGGCCCTTATAGCCTAGTAGGCATGCTTGATAGATATCCTATCCTAGTTCAACTTCCTAATTATATACTAGCTAGGCGCTATAAATTATACGGACGCGTAGATAGGACCTAAATAACTAAATGGCCGCAAAGATCTTATTATAGACCTAGATGTTATTATAACTAAAGCACCTTACCCCTTAAATACGGGCAGAGCTAAGTATAAACTCTTTAGATGCTAAAATATATCCTATTAACTCTATAGAACTTAACCTTATTAATAAACTACTGTAGGTAAATTGTACAGCCCCTTTTCTATAGGAGTACTATAAAAAGACAAAGGATACTATAAGCCTATAGTCCCTTAAAAACGGACTTCTTAAGTATTATAAACGGCTAGCGGTAGCAAAGAAATAGAATTTATAGACTTAGCTTATTACGGAAGCGTATACATAGGTCTCTACGGCCTACCCTAGAAAAAATAAAACCTATAAAATTATTGGCGATCGTTACTACTGGCCTAAAATAGTTATAGATATTAATTGCTATGTATAAAACTATAACAACTACTATAGGTCTATAATTCCATAAGATAAGACCCTAGGACTATTAAAACCACTTCTAATACTAGAGCGCCCCTAGTAATATATCTTTATAGATTTCTATAAGCTACCTATAAACCATAACGGATATAATATAGCTATAGTTATAGTTAACCGCTTTAGCAAGCGCTGGTTCTTAATCTCTTATTATAAAAATATTAATATAAAAGAGGCGGCCTAACTATATATATACTATGTCTACCAAATTTACGGACCACTAGATACTATTATATCCAATTATGGGCCATAGTTTATATTAGCTTTCTAGAATAAGTTTACCTAAATCCTAGGTATTAAGCTAAAGCTTTTTATAGTATACTACCCCTAGATAGATAGCTAGATAGAGATTATAAACCAGTATTTAGACCAGAGACTCCAACCCTTTATTAACTACTTTTAGAACAATTAGGCTAAACTACTACCTCTAATAGACTACGCCTAGGCTACCCTACCCTATAACTCTATAGGATTTGCACCTATCTAGCTAGAAATGGGGTATTTACCCTATATAAGCTTTAACTAGGAAAAACTAAAAGAGCCATAAACTATACGCGAAAAACTGTCTTATAAGGAAGCACGGTATTATACTAAACGCTTAAAAGAGGCCTAGAAGTTAATAAAATAGCAGGTAAATAAGCATAGATGTAAGCCTGACTTTACTATAGGTAATAAGGTCTAGGTTATAATAAAGAACTAGAAGATAGAATGGCCTAGCTATAAGCTAAACTATTAAATAGCAGGACTATATAAGGTCCTTAAAAAGAGAGGCAACTTATATAAAGTAAAGCTCCTAGATTTAATTAAGGTCTACCCTAAATTCTCGCCAGATAAGCTATAAAAAGCTATAAATAACCTATTGCCTAGATAAAAGAATAAACCGCCCCTACTAATTTAAGTTAATAGCAACAATAAATAGAAAATTAAAGAAATACTGGCCTATAAACTTATAAGGGGAACACTAAAGTATTATATTAGCTGGAAGGGATATAACCTAGACCCCACTTAGTACCCTATATAGAACTTTATAGGTAGTCCCTATAAGCTTAAAAAATTCTATAACTAATACCCTAATAAGCCTGGACCCCTAAAGTACCTTAATAAGTAAATAGAGTACTAGTATAGCAAAGACAATAAGCTGCCTATTAAGCATAAAGATAAGAATACCCTATAGATATAATACGGATATATAAAGCCTAAGGGCAGGCCTTTTTGGAGGGGGGGGGGGGTAATATTACGGCGTTAGTAGAAAACGGTAGATTATAGCAGATAGTTATAGACAGTTGCAGACAGTTATAGACAGTTTTAGATAGTTGCAGTTATATAACTCCAGGGCCGCATAAAACCTTAAGCAGCACTACTATTCTTCTTCTTTCCTTTCTCTAGCTTTAGATCCTCGTTTATAGACAATCCAATTATATAGGCTTACACGTCCCTCTTACCGTACTTATGCCTTAATTAACTAAGTCGCTAACAGGTAGCTAGCTTAATTAGATAACTAAAATATTAGGGGAAGGAAAGTAAAGACCCTAGTCGTGCCTTCTAGAAAGGGATTAATAAATATGGCTTCTAGCTATAGAGAACAGGGCCTAGGTACTTTTAAATTTAATTTTCTTATAAAAGGGGAAGTCTTAAGAAGGATACTATATCTCTTCCGCTGGTATATTTTGTCCTATTATTATTAATAAGAGCTAGCTAATAGAATTAATACAATTAAGGCTTTATAATTATACGCATACTTTTAATATTTGTATACGGTCTACCTTTTATAGAATATCACTAGCAAAAGGGATAAAATAGTAGAGAGAAAAATTAATAGGGTATAATAAACTCCCTATAAGTAATAAGTATAACAGACTTATATAAATGCTTCTAAACCAAAGCTTATAGATTGCTACTATATAAGATACTAAGCTAAGGAGAAGGAAAGGGGGTTATAAGGGCTGGTATAAACAAATAGGTAGCGCGAGCCGCCAAGGCGCTAGTAGTAGACAAGCCAATAGTAGGCGAGCTAACAGTAAGAAACAGTACTGGATAGTATGCGATAATATAACAGGTAGTAGAATATAGCAGAATTTGGCAGGTAACGCGCTTTAGCACTATTACATCACCCCCCCCTCCTAAAAAAGCCTACCCTTAGGCTTTGTCCAAATTCTTTATTATTATCTAAATTATTATAGTTATCTAACCCCTCTTCCTAGCATTTAATCTAGCTGTTTAATTTATATGGTAGTCCAGGGAGGTCTAGGTAAGCTAGGTAGAAATCTTATAGCATATAGGGAGAGTACTTAAAATCGGATACAGGGTACTATTCTAGGTCTTTATAATAACCTACCTAGTTTATATGGTATTTTAAGGTACTACAGTCCTTCTTAACTATTAAAATCTCTTTAACTTCCCATTCTTCGTCCTTTATAATCTAAATTGACGGTAGGGGGTTATTATACTATCTAGGCAATAGGTTATCTGCGGCCTTCTATGGTTAGTCTAGAGAGAAAACAAGGTAGATTTTTATTAACTTTAATAGCTTAACCTTAAAAGAGTGCCCTACCTTTTTAGGGACCTTATAGGGGCTAGCTATTTAGTAGTCTAGCTTATGGCTTAGCCTCTAAGTCTTCCAATTCTTTATTAACACCTATACCTTATCTCCTATATAGAAGTCTACCTTATAATAATAATAATTCACGTTAGACTTATACTCTTTTTATAATTACTCAGGCGGTCTCCTAGGCTCTATACATTCTCTTAGTAAATGCCTGGGCCTCTTTATAGCTAAGGCGTTCGCGGGCTATTATAGGTCCTATAGGTCTATCCCAATTAAAAAACGTTCGTAGTTTATATCTGTAGAGTCTAAGGGCGCGAAGAGGCTTTAGGGAAGATTTAAAGGAACGATATAAATTCTATCTAAATCTAGGGGTATATAGTTCTTACTAAGTACAAGACGTTGCGTAAGAAGAGAAATGAACATAGGAAACTTATAACTAAATATTTAGGGTCTTGGCAGCAGACGCGTGGGCATAAGCCCACGCGGATTTTAATAGGTTTTAACCAAATTCCATTATATTAGTGGAATTTAGTGGAAATTAATTAAGTTAGCGGAATTTGGCAGAATTTAATTAACTTAGCAGAATTTGGTAGAATTTAATTAAAGCGTTAGAATTTATCTGTTAAGTGTTTTACTAAGACATTCCTACTGTAACTAGGCTAGTCCTGTTATAGTATCCCCCCCTTTAACCAAAGGTCTAAATAATTTAATTTTAGTTAAGACTAATAACTTATTACGTGTTATGTAATCGCGTTATAAGCGTTATAGTATATTTTAAGTTCTTTTCAATTTTAAGTTTCCTGCTATTATGTTTTGTGTATTTATATTAGGTGGCAATTGTTTACCTTTATATTGTGTCTATCTAGCTAAAGTAGGCCGCGAAGGATAGTCCTTATGGAATTCTTTTACTAAGGAAGGCGTGTTAGCTTTAATCTAGTTATAGGTTTCCTAGGTTTATGTTTTATATCCTTTCCACTTAATAAGAAGTTTAAAGTATTTAGATTATATTTTTTATTGCATATTCTTAATTAAGTTAATAAAGTAGGAACTATTACCGTTATTAATAATTATGGGAGGTAGTAATAGGATTTTATAAGTTATAGGATTATCTTTTAAAGGTTGCAATAAGCTTATATAAAACGTTGGATGTATTTTTATCTTAGTTAGCAGTTTAAGCTTATAGGCGTATAGGCTTAGTTTTTTCTTAATTTAGTATAGGCCTATAAACTTCTAATTAAGTTTCTTTAAGGGCTATTAAGTCCGCAGGTTTTGTATATTTAGATAAACTATATTACCTTTTTTAAAGTCCCATGCGGGAGCTTGTCCTTTATTTATATGCCATTCTTATACCGTTTAAGCGTATATTAATTTACTTCATAATAGTTCCGTTAACTGCTTTATTTAATTAGCGAAGTTATATACGTTAATTAACTGGATCTATTTAATTATGGGTCCTATTATGTTAATTTTAGGTTATAGTTTAAATCTAAGTTAAGGGTTTTATCTATAGGTTGCGTAGAACGGCGTTACGCCCGTTAATATGTTTATTATATTATTTATAGTAAACTCAGCTAAAGGTAGCTACTTTTCCTAGTTGTCTTACAGGTAGGAGCAGTATATTTATAAATATTATTCTATAATCGCGTTTATAATTTTAGTTTAACTATCTATCTTTAGATAAAATACAGTTAAGAGTTATATTTAAATGCTTAATTATTTATATAGAGTTTGCTAGAAGTCTAAAACGAACTGGCTTTTATAGTTAGATATTATTAAGTTAGAAAGTCTATATAGCTTAAAGACGTGCTTAATAAAACATTTGGCTACTAATATTATATTAATTAAGTCTATAGGGATTATATATTGCATTTTTATAAAATGGTTAACTACTACTATAATATTTATAAACCTATTACCGCTAGGCAAGTTAACTATAAAGTTAATTAAGATATTGCGCCATTTTTATATTAGAATTGGTAGTGGTTAAAGTACTCCTTCTTTATATAGGAGGTCTTTCCACGTACGTATATTCTATATACTTAAATATATTTTTATATATAGTTGTATATTATAGGCTAGTAGTATACTTATTAAACGATCTTATAAGTTTTTATATGGCTAGGATATCCTACTATAGGGGAGTTATATATAAATTTAAGTATCTTAAATTATAAAGGTTCGGAATTTAGAACTACTATCTTCTATTAATTGTTAGGTGAAACCTAAGTAGATAGTTATATAGCCGCAAGGTATAGGCGACCCTAGGGCAACCTAGGGGTGACTTGCCTATAAGGCATGTGCGCTATATATAACTAGAGAAAACCCTTCCTTACCTTATACACAGACTCCTCTTTTTCCCTTAAGGATTTGTCTGTCTATATAATATACCCTATTGTTCCATTATTGAGCTCCCTATTTACATCCTTACCTTAACGTGTTCCACCACCGAGCTGCGCACCCCACTGAGCTGCGCACCCCACAAAATCCACGCGCGTTTTTGTATAATAGCGCTACAACCACAAAATCAATTAAATTGAAATTCTACGTAGAGCTTGCTGAGATAGTAGTACATTGGCGCCTTGTATAACCTTGGATATGGCAGTTACTACACGTTGGTGGTGCGCGCTGGTGTACAGGAGCAGCCCACCTCTGATCTGCCTCCTGCTCTGCATTTTCTGCCTGTTCAACAAGATGCTGGCCTTGCTGGGCCTGTAGAGCGCCTCTTTATGCGATATACCTCCTACGGTACTGCTGCTTCTGCTTTCGACGTTGACTTGCTGCGCGAAACTCTGTATTCTCCTTTGCAAGTATGACAGCTGAATGCATTGCTATTTGACAACCTTTGATAAGTTGATTAACTGCCTGACTAGTCGGACTCTGTGACTGGCGCTGGAGGAGGTCTCTTACAAGGCGAGCCTGCTGCTCTAGCTAGGTGATAGTATGCGGCGTTTCTGGTGTCCATGGAGGTGCTACTCCATTAGCTGTGCTAGGTGGAGAGGGCGTTTTAGTAACTATAAGCGATGATAAGACGCGCTGAGGATTGTACGGTATTAGCCCAGTAGCTAGAAATCCGCTTTTAATATTCTGCTCTGTAAAGACAGCCGGCCGTACTTTTATATATATCTGTAGGAAGTCTTCTTTGTTGATATAGTAGACGGCTTGGCGGGCGAGCTCTTGGACCTCGCGTCCGTATGTGACCTTAAGAGGAGAGTAGCAGCTTACATTAAGTGGCTGGAGGAGGTGTGACGTATGGGCTAGCATATAGAGTGTAATAATCTTATTTTCTATATAGTACTGGTTAAACTCTGGTGTAGCATGGCTGCCATGGCCGTTAAGGATAAGTAGTCAGTAAACTCCCTTTATACAAGACTCTGTATGCGCGTTGAAGTGCTAAATCCACTTATATCCTAGTGTATCTGTCGTCCAGCCATTATCGCTAACACCGATTACCCAGTTAATAGGTAGGTCTCGATACCAGCCTGCCTAATGGAGTTTTCCTGCAAGGATAATAAAGGGCGGGATCGCCCTATCAGAATTAAGCAAGAGATGCTGACTAAGCTCTAGACACGTCGCGAGAGCGAGCTCTGCATGTCAATCTAGATAGACAATCAACCGTATCTACTACATCACGAATCAATCAATATTCATTGTCTGCGTCATCTCTATTATTAAATAGACCCTTAAGACACCTCCGCTGTGACCTTATAACCTTGTAATTCCAACAGGTTATAAGCCCGGGTAGTGACACCTCTCCTGACTTGAAAATCGACCCTAAAAATGACCTCCTCTACCTTAACCTTAACGACACCTACATACGATCACAAGGCCGGTAAAATCGTCATTTTTAATGGAGACAACTTTGCAGACTAGGAGCGCACCTGTAAGGCAGCCCTGATTATGTCAGAGGGCTAGGATTTTGTCACTAGTGTAGAGGACCTAAATTAAGTCAATTTAGCTAATGGAAGAAGAAGAAGAGGGGAAGTAAATAAGATTATCTATAATTCGATAGGAGACGACCGTTAGGAAGAGATACGTGCGATAATAAAGGCGTACGATATTTAAGGAATATGGGAAGAAATGAAGAAGTTTAATAAAGCTAAAGATGAGGTCTACATCTCTAGACTTTACAGAGAGTTTTATAGCACTATATTCAACCCTATAAAGATGCGAATTGTTAAGTTTATCTATATACTAAATCGATTTAAGATTAATCTAGCCTCTACACCTTAACCACTTACTAACGACAATATTAAAGAGTAACTCCTTCTAGCCCTACTGAGTAATGTTATATAGCAGAATGCGAAGACCTAGTGTCTATAAGACAAATAAGACCTTAAGAGTTGCATTACCCTTCTTTAGGGGCATAAGACTGCTCGCCCTATATAGGTATAAAATGCAGCACTTGTATAAGAGAGGAAAGACAAACTTAAGGGGAGAAGGGATAACCAAGGTTAATTAAGAGGGGGTAGGAGCAGAGGTCGCCCTAGTAGATTTAATTATTCCTCATCTCGTCATAACTTGACGTCTTAAGTAAGCAAGGGGCCAAGGCGACCAGAGAAAGACAAGTGCAGAGCATACTATTAGAAAGGTCATTATTAGAAAGACTATCCCCTGCTTAGACAATTCCAACTTAACAATGCCAAGAAAGAGGATTAAGGTACCCCTAGGGTAGAGGAAGCAGGGAATATAGTAATAGCTAAGGACGAATTTAATAGAGACTCTAGTTACAAGAACTATAAATAGGCCAGATACTAATTAAGTAGGACGCTTAGATCAAGACTAAGTGGGACACTTAAATCAATAAGGTGGGACGCCTATATAGGTACCGATAGAGACTCTAGTTGCGAGAACTACGAGTAGGCCAATATACTAATTAAATAGGACGCTCAGATCAAGACCAAGTGGGACACTTAAATTAATAAGGTAGGACGCCCGTATAAATGCCAATAGAGACTCTAGTTACGAGAACTACAAGTAGGCCAGATACTAATTAAGTGGGACGCTTAGGTCAAGATTAAGTGGGACGCTTAAATTAATAGGGTGGGACGCCTGTATAGGTACTAACAGAGACTCTAGTTGCGAGAACTATAAGTAGGCCAGATACTAATTAAGTGGGACACTTAGGTCAAGATTAAGTGGGACGCTTAAATCTACAAGGTAATGCTAAGGGTGGGACGCCCATACTATACAAAATGCACACCTATACCATTATAAGGGGGAGAGTACCAGAAGGAAGGTCGTTACTCCTAAGCAAGCTAGTTCTAAAGCACAAGTACAATGCCAAGGGAGAAGTAATTCACAAGAAGGCAAGACTGTGCATTTAGGGAGATAAGCAGACCCCTAACATCGATTATTTTAAGACATTTGCGTCTGTTATACAATACGACACCTTTAGGTTCCTAATAGCAAAGGTGGCAGCTAAGGACCTTGAGCTTGACCATATTAACGTCAAAACTGCATTCTTAAACCCGCTGTTGCAAGAATAGATTTACATGCAGATCCCTAACCTATTAAGAGACTTCAAACCTGACCTTAAGGGCGTAAAAGACGTCTACTTAAAGCTAAATAAGTTACTTTACGGCCTAAAGTAGGCACCAAGAGAATGGTTTTAGATGGTTAAGAAGTTCTTTAAGAATATAGGTTTAAAAGCAGCTAATACTAACCCCAATCTCTTTATAGGAAATAAAGTATATATCTTGCTATTTATTAATAATATGCTGATCATAGAAAAGCGCCAATACCTTAATAGCACGAAGATAAGAATCTTAAGAGAATAGAGATGCAAAGACCTAGGTCCTGTAGAAGTATTTATAGGCTTCTAAATTAATCAAGACCGTATAAACCAAACCCTTAAGCTATATCAGACAATATATACCAAGAAGCTACTTAAATGGCTAAAAATAGACAGCTGCAATCTGGCTAAGCTACTAATACCAGCTAGCACTGTTCTAAAAGCAGATATTAAAAGTCCCCTTAAGTATAACAATGCGACAGTATACCGGTAGATTATTGGCTCTATAATCTACCTCTTAAACTACACACGTCCTAATACCAGCTACGCTGTCGGTTAGTTAGCTAGGTTTATAGCAGCACTAAAAGAATCGCATTACCGCTTAAGTAAGCAGCTACTATAATATCTAAACGGCACTCTTAAAGCAGGAATTACCTACTTAAGTTAAGCAGTCTACCTTCCTCTATACAAGCTTACGTTACCTACTGGTTATAATATCTTTACTAATGCTACGTGGGGAATAGAATACGATCGGATATTATTCCAAGGCATAGCAGTTATACGCTATAGGGGAGCAGTGATCTGGATGGCTTAAAGGTAGAAGTTAACGGCATTAAGCTTAATAGAAGCAGAGATTATGGCGGCATCAAAAGGAGTAAGGTTAGTAGTATAGCTTAAAAAGCTAATAAGAGATCTAGAAGAAAGAGATAATAACAACCCTTTTATCCCTACGCTCTACTATGACAATAAGGGTATAGTTGACCTTTTATACAACATAAAATACTACTAGAAAGCCAAGTATATTAAGACTTAATACCTCTTCGTATAAAACAACATGGTTCAGCGAGGTTGACTTAAAGTGGTATATATACCAGGCAAAGATTAGCCGGGAGATATACTTATAAAACAGCTACCAATTAACTAATTTACGAAGCACTGTGCAATGCTAGGAATCGGTAACTAACGGAGACAGTAATGGACGGAGACGGAGCAAGTTACGGAGGTTTTTCGCCTACTATAGGTTTTCCCTCTGTACGTAGGCCAAATGGCACTTGTAAGGTATTTGGGAATAGCTTCATAATTGCCTATTTAGGACAGATAAGGAGAGCGTCGTCAGCATAGGAGAGTGTCAGAATTAAGCGAGAGATGCTGACTAAGCTCTGGACACGTCGCGAGAGCGAGCTCTGCATGTCAATCTAGATAGACAATCAACCGCATCTACTGCATCACGAATCAATCAATATTCATCGTCTGCGTCATCTCTATCATCAAATAGACCCTCAAGACACCTCCGCTGTGACCTTATAACCTTGTAATTCCAACACGCCCACCCTATCGCGTTGACTCCTTCAATTACTGTTGTCCACTCTCAATTGCCTGGCTGTATGACAACTGCTCGACCGATTGTATCTAAGCTTGTAACCACTTTTGACGTCGCAGCGACACCTATCATGAATCCAGTCTCATCAAAATTATAGGTATCCTCATTAAGTATACCATACAACTGACGCGTCTCATTAACACGCCTAAACCACGCGTCAATTGTGACTGGATCCTCGCATTTCGCGCGCTGTGAATGGAACCTGCGATTCCACTTTGTCTGTAGCTCTGGCTGGGTGTTAATAAAGCGGGATACCCAGTTCTTGCCGATAGGTTGGGGAGGAGGATTCTGGCCGCGCGCTGCGAGTAAAGTGTCTGCCATTCGTCGTACGTCGATTATCTGCGGCGGAAATCCGCGTCGGTCGAGGTCTAGGATCCACTGAACGAGCGCCTGCTCCTCAGATAGCAGTAGCTTACGATCTGGTGCGCGTATCTCATGTCTGGCACGGGTACCATGGAGGCGCGTTCGTAGTGTTGATTCAGGCACATTAAATGACTTAGCTAAGGCACGTTTACTTTGTGCTGGGTTATTTTGAAAAGATATAGCTGCAAGAGATAATCTGCCTTCTTTTTGAAGCAATTGAGCGCGTTGTTGTTGAGACATAGTACAAAGAGTATAGAGCTTGTATGTGGATTTGGTGGGGTGCGCAGCTCGGTAGGGTGCGCAGCTCGGTGGTGGAACACGTTATATTTAAATCCTTACTAATCCCCTTAAGAGGATAGCTGGTTAAATTTTTCCATAATGCCTCTAAGAAGAAAACTAACGCCTACACCTAATAGTAATACGCTAATAATACAACTGCCAAACGCCTTAGGATCTAGTGTAGACAATACCGCTAGAAATACACTAATAGAATCTAAGCTACCTTCCAAACCTTAAAATAATTAGCCACCTATAAACGCTAAAGACTAGTTTAATCTATACACCTAGACTTAATAGGAGCTTAGTAAGATTACTAGCGTCCTATTAAATAATAATTATTTATTGCTTAACGTCTGATTCGGATCCCTATTAGGCCTACGCAAACTACTCCTTATTTACATATGGGGAGAAAACTCTATTTAAGAAAATAAGAAAACCCTATAATCCATCTCCCCACCTTTTAGGACTCGCATATAGGGCGCCTACAAGTCACCTATGGTGCTCTACTACCTTACTTTATAACCTCCTTGGGAACCACTGCTGCCATAACAAGCTTACAGACGCGCTAGTATTGCAAACTTAACTCTACTACTATAGAGTTATTAAGGGGCGCCTAGTACTCGCCCCTTTGCCTTCTATTACTATTTCCTTTGCAACCCGGAACTGGTCTAGTACATTTTGGCTAATAAGCCACTGGGTAACCGCCTTAAGACCTTTTTATATTAAGAGTAGTGTATTATAGTTCTCTGTGCCAG
>Ga0307507_10004281_pt1 | contig 25707 bp, 3 predicted proteins | sample 7_EM_MG_FD_207223 | JGI IMG/M metagenome (GOLD analysis project Ga0307507, IMG submission 207223) | Populus trichocarpa ectomycorrhiza microbial communities from riparian zone in the Pacific Northwest, United States - 7_EM | ecosystem: Host-associated > Plants > Roots > Unclassified | place...
CAGCTACAAGAAAGGAAGCTAGTCCTAATTACAGACGAAAAGGACCAACCTTTAGATATCTTCTCTATACGAAACAAGGTCAACCAACTATTTGCATTAAAACTGCAAGTAGAAAAGCCAGTACTAGCGTCTATAGCTAGAACTAGAGGAAAACAAAATATTCTCCTTACTACTACAGAAGAGTATAATGCAGATTTCCTAGTTAAATACAAGGAAATCTGGCAAAACTGCTTTACCTTCCAAAGAGAACAAAATCTAGAACTATGGGTTCAAGTTATAGCCCATAGGGTTCCTACCCTACCTTTTCTAGGAGAGGGGGGCTCTAAGCTTCTAAAAGAAGAAATTGAGACCTTTAATCCTATAGGGATACAAGGACTACCTAGATGGATCTTATCTAGGGGAAAAAGATACAATCCAGAAACTCGATTTGGCTCTATAGTCTTTACTATAGAGAATGAAGAAAAAAGACAAGAAATCCTTAAGCAAAAAGAGATTCTAATTGCAGGTACAGCTGCTAAGGTAGTAAAACACCTAAAAGTCTCTCCTACTACGCAGTATACTAGCTGCCAAAAATTCGGCCATATAGGAGACAGATGCTCTACTAGGGCCTATAGATTTTGTGCGGCTGCACATCTATCTAAAGACCACTGCTGTTCTACCTGTTTAATATCCGGTAGACCTTGCAAGCATACTACCCCTCTTTGCATTAATTGTAAAGAAAAACACTTTGCGGATAGTAAGGACTGCGAGACTCTTAAAGCAGCTAAACTAGTACACTGTACTAGTGTAGAAGATATGGAAGAATAGATAAAACAAATAGGATCCTAGAAGGAGGTAACTTCTACTAGGCTCTTATAAAAAGACCATAGAGAGCAAAAGGATAGGAAAAAATTGTAAAAGGATAGGAAGAGGCGTTAGGATTTCTTATGGTTTTTCTACTATTCTCTTATTACCAAATAGTTGTAGTAACTTAGTATTTTACTAGGAAGCTGTAAACCTCTAGTCTAGGGGTTTATAAACTAGGAGGACATAGCTACTAGTATATATTAAGCTGCCTAGAAAGGATTCATGTATATAGAACTATAGCGCTATAGCCTAGAGACTGCATGCGCAGTATTGTACGTAGTATAATATAATCGGATAAAAAAATAAAATAAAATAAAATAAGATAACGTAAGACCTTAAGAAGCGAGTTACGGCTAACTTAACTTATAACTTAAATAACTTTATTATTATAATAAATTAAAAATATATATATATATATATAACGTGGTTTACGGTTATATAACCTATATAGTTATACGGCCCGCCTAACTAAGAAAAACGCGACCATTAATATTTAAGCGCAATGCATTAACACTATAATGCTATATTATCTAGTAATAAAGAGTATATTACCCTTACTATCTAAGCATTTAAAAAAGACGTGTCTTTAAGTATAAAAGATGCTACTAAGCTATACAACTTCCCTAGAACGACTATGCGAAGGTAACGTGCCGGAACTATATTATAACGCGATTATATGTCCCTAATAAAGAAGCTTATACAATTAAAAGAATTAGCAATTATTAAACGCGTACTTACCCTATATTTAAGAGGGTTTCTACCTATAAAGGCTATAGTGCAAGATATGGCTAATAAATTACTGCTAGAGCGCGGTAAAAATCTAGTTAGTATTAACTGGCCAGACGCCTTTATTAAGCGTACGCCTAAGCTAAAAACCTATAGACTTATATATATAATTACTAGTAAGCCTTAAACAAGGATTCGTAGGTTATTAGCAACTAGTTTAAGCTTATTTTCTTAATAAAGAAGAAGTACAATATTATAGATAAAGAGATACCTTTAACTTTAATAAAACTGGCTTTATAATAGGCGTAATAATATCTTAGCTAGTTATTATAGGTTTAGAAAGGCGTAGGAAATGTAAATTAATCTAGCCAGAAAATTAGAAGTAGGTTATAGTAATCTAAGCAATTAACGCGGCTAGGTAGGTGATCCTACTATTTATTATCTTTATAGGTAAGAATTATATTAATACCTAGTACTAAGACTACGCCGCCAATATTAAAAACTAGGTTATTAGAGTTAGTAATAACGGCTAAACCATAAATAAGCTTAGAGTTGTGTAGTTAAAGCACTTTAACTAGCATATAAAGGCACGTATGGTAGGCACGCATTAGCTACTAATAATTAATGGCCATAAAAGCTATAACTCTATTAACTTCTAAGATCTCTATAAAGAGGAGAAGATTATTACCCTCTATACACCCTTCTATTTATTATACCTACTACAGCCGCTTAATATAGGCTGTTTTTTACTATTAAAGCGGGCATATAGGGACCAGATCTTAGGCTTAGCGCGTAGTTATATCAACTATATTATAAAGATTAAGTTTCTCCTAGCCTTTAAAGGAGCTTTTTTAAGGTATTTATAAAGGAGAATATTTACGCAAGCTTCCAAGGCGCCAGACTAGTCCTATTTAACCTAAATACGGTATTATTAAAGCTTTATACGCTAACACCCCCTATACTAAAGGATACCTCCTACGAATTAAAAACATTAAGTAATACATATAAACTAGAGTTTTAATTAACATTAATTCGCAAACGGATTTAAAGGCATTAAGATTCTTCACCTACTTCTATTCTTAAGTCGCTTAATTAACTTAGAAAGGGCTTTCTAGCAGCAATACATAATTAGGTATTAATATACGCAGAAATAGCTACTCTTTAAAAGGCGGCTAAAACAGCTATAAGATATAGAAGTTATAAAAGGAAGTATATCTAGAATTAAGGGACACTAACAATTGGTAAAGGCTCTTAGTTACCTGCTCCTAAGGACGCTAGTACGTAGAAGGAGGGTAAAATATCTACTAAGAGGGGTTGCGTAAGTGGTAATGTGACGTAATAAAGGTGCTATAGGCGCTGCGGCAAAATCGGGCACAATTCTTATACGTGTAAGGAGGAAGTAGATAATATTAAATAATATAGCATAATATAGTAATATATAGTAATGTGTTATGGTGTTAAGTAATTTAATATTAAAGTTATCTAATCTTAGTTAGGTAGGCCGTACGACTATATAGGCCGCACGACCGTGAACCACGTTAAAAGTATTAGCTTATAAATAATAAATAGCTTATTAATTACTCTAATTAATAGAAAATTATTAAAATTATTAAAACTTAAATATATATAAAATAATTACACTACTAATCTTTTCTATTAAATCATTTATTAGCGGAGAGTTACTTAAATATAAAAAGTATCTCGTTAGGGAAGTATCTCGCTTCTTAGGGACCTACGTTATCATTATATAATTTTTACTTTTAGTATATTTAATATATATATTATTAAATATAACAATACCCCTAATATAACGATACTTAACGTATTAAAGAGTTTTTACTATTATGTGCTAAGATCTTAATAACTCTAACGGAAAGCCTTATCAGCCGATAGGCTATTGGCGAGTAAATAAGCCCCCAGTCCGCCTTACGAATGCTATAGAACATATACCTGCACTTAGCCTCTAGCCCTATATAAGCTCGATATAAGCGCTACTCCACGATATACATCTAACTCTACACTCCGCCTTCCTTTATTCTTTCTCTCTTTTGTATTAAATACAGCTCTCTCTCGTTCGCTTTGGTATCCGCCATCGCAAGAGCGAATCTGACACGTAGCCGATGGAAAGTATGTCTATTAATATCAATATAGACAAGTCCTTTGTCTTACAGAGGCTCTTGGTCGTCATCACTATCGTCATTGCCATCGCTACGTTGTCATTCACTTGGCTACGCAAAGCTATAGCAGGGCTCTTTTGGAGGAGCAAAGCTCAAGTGAGTGATGGTGAGCTGCCTGGCAGTCTAATAGTGAAGACTTTATTTGATGAAAAGGATATAGCAGTTCTGGTCGTAGCTCAGAAGGAGCCTGCGGATACCCAAGACGAAGAGATCCGGCTTTACAGTGATTTATACTTCAAATTGCAGAATCTTGAGCAGTACCCGGAAATATTGCCGCAATCGAGAGACCTATTGATCTCGTTGTTCTCGGAAACTCTTGCAGAGGCGCATAAGAAACCAAAGACAGGAATCTTGTCCGTCGAGTGTTGCACGCGGGAGAGTCTGGCAAAATTTCTGCAGAGCGAAGACGACAAGACCACTCAGCAATGGGAGCAGTATCTGGCAAGGAGAAAGGCAGGAGGGGTAATGGAGTTATTCAAAGACAAAGAAGAAGCTAAATGGTGGCTCAAACAAGTTGCTCCAGTCAAATACGTCGATGGTGCTTGGTTAGGCCACATCAACAAAATAACAACTCCGTTTAATGTACGCCGGGCAAGTAAAGACGCTTGGCAGGTACTGTCAGAAGAATACGGAGATGGAGATTTGGACAAGCATCATGTTCAACTATACCGTGAGCTGATGCAGGAAATTGGATCAGGGTTACCAGAGGGTTACACTGCTGACTTTATACATCCAAGACACAATCTGAACGAACCGCGCGTCTGGAAAGCAGCCATTTCTCAATTACTGATATCGCTCTTCCCACACGAATTTCTGCCAGAGATCCTTGGTTTCAATATGCATTATGAGTTACTAACATTAAACACCATGAAGGCCGCCAAGGAGCTTGAGGAGTTGAAACTCAATGCTTATTACTTCATCCTTCACATTTCCATCGATAACGCGGATTCGGGTCATGCAGCAGTGGCAATGGAAGCCGTGCTTGGGTATATCGAACAGATACAAAGAACGCATGGAGACTACGCAGCACAAGAAGCCTGGAAACGCATCCAGGCGGGCTATATCCTCTCCGAAGGTCTCCCCTACTACCCGAAACAGAGCAAGTCCGCCATTAACGCTTTTCCTCGTAACGAGTGCGAAGCTGAAATGGCTAAAATACTCAAAGCTAAAGCACGGGTAGCACAAAAGATCCATTGCGGCAGTCGAATGAAAATCGGGCGACAGACATTGGTCAATTGGCTTGAATCACAGAGCCTCGCTTCGCAGCAAAGACAGATGGACTTCCTAGACGATCTCAGCAAAACGAAACCGTGGATCTGCAAGGGCGACAGCTGTAAGAGCAAGTTAATCCGGGAATTATCCTGGAAAGGCAAGATGTTCGGATCGTTCACACAATCCGAGGTTGAAGTTGTTAAGAGATGGATTGATTCTCTTGGGAAGCCTGATTCGCGATTGTACTGGTCATTTGTCGGTAGAACTGAGATTACCTCCACCCAGGTCCTTCAAAATCAAGATATCCGCGTCGATTATCCAGTCATTGCGCCAATTTCGGCCGACGACTTTTCAACTAAGTCATCGCCCTCCTCAACCTTTCCTCTTCCAGTCCTCAGCTCCACCCTGATAACTAACTCAACCCTCAACATGTCCAAACTTATTCCCCTCTGGTTCGCTCACCCTTGCCTCCTTGAATGCTTCATATGCATTCCCTCCAAAACCGCCAACAAAACCGCCTGCTCGATTGTCCGTCTTTTGCGAGCCCAATATGGCTTCGGCGATGAAGGCCCTGGTGTTGCTGGTATGGATGAAGTGCGTCGAACAGAGAGCGTCGGTCTCGTCGAGCTAGGGCTGGAGATCTTGAAGAGATCTGGACTCCCGGAGCCAGGATCTCTCAAAGAAGTGCTGCAAAGTTGGCACTCTGAGTTTGCGCTCATGATGCTACGTTTGTCTATGCGGCCGAAAGGGAACGCGGGGCTATTATTAGGGCTAGCATCGGCGTTTGTGAGCCTGCACGACGCAATGACATTGTCTACGTTACTGTCCGCTGCTAGTAGAGAGATTCTAGCACAGATAGTGCGCAGGGAGCAAGACAGTCTGAATATATGCTTAGAAGAGCTAAAGGAGGATGAAGTTCAATATCAGGAGTTCTATAGAGGGCACAACCTTGGAAGGGCGGAGATTGGGAGCTGTTTTAGTAAAACAGATATTTGAAGGCTGAGGATTAGACTTAAATGCATCTCTCTAGTCACATGAGAACGGTTTAGCATACTGTAGCACTAAGCGTTGGTTAATTAATCCATTTAAGGGCTTGGCTGTCTACTAAATTTTATGGTGCTAAAAATACACTATATAAAATTAGGAAATGATATAAAAAGAAATATATCCTCCTCTACTAAGCCTTACTTTCCTCTAAAAGCCAATTATAAGATGTTGATAATACTTGACATAGTTTTATAAACTATCTCCAAACTTCCTCATATTGCCCGGCTTATAGCGTCTTATTTAATCCTTGGTAACTATTACTACTTAGGTCTTATTGTCGTTCTATTACTCCTTTTTAATATATACAAAGCCTTTATCTTTAGACTTTATCTATAGATAAAGCTCTTTAGTTATTAAAACTCTATTATAGAGTTTAAAAAGCGAAAAGGATCTAGGATCTAGTTAATTAGAGTCTCTTAGTTTTTATATAAAATCTTTTAATATATTCTTTTCTAAATCTTATATTATCCTAGTTTAACTTATAGCAGTTTATAAGTAATTCTCCTTAGTATTAAAGTAGTAATAGAACTTTAAGATTAGGAGATAGTTATTATTATTTTTATTAGATAATAGTTAATAGACACCTCTTAATTAATATATAGACCCCTTACTAATTGAGTTTAGTTCCTTCCTAATTAAGCTAGAATAATATAAATTTAGGTTGTTTATATCTACATTAATGCGCGACCGTCGCGCGTCTATATCCAAAACATCGCCTCGTATTTGCCTTACCTATCCTACCTTAGCCTCGCATTGTTAAGCGCCGCCATAGCCGCCCGGCTGGCTCTGTTCACGTTAATATATCGACTTATTATAAGCTATTAAGATTTAAACAGAATATTGAGTATTGTTAAAATGTAGGTTATAGAGCTAAAACTCTATATATTGCTTATTTTCTATATAGGTAGTTAAAGAGGTTTTAAGGAACTTTAATCGACAGTCGAAGTTTACGCTATATTTAAGCTATTCTTTATAAATAAAATTTTAGATTAGCTAGTAGAATATATAAATTATAATATAGAGCTTAATCTAACTTTAAAAGAGTAATAACTAAAAGAGTTCTTTAGGGCGTAGAAACTAATATATAGAAAGAAAATTCTAGTATATCTAGTAGTTTAGATTTATATAGGACTATATAGCGAATTAATAATAGAGAACTATTAGTATAAGGACCTAAGTAGTAGAATAATTTATATTATTTAGGATTATATAGGTTATATAAGGTGAGGATGTAAATAGGGAGTCCAATGATAGAATAATAGGGTATATTGTATAAACAGACAAATCCTTAAGGGAAAAGGAGGAGTCTGTATATAAGGTAAGGAAGGGTTTTCCCTAGGTATGTATAGCGCATGTGCCTTACGGGCGAGTCACCCCTAGGTTGCCCTAGGGTCGCCCGTACCTTGCGGCTATATAACTATCTACTCAGGTTTTACTTAATAGGTTATATCTACTAGTATAAGATTAACTACTACTTCTACTATATAATACTAAGGGAAGATAATAATAAGCCTTTTTATAATATATTTAAGTATCTTTAGCTTTATTACTAGAAGTTTTACTAGCTAGAAACCTACCTTACTATTAATAAGTTAATTAAATAATTTACTAACTATATAAGTAAGATTATAAATATACTAACTAAGCTAATACTTAAGGGCTTTAAAATTTAGATACTAGCTAATTAGGGCTATATTCTTGACTAGCTATTTTATTTAAAAGGTTTAGATAAAGGCCTATATAATTTAGATACGTCCTTTATAAAATTAAAGTAGTTATTCTTAACTTACTACTATAAAAAGATACTAAAAGTAAAGCACGCCTCTACCCTCCTTATACGTATATTTTTTAGCTTAATAACCTTTTTATAAGTATTAGATTACTATAGCGGCTTTAAAAGGAAGAAATTAGGGTAGTAGGGACTATTTAAATAGTAAAAATAATAAGGGAGAAGTAGAAAGGTAAAGATAATAATACTAAGTACTATTTAAGGGAGTATATAAGCTCTAAGCTTATCGACTTAAAATTATACTATAATAACCAAATTCTATAAGGTAAACTATATATAGATATCTTAAAGAACGGCTAGGTAATAGAGCTTATTTAAAAAAATACTTAGGTTATATTATTAATAAGTACTATTAGTAATAGTAAGTTTATTTAAATCTAAAACTTAATATTATAATGCTAATATTATATATTACTAGCTTCTAAAGAGATAATAAAGCTCTAATAATAGCTAGCTAGAACTTCTAGCGGAGCTTTATAGACTCCTAAGGTCTTTAGTAATAATCCTAGAGTTTAGCTACTAATTTTAACGCTTATAGATTACTATAATTACCTTATAAGGCCGTTGAAAACGGACTCTACATCTATATATAGTGACGGTTACAAACCTAGGTCTTTAAAGTTTAGACTTAGAGCCAACGTAAAGACGTTATATAGCGTGCTAGTAGGCCTAGTGGTAGTTATATACATTATAGGGCGTAGTGAAAAGTTTTTATATAGGATGGTAAGATCTTAAAAACCACTGCTAATGGTACTCCTTTATAATACAGCTACTACTATTCCCTTACTAAGCATCTATATAATCTAACATAGATACGCAGCATTTAATAACATCCCTAAATCCTAATAGAAAGCATTAACAACCTCTTATATTAATAGATAGGCGAACAAACAATTAAATAAATATACCCTCTTTCTAACCCTAAGGGCAATTACCCGTAGAGCATGCAGTTACTTACCATTCTACTTACTGCTGTAATACTGCCTAGCAGCCTAGATAATATTGTACGATTTTCCTTATCTCCTCTTAACGGAGTAGTAACCCTTAGAGAGGACCTAGTAACTAGGGCCTAAGTATAAAAGATACTTAAATACATACATATATCCTGTTTACCCTTTGGTATTAAATAGTAGTTAGAATAAATAAACCCCCCTTACACCTTTAAGAGCTTTAGAGGGAGAGGGAGGGGTATATGGCAATAGTTTACAAGAGATAGTATATAGAGGGTAGTTAAAATATAGGAGACAATAGTAAGACACAGCAATTAATTAGCAAGGCCTAGCTGGGACGTAGTAAACCCTAGCTCTTTAGATAAGCTAAAAAAGGAAGCAGTGGTTTCTAAGAAGTTTAAATATCTAAGGAGGATAGGGCGTAGCCGTAGACCTATAAGGCCGCTACTACGGACAGATATAGCAAATTAGGGTTTTTTTATCCTACTAAGGCAGCTTATAGGGTTTTTCCTCCCCTTATCTAACTTTAGGGTTTTCTTTATGTAAACTATAAGTTTTCCCCCTATAACGGAGTAGTCTGCGTAGGCCAGTAGGATCTATATTAGACGTTAATTAAAGAATTATTATTATTATTAATTACTTTATAGAGGGTGTTAATATTATCCAACTTATAAACGTTTTTAAAGGACTTAGTAACCGCTATTTAACTTCCTTTTTACTATTATAGTAATAAATAGTTATAAGCTCTTGTCCTTTGTATCCCCTAATTAGCTGTATAAAGCTAGCCATAAAGCTTTTCTTTAGAAACTCGTTTACCCTCTATTTAAATCCTTTACTTAAGTAATAAAGCCTACCTAATTATACCCTCCTATAGGCTAAATTATACTAAAACCGGCAATAAAATACGGATATAAGCTAGAGAAGATTAATATAAAGCATGTCTCTTATGTAGAGTACTTAAAGGAAGTTAGAATAACTACTAAGATAGTAGAATTTTATAGGAAGCCTCTTAGTAAGCTTTTGAAGAATATAGTACAAAAGGTATAAAATAGTAATAACTAGAAGAGGAAATAAAGGGCGCTAAGAACACGATTTAGCTGCCAACTATATCGAATTCCGCTCTATAAAGAAGAAGACTATTAGAGAGCTTATATAGCACGAATAAACACTAAACAATAAGCTTGTATACGCTTTATTCTATATATTTATAGCCTTATCTAATAAAGACGTTAATTTAAGTGTTTTTTTGCACGGACTATCTCTTTAGGGTACCTATCGGTGCAAGAGATAATAATATTATCTTTAATAACTTTGCTATTATTACTAAATTTATTTACTTCTTTAGAGCCTTTTATTATATTAAATTTCTCCTTAAAGCTCTTATCCTAAGCTTCTTTGGCTACTATTGCTGGTTAAATAAAGCTAATATAATCTACTAGTAAGCTAGCTACCCTACTAAACCGTCTATTCCATTTCCTACTAATAAGCATAAAATTTACAGTATAATATCTTAATAACTACTTAATAATAACTTCTAAATTTTATATTTAAGTTTATATATATTACTCTACCTTGTTTTCTTAATTGACCCAAGGTATTAGTAGTGTGACGGCTCGAACCATTGAACAAACGTCTTGACGAATACTTGAACAAATGCTTCCAAGATAAAGCGAACAAATGCTATATTACGAAGATATTAAGCTAAGGAGCAAGAGAAGGTGGTAAGGCAACGTCCATATATACATGCCAAGTCCTAAGCGAACCACTGACTAGGTGACGCGCTCCAGCGCCGTTACATTACCCCCCCCTTTGAAAAAGCCTGCCCTCAGGCTTTATTCTCCAGGTGCTGTCTGCCTTGTATACAGGAAAAAGCAGATTAAATTTCACCTCTTTATAACTGACGAATTTCCATATCTATACCTGATTCCGATTCTAATCTCTACTGGCGGAGAGTCTCTATATCAATCTGTTTCCTATATAGTTGTAACAAACAGTCTGCAACCTAGTGGTCGTGTGCACTACACCGCGTGCAACGTCCTTCCAATCTACATTGTTCTCGGTAAGCTGGTGACATCGATCGAGCGCGGGGCTCTATGGGGGGGCTAGTGGATCGTGGGGTAGATCGAGGGCTAGTAGATCATGGGGTAGATTGAGGACTAGGGATGCTGACTACATTAATCCCAATAGCACCGATATCTATAGGCTCCGATCCGCGTTGGTAGTTGCCATTGCTAGAAGGTTGTACCGTAGAATAAGAAGACAATCGGCCAGCTAGTTGTTAAACAATTCGAACAAAATCGGAATATTTTTTCAGCAGATTAAGCTGTTAATTAAGCCTACTACGGATAGTAGAGCTCAGCCCGTTCCTAAATATTGATATCTTATTAATGTCTGGCCAATCCTGCCTACTTGCCTCGTACAGAACGCGTTCGAATTTTGATATATAGGTTGGTACTAAATCGTTGCCTTGATATAGGGACAGCAGCCTATCTTCTGCCTCTTAAACCTTGTTTGGATTATCGTATACCTATACCAACTAATCTAGAATTGTATTGTAATCCTATATATTTAACTTCTCTGCCTATCTAAGCTGGGGGAGAACCATTGCCTATACACTACTATTAAGATTTAAGTATACGTAGTAGAACTGCGTAACTGTATCGCCAATAGCCGCACTATTAACCTGTAGCTTTGCCTTAATCAACAGCAGCCAAGTGTCGAATTTATAAGAATATCCGTTGAACTTTTCGGGGTCTGGAAGGGAGGGTTTTAGTTAAGAGGGGGTGGTCGAATTAGAACGTAAAAATTGGATCTCCACCTATAGCTATCTGACTTGGGCCTGTAAATCTGCGAGAGCCCACATCGGATCCATTTTAATAAAAGAAAGTGATAATAAAAAAGAGATATAAGCCTGGGGTACCTAAGACCTAAACCTAAGAACCTGAGATACCGCAGCCTGTATACAACTGGGGAGCTTAATATAATGTAACGGCTCGAACCATTGAATAAACGTCTTAACAAATACTTAAATAAATGCTTCCAAGATGAAGCGAACGAATGTTGAATTACGAAGATATTAAGCTGAGGAGCAAGAGAAGGTGGTAAGGCCACGTCTATATATATATACCAAGTCCTAAACGAACCCCTAACTAGGTGACGCGCTCCAGCGCCGTTATAAGTAGTCTATATATTTGGGTTCTAGAATGTAAACTCCCGCTAAGCTAGCTGTTAATTAGTTAGAAAAAATATTGTGGGTAGTAGGTTATAGTAGAATCTATATAATAAATATTAAAATATTATAAACGTTAAAATATCTTAGTATTGCATCTTCCTTTTTGTTAATACCTCTATTAATACCACTATATACATTATAAATATAACAGATCCTACTGTAATTAAGTATAGCAAGTGCTATATCCATAAGCCCCGCCTTAACTTTGTTAAAGATGGTCCTTTAAAGAAGCTTTTAAAGCTATACCAGTTATATTGGTTAAAGGCGCGTCTTTTCTATATATTACTTCTACTTCTACTTGCTTTTCTAGGTGTTACGGACGCTTTAAGTACGATGTTACGACTACTTGGAGAAGAGTCGGAGGAAGCTAGTTAGTTAGTATAGGCACGGTCTAGGATGGATCCGGTGGAACTATGTGATAAGGAATGGTAAGCAAGTCACATAATGTTATACGCGGTGTACGGAGTATACGCAGTATACGTCTATGTATAATACATATAACACGTACCTTACGTACAAAAGAGGATTTCTTAGGAGTATGGTTGTGTATTTAAAGGACCTTAGTCCCTACCGTAGATAGTTCTCTCCTTGTAGTAAATCTTAAAATATAATTAGAGTTAATCTATTAGGCAACCACTCCACCAGTTATTATTATGTTGTTGTTTTGTTGTACCTATATACCTAGCCTAATAATAGAACCCACCGTAGTTTAAGCTATAAGGTTCCGTTACACATTCACTACTAAGGTTACGGTATTGGAACAAAATCGAACAATATGCCACTAAAAGCAGCACTAGTTACAACGGCATTAACAACAGCTATAACCTTAGGACCAGGAGATACCAATATGGACGATGGGGATTCTTAAGTAGTTACGCAAGGTTAGTTACAGAAAATGGTTGATTGCTTATAAGATAATAGTAGGATACTTAAAGAACGCATTAATAAAATTAGAGTAGCAAAGATTAAGTTACCTTTAATTAAATAATTCTTAGGAGAGAAGTTAAGGCTTAAGGGATTTCTTACATAAATATACTTTAAAGTAGTACAGAAAGGAGCGAAGTTAGTAATATTGTTAAATCAAGTAGCCTATGCAGGATTGTTCCTAACAGGGAGGGCACTTAAGTGGTTTAAGCTATATCTTATGGAAATATAGGCCAATGGCATAACAACTACTAACCAGGATGTACGGTATATATTTACCAATTAGAACGGGTTCGCGGAATAACTAATACAAATATTTGGAGACCTAGAAGCCATAACCATAGTAAAACGAAAGCTTTAGAACTTAGTACAACGCACTTTAGCAATTAAGTATATAACACAGTTTTAAACACTAGCTATGTAGGTTAAGTGGAACGACAAGGCGCTTATAGTATAGTATAAATAGGGACTTAAGGCTAAAGTCCAGGACGTAATTATCCTAATAGAAGATGCGGATACTCTAAGGGAGTTAATAGATTAGTTAATAAAGATTAATAACCAAATCTATTAAAGGGAATAAGCCAAAAAAGGGCAAGACAGAGTTCTACAGTTATATAAGGCGCAGAGTACGCAACAACAGACACAGATTTAAAAACTATGGAATGGTATAGAGCTAATAGACCTAAGCGGTACCAAAGAAACTTAAAGAGGAGAAAAGAAACTATGGAAACCTAGAGGTTAAGGATTAAGTAATTGGAGGACCTAGGAGTAGAGGCCAAACCAGGGATCTTAGCAGTAGAAGACATTTAGGCGGACTCCATAGCAAAAAAGATAGTTTAAAGATAGAGCTTATATAAATTATAGAAAACAGGGTTATTTCGCTAGAGACTATAGAGGTGATTAGAGTAACTACGTAGTAAAGGGAACCAGACCAGCAGGTGGCACGTATATATAGAGGGACGACGGTGCGCTATAAGGAATAAAAGAATGTTCAATTAACAGTTTTATATATTGTTATAACAACGCATGCCAAATTTATAAGGATGCTAAGTATGGCGTAAGCTATTGGCTATAGGAGCTATTATTATCTAAGTTTAAAGAAACTAGCAAACCAGCTTGTAGATTAAATATTAAAGACGATAAATTTAACAAAGACGAAGCATTTACTAATAATAAGGCAATAAGGGTAGCTTACTAGGAGTATACAGACCTTGGAGAAGTTAAAATAGAAGTAGAGACTAAGACTATTATAGAATAGGGTTTAGTAATGGGTATTATAATACTATTAGATACGATTTCCATCGCTTTATAAGATAATAGGAGTAACGTTTAGAAGAAACTAAGTAAGTAGATGACTGCTAGTGCTAGCTTATTACTTGGTAAAGGCAAAAGGCCACAGGCTTAAGATTCTTAAGAAGAGATAAAAGAAGCTTAAGATTCTTAAGGCAAGATAAGACACACCTAAGGACCCACAACAGATAAAAACTAAGGGGAAAGGGTAGTAACTTAGTTTAGTAATAAACAAATGAGTATAGGACGTAAGTTTAAGAACTATAAGTTTAGAGAATAAATAAAAACGTCAGCAATCCTAGGTAAATATAGTGTTCAGCCTAAAGATTAAAAAGTTAATACTAGGATTAAAAAGTAAGATAACTATAAAGATTCCACTACAAGACGCAGAAAATAAGAAACTATGGATAAGTTCAGAATAAGAATTATTATATAGCAAGAGTAAAAGTTAGACAAGAGGTTAGCTATACTAGGTTGTATAAGGAATAAAGCACCTATACAAAGAGTTACTAATAGGCTAAGTATAGGGACACCTAGGGTAAAGTAGTTAGATAAACTGGAATAAGAAGAGGATCTAGATATTCTAACTAGGTTTAAAAAAAGACATACTAAAGGATATTACGATGTAGCGATAATAAGGTACTTTCTAACGGATAGACTATATATACTAAACCAGTTATACGGAAAGTGGTATAGGCAACGACATAGTAATAAATAGGAAGACTTTTATATATAGCTAGACAAAAAAGTTGTCTAAGACTAACCCATTACGGAAAAACGCATGAGTTATATTAAAGGAGCATTAATTATAACATTAAGGAACCTAGAAGAGGGATCTAGGAACTAGAGAAGTAAGTAATAAATCTTAGTACCTATAGCAGAGATACCAGTGGTCAGGTTGACTAGGTATAGGTTTAAACTTAAGAATAAAAACAAACTAAGAGTTAACCCAAAACATACAGCGTATTATACACTATTATAGATAGCTTGTGTGGATGATATATATAATATATATAGAGTACCTAAAGACAAGAACCAGAAGTACCTAGTAAAGATATATTAGGCACTAAAGGAAAAGCGGTTTAGAAATGCTAAGTATATATATAGTTAGCACCTAGTAGAAGTATAAGGTTAAGGGGACTTAACACTTTAACTAGGAAGATTCCTTATAGAAAAGTGCCTAGACGGATAATAGTAGTAGGAGTGCCTAGAGAACACTTATCTATAGCATATAGAGGAAAAGAAACGAACTAAGTATTGGCTAAAGTTAGACTAAGTATAGGTAGGATCTAGTAGCTAATAGTTAGGAAAAGGGGAGGCGCATAAAACTAGAGGGAACTAGTATTAGAGCCTTAGACCCTTAAAGAAATTTAAGAACAATACCTAAATTTAAAAGCTAAATAGCAAGGTTAGCAGTTTAAAGTGTTAGTAGATAGTGGAGCAATTAGGAACCACATATTACTAAAGGCAGTAGAAAGGATAGGGTTATTGTATAGATAGAAGGAATACCTATATCTACTTATAACGATTTTAGGAGATTAGATAGCCTATAGAGGAGGCATTATTAATCTCAAAATAGAACCTATTTAGATAACTATTAAAGGAAGACCAGTTAGAATGTCTTTTAATATCCTACTATTAGGACAGGACAAGGCGATACTAGGAATGCCTTAATTATAGGAGTACAATCTAAAGATTAATTGGGTTATAGGTTAAGTCGATATTAAGGATATATAACAGCGTAAAGTGCAACAGCAAACCAAGTTAGTATGGTACCAAGTTAGAGCAACATATAAAGAGACTGAGCGAGGCTTAAGTTATGTACCAAAGAGATACTATAAGTATGGTAAAAAGTTATGGTTACTAGAAAGTGAAAAGCTGTTAGAACATATAGTATAGGACTATAAGATAGAATTAGAAGAGGGAATAAGTCCAAAGTTCTTTCTAATCTATAAGCTTACTAAAACCAAGTTAGTAGCACTTAAGGAGTTTGTCTAGGAGACCTTATAAAAGGGATATATTAGACCATTACAATTATTAGTAGGGTATTCAGTGTTATTTATCCTAAAGAAAAATAGAAAACTTAGGATGTGTATAGACTATAGACAGTTAAACAGTATTACTAGGAAGGATAGATATCCTTTGCCCTTAATTAGCAAAATCTAGGATAAGATAGGTAATATAAAGATCTTTATAAAGATAGATCTAAGATAGGCGTACCACTAAATTAGAATCAAGGAAGGCGACAAATAGAAGGCAGCCTTTAGGTTAAAGGAAGGACTATATAAGCCATTAGTTATACAATTCGGGCTTATAAATATACTAGCAACGTTCTAGAAGCGAATTAATAGTATATTAGGAGAACACCTAGATGAATTTATTATAGTATACCTTGACGATATTATCATCTACTTAAAGAGTGAGAAAGAACATAGAGAATACGTTAAGTAGGTCTTAAAGAGACTATAAGAAGAATAGATACTAGTAGCAATTAAGAAATACGAGTTCTTTACCAGAAAGACCAATTTTGTTAAATTTATTATTAAACTAGGCTAACTTAGTATAGATCCAAAAAAGATTAAGGCTATAGTAAATTAGTAGGAACTAGAGAATATTACGCAGTTAAGATCGTTCCTAGGGTTTTACAATTACTGTAGAAGGTTTATAGTGCAATAGTTATAGGATATTGAGCCATTTACACGGTTAACAAAGAAAGAAAAACCGTGGGTATAGGGAAAGGAACAATAAGAACTATTTAAGAGAGTTAAAGAGTTATTTACCTAGAAGCTAGTTCTTAAGATCTATTAACCAGGTCTAGAGACGGTTATAGAAACAGATGTATTAGACTTTACACTAGGGGTGTGCTTCCTATAGAAATATTAAGATAGATGGCACCCAGTGGTATACTATAGTTGGAAGATAATACCACTAGAGTTAAACTATAACATCTATAATAAGGAGTTGTTAGGTATAGTTATAGCACTTAAAAAATAGAGAGCATTCTTGCAAAGCATAGAGAAACCATTTATAGTTAAGACAGACTATAAGAACCTTACAGAATTCCTAATAACAAAGGAACTCAACCAAAGACAGGTTAGATGGGTGGAAATGCTTATAGAATACTATTTCGAAATTCAACATACCAAGGGTATAGATAATATACGAGCAAACGCTTTAAGTAGAAAAGCTAAACTATAAAGTAATAAAAAGCTATTAGGAGCTTTATTATAAAAGGATTAAGATAGATTAATTAGGTACAATTATTCAAAGATTATAGCAACTAAGGAAAGTCAGATCTATAAGTTACTAGAGAGTAATTAAATATAAAAGATTTAAGAAGTATAGGCAGAGGATCTAAACTCAAAGCAATATAAAAATAGAGAAGCAACGTATATACCTAAGTCTATTACAGAAGAATTTGTTAAGGAATTCCACAAGGGAATAATACAAGGACACAACGGAGCTATAGGCTTAGTATTAAGACTTTAAAAGGAGTACATTATTTAAGGAATCTGGGGACTAGTAAGATAAGTTATAAAGAAATATCTAGATTGCTAAAGGAACAAACTAACAAGGCATAAGCTGTATGGAGGGCTATAACCTGTTAAGACACTAGGAAGACTATAGGAGGTTATATTATAGGACTTTATTATTAAGTTACTAAAGTTAAGAGATCCTATTACAGGACAAGATTATAACGCGATTTTAGTAATAGTGGATAAGCTAACAAAGTAGGGATACTTTATAGCCTGCACTAAAGAGGTATTAGTAGAGGATATCGCTAGAATCTATATAAAAAAAGTATTCGCAAGATATAGAGCACTAAATAAAATTATATCGGATAGAGATCTAAGATTTATAGTAGCATTTTAGAAAGTATTTCTAGCAGAATAAGGGGTTTGCGCAGTAACGTCTATAACATATTATCCGCAGACAGACAGGTAAACAGAAAAACTAAACTAGATACTAGAGCAGTATCTAAGACATTATATTAATTACATACAGAACAATTGGGTATTATTATTACTAGTTACATAGTTTATATACAATACAATACTATAAAAAGGAACGGGAACATCACTATTTAAGGCGAATTATGGGTATAAGCTAAGGATATCGTTATCGCCACATTAAGTAAAAAAGACGAGTAGCACAGCTAAGCAAAGAATAGAGATATTAATAAATCTTTATATAGACCTTAAAGAAATAGCTAAACTAGTATAAAAATAAATAAAAAGGTACTATAACACTAAGAGATCTAAGGGACCAGATCTTAAGGAGGGGGATAAAGTATAGCTACTATACAAAAATTTTAAGAGTTAATAACCAAGCAAGAAATTGGACTATGTCAGACTAGGACCTTTTAAAGTTAAGTAAAGAATTTTATTGGTTACGTATAAGTTGAACCTACTAGCTAAAATAAAAATCTACCCTATATAATACGTTGCAATGCTAGAGCTAGTATACGGGAATATTAAGCTACCAGTCTATAAGGCAGACACGTATAGAGGATAAAAGGAAGATAAATAGCAAGTTTTAAAAATCGTTAGTTATAAGGACGTAGACAACAAAACGTAGTATAAAGTAAAGTAGATAGGCTATAGTGAGACTACCTAGGAGCTACTAAGCAACCTAGAGAAAGCTATAGGAAAGGTATAGGAGTATTAGAAGAGAGTAGGTTAGGTAATATTAAAAAAAAAAAATCGCCTAAGGGGGACCCAAGAGGAGCAATTATTAAGCTACTTGGAGTTGTTTCCCTTGTAGGAGAAAAGCCAGCCCTTTTATTACCTAGTTTGTTAAGACCCTATTAAACCAGTTTCTACTCCTTAGAGCGAACCTTCTTACGAACCTTCTTAAGACGGGTTAACCGAGCGAACGCAACCTACTAAGACTTAAAGGAGCGACGTTGAGCCTTAAGGGCCCAAGCAGTTTCTTCAGTAGAATAGTAAAGTTTGGCGCGTATAGCAGCCAACTCAGACTCAAGTTTTGTAGTAATAGATTAAATACGAGACCCTATAATAAGTTACTTAGGGAACTTAAAGACTGTTAAGAGTTATAGGATGTGTATACTTAGCGTTAGAGATAAAGCAAATATTATAGGACAATTAAATATTTGCTTTAGTACACTCTAAGCAAGATAAGGGTTGTTGAGATAAGGGACTTACTATTATAATATATACCAACCTCGCTTTCACACAATAAGAATATAGAGACGATATTATCTCACTAAGCGATAGTATAGCAGCCACGGTGCAAGTATAACGTTGCGCTTATAAAGAAGAAGAAGCTTTAGGTATAATAAGTAAGGATATTAACCAGACTAATTAAACGGACATTACACCTCTAGTAAACAACTTGGAGATATTAGGAATCTTTAAGGATAAAAATAAAGAGGAGGGAGATAGTGTTACGGACGCTTTAAGTACAATGTTATGACTACTTAGAGAAGAGTTAGAGGAAGCTAGTTAGTTAGTATAGACATGGTCTAGGATGGATCCGGTGGAACCATATAACGAGGAATGGTAAGCAAGTCACATAATATTATACGCAGTATACAAAGTATACGCAGTATACGTCTATGTATAACACGTATAACACATACCTTACGTATAAAAGAGGATTTCTTAGGAGTACGGTTGTGTATTTAAAGGACCTTAGTCCCTACTATAGATAGTTCTCTCCTTGTAGTAAATCTCAGAATACAATTAGAGTTAATTTATTGGGCAACTACTCCACCAGTTATTATTACGTTGTTGTTTTGTCGTACCTATATACCCAGCCCAATAACAGAACCTACTGTAGTCTAAGCTACAAGGTTCCGTTACACTAGGCCTTTAAATATATTTTAAATAAGCGGAGAGCTCTTATAGAGTTAGGTTCTACTACTAAGAATCGTTCTATAAGGCGCTAGCGAACTACTCTACCTAAAAACAATACCGAGATCGCCTTCTTTCCTCGTAGCTAGAATAGTTAAAATACCTTTAAAATGACTTAACAGCGGAAAACAATTAGGGCAATATAATAGGAGTATCGTATTTTTAATTGGCGGGGTAAAGCTTACTTATTTACTCCGCTATATACTATAGATAAAGCTCCGTGTAGTAGAAGAGGCACTCTAGATGGCCTAAATGCGTCCTTATTAGAACTAGCTTCTATACCTACTCTACTGCTAATACCTACTATACTACTAATACCACCTTTTTTACGATAAGCTCCCTTACAGTAAGCCCCCTCTTAGTAAGCTCTAACTACAGCTATACTGCTACCCATTTTAACTGTTAATTAGAAGCAAATTAAGAAGTTTAAGAGTATATTATAAGCTAAATATATAGAGACGTATAGTTATTATAAGGAGCGGTGGTTCTAAATAGGCCTAGCTACAGAGAATAATAATATAGGTATATATAAAGCCTATATTAAGGACGCCAATAGTTTTAAAAATCTAACTTTTTTTCTTTATTTAATAAAAGTAACGGGCTTAATCTGGGGCCTATTTTTAGCTTCTTGCCTGTACTTACCGTAGTAGAGGAGCTTCTAATTGCGCGTATATACGTTTATCTATAGGTTGTGCGTATACGCGGCTAATAATATTACTATACTGGCTACGTCTGCTACTTTAGCTAGAATATACTAAAGACCCAAAGGTAGCTACTACAGCTACTTACTAAACTTAAGATACTGGTTATAAGGCCTGCAGTAATAGATAGTGGCGAATACCTAACTTAGCGGTTTACTAAGCGGCTTACTATAAGGCGCTTTGCTATATTACTATAGCTTTACTTTTTAAAGGTTAATTATTCTAATTATCGCGATATTAAAATATATAGTAACTGGCGTACTAGCTTACCTAAAAATAGCTCTATATTAGATTAGTTACCTTATATTAATAAGCTGGAATCTAATTCTATTAGCCTAACGGTTTAGTTTACTCCTAGACTATAGGCTATATTGGCTTCTATAGGCAATTCTACTTCTATATAACGTCCTCCTACTATTAATTCTCTACCTATTAACCTTAGTAGTAATATACTAGATACTTTAGTTCCTAATCTAATACTTAACCTTAATAAATTGGAGCTTTTAAGTCGCGAGGTTTAATACTAATAAGGCCTATAAGCAGGCCTAAAGGTTTCTACTGTATGGTAGATACCTATTGTGATGGGCTTGTATAAATGCTTCTAAACTAAAGCTTGTAGATTGCTACTATACAAGAATACTAAGCTAAGGAGAAGAAGAAGAAGAATCGTTTAGGGGCAGTAGGTAGGCATATCGCGAGGGCCGCCAAGGCGCTAGTGGTAAGCGGGCCAATAGCGATTTTGCATGCCGGGCATGGAAAATCCTAATTGGTTGAATATGGCAGGTGACGCGCTCTAGCACCGTCACATCACCCCCCCCTCCTAAAAAAGCCTGCCCTTAGGCTTTGTCTAAGTTCTTTATTGTTGTTTAAATTATTATAGTTATCTAACCCCTCTTCCTAGCATTTAACCCAGCTATCTAACTTGCGTGGTGGTCCAGAGAGGTCTAGGTAGGCTAGGTGGAAATCTTATAGCTTATAGGGAGAGTACTTAAAATTAGATGCGGGGTACCATTTTAGATCTTCGTTATGACCTACTTAGCTCGCACGGTATTTTAAGGTACTATAGTCCTTCTTCACTGCTAAGATCTCTTTGACTTCCTATTCTTCGTCCTCTGCAATCTGAATTGGTAGTAGGGGGTTGTTGTACTATCTAGGTAATGGGTCGTCCGCGGCCTTCCATAGTCGGTCTAGAGAGAAGATAGGGTAGATCTTTATTAACTCTAGTAGCTTAACCTTAAAAGAGTGCCCTACCTTCTTAGGGATTTTATAGGGGCTAGCTATTTGGTGGTCTAGCTTGCGGCTCGGCCTCTAGGTTTTCTAGTTCTTTATTAACACCTATACCTTATTTCCTACGTGGAAGTCTACCTTGCGGCGATATTAGTTTACGTTAGACTCTTTCTTCTCTTATGCCCTTTTTATAATTGCTTGGGCAGTCTCCTAGGCCCTATATATTCTCTTGGCGAATATCTGGGCCTCTTTATAGCTAAGGCGTTCGCGGGCCGTTATATGTCCTATAGGTCTATCCCAATTAAAGAATGTTTGTGGCCTGTATCTATAGAGTAACTTAAATGGCAATATTCCTATACTATTATAAGGGAGCGTAAGCTGTGCGTAGTCTATTATAGGTAGTAGTTCCGACCAGTTGTCCTAGTAGTAGTTAATAAAGGGGCGAAGTTGTTGGTCAAGGTACTAGTTTATAATCTTGGTTTAGCTATTAGTCTAAGGGTAAAATGCGGTAGAGAGCTTAATCTTAATCCCAAGGATGCGGTAGAATTTATTCTAGAAGTCTAATATAAACTAAGGTCCACGGTTAGAGATAATTAACTTAGGAGCGCCATAGATCTAGTAGATATTGTCTATATACATATAGGCTATGTCCTTTACAGTCGTAGTCTTAAAGCAAGGGAGGAAAACAGCTTGCTTACTTAGTTGGTTAACTACTACAAAGGCCATATCGTAGCCGTGTTTGTCCTTTGGGAATGATTTAAAGTCTATTATAATATATTGCTAAGGGCGTTTAGGGACTGGCAGTGGTTATAGCTATCTAGGAGTTCGGTCCCTGGGGGTATTCGCGTGTTTATAAGCATGATAATTTCTAATAAATTGTTCTATATTGGACAGGAGTCCTCGCCAATAGTAATAAGGTGATAGTAGTTAGTAGGTCTTGTCTTGACTAGGGTACGCTATAGAGACTTAATAATAGGCTTTACGGATTAGCTCTGTTTGTAGGTTGTTAATGTCTGGAACTATAAGCCGTTCTTAGTATAGGAGCAGTCCGTCTTTTATTTCTAAACTAGGGTTACCCCCTATAGCTTAATTGCGGAGGGCTTTTAGGGATTTGGCTATGCGGTTCGCAGTTAAGATGTAATTAATTAGTCCTATTAGTTTATCTAGGGTCTTTTCTTCTATAGGTGCTACCTCATTCTGTTCGGAGCTCAGTTCCTTAAGGATATGTGGGTCAAGTTATTTGGTACAGAGAAGGGCGCGTATCTAGTACTAAGCCTTTAGCTCGTCTTGTGGCCCTATATCCTGTTCTCTCTAGGTTAGGGCGTTAGCCTTAGTATTTTGCCTACTAGGGCGGTATATGATTGTAAAGGAGAATTGGGAGAGTATTTTGGCCTACTAGGCCTATTAACTGGTAAGTTGTTTTGTTGTTATAAAATATGTAAGGGCTTTGTAATTGGTATAAACCTTAATCTAAGAGTCTGTGCTTCTAAGCTCTGCGCGCCACTGGGATAATAATTATATAATAGCCAACATTTCCTTATTATGCACTTTGTAGTTGTACTTAGCTGGGGCTATTGTTTTTAAGAAGAACGCAATAGGGTACTATTCACTGTCTAAGTATAGCTATAAAAGGACTCCCGCTACTACCCTATTAGAGGCGTCTGTTTCTAGCATTAATTTAAGGTCTAGGTTGTAGTAACAAAGGATTAAGGAGGAGATAAGTTAGTCCTTTAACTCCTTAAAGGCTTTTATATAGTTATCGTTAAAGATAAAAGACGTGTCATTCTTAGTTAGTTATATAAGAGGCTTAGCTATAACTCTGTAGTTATAGATAAACTGATAGTAGAAATTACAAAAGCTGAGGAAGGACTGGATTCCTTTTATAGTATAAGGGGGTTTCTAGTTGCGGATTACCTTAACCTTCTTTAGGTTAACTTTAATTCCTTCTATACTAACAATAAACCTAAGGTACTTTATGCGTTTTACTCCGAATTTACATTTTTTAATATTAACTTGTAGGCCTATATTCTATAGTCTCTCTAGGACCTTCTTGACGTGAACTTAGTGCTTAAGTTCGTTGTTTAAGTATATAAGAATGTCGTCTAGGTATGCCGTATAGAATTCGTTAAGGTAGTTAAAAAGAACATTATTTATATACTATTAATAAGTGGCTAGCCTATTCATTAGTCCAAAAGGAAGGACTTTACATTTATAAGACCCGTAATGGGTATAGAATATTGTTAGGTCTTCTAATATAGGGTCCATCCTAATTTAGTAAAAAGCTTGGCGGATATTAAGCTTGGTAAAGATTTTAGCCCAGCTTAGACGTGCAAGGGTTTTATTAATTAAAGGGAGAGGGTACTAATCCTTTTAAGTAATAATGTTTAGCTTCTGATAGTTAATACAGAAATAAAGGCTTTTATTAGGTTTCTTTATGAATAAAATAGGGGAAGTAAAGGGAGCCTAGCTTGGCTTAATAAACCTTTATGGAGGTTATTAATTAGGTACTGCTTTATTGCCTTTAGTTCCTCTATAGTTTGCTAGTAAAGGGGGCTATAGCCTAAGGAGTTATTGGTCTCTAACTAAATCTTATAATTATAGGTTTGGTGGGGGGGTAGTATATCTAAAGCTGCTTTTAAGAACGCGTCTCTATGGTTTAAGAGGTAATTGGGGAGGAGGCGCTTAACTAGTTCCTTATCAGTTTCCTCTACTAGTATTTTTTCCCTCTTGGCGATAATCTGGTTAATTTTATATAAACTAGTAGTAAAGACTTTATTATCCTTCTAATATATATTAAAGTGGAAACCTATAGCACTAATTGCCGCAATATCTACTATAGGGGTGTTATATAATAGTAGGGTTATCCGTGGCCTTAGGGGCTTTTAGGGTATTAGCGTTATCCTTACTCCTTTTAGCTCTCGTTGCATCTTCTAAAGGTTATCCTTTATGTTCTGTTAGTACGTCCTCTTCCCCATTGGCCGGATCTCCGCAATTTAGAAGTTGTCTATATTAGTATCCGTTTTACTTCCGTAAGTAGAGTCCTCCTTAACTGTAGTCCTTTGGGGGAGTATCCTTATTAGTACGGAGTTCCTACTGGCCTTACGGCGGGCATCTTTTTGGGTAAAGGCTAGGTTGCGGTTTCTGATATCTTGCTAGTAGGTAGGATTAGCCTTCGCGGCTAACATCTTGTGGTTAGTGCGGATTTCCCTAACAAAAAAGGGTAACTTTGGTCTATTCTCTGGCTAGACAAACTGTCTTTGTTAAATGTTCAGCCAAATATTAAAGTAGAATATCTATTTTCGGCTAAGAATTATATCGTGTGACCCTAGGTCTAGGATGTAGAAGGGGATACTAAACTAGCGTCGTCCATTAATAGTAATATATAGCTTTAAAACGTGGGTAACCGGCATACCGGCTTAACTATTATAGCCTTTTACTTAAATAGGCTTCTCTAGTTGGGTAGCATTTACATTTAAGAATTTAGCAACATTATTTACATAAGTAGTGTTTATAAAGGTAAAGCTATTTGCTCTAGTGTTAACAAGGGCAGTTGTATTAACTCTATATCCATTTTAAGATACTGTATATAGAACCATAAAGTGTTTTCCACCTATTAGCTAACTTAGATTAATCTCTTTAAGATTAATAGGATACCCTAAGGGGGAGTCTTTCCCTAGGGTTCTTCTTTTCCCAACTTATTGGACATTTCT